>Ga0256405_10012113_pt1 | contig 10787 bp, 2 predicted proteins | sample RumenRJG_02DNA_FD_189096 | JGI IMG/M metagenome (GOLD analysis project Ga0256405, IMG submission 189096) | Bovine rumen microbial communities from Lethbridge, Alberta, Canada - RJG_02 | ecosystem: Host-associated > Mammals > Digestive system > Stomach > Rumen | place: Canada: Alberta | collected... | reverse complement strand
CTTATTTTAATTGAGCGGTTAAGTACAATATTATCTACCCCAACATTAGAAATATCTCCACTAAATACCAATTCATCTGAAGTGACATTACTCAATAGAGATCCAGTACTATCAAAATAATTATTAAAATTATCTTTAGTTACAACATTTTCATCTGCACTCACTGCTTGAGAATTTTCATCAACAGCAAGTGGCTCATCGATAACAATTTCATTATCAATAGCTACGACATCTGTAGCATTGTCACTAGCAAAAGCTGCGCTTAATGACAACATTACTACAGAAAGCATGATTAATGAAATAAATAAACTTTTTGCTTTGATAATTTCACCTCATTTTAATATAATTAAAATAAACAATAGCCATGAAAATCATAATTAATTGAAAAAAAAATTGACTATATGCATATAAGTTATATTTTAAAAATATTTAAATGTATTTAAAGAAAAATTGAAAAAAAAGTAAAATAAAGGTTAAATAACCTTATTTTTTAATCTGTATAGTATTCTTAATAGTACATCCACCATAACTTGAAGTTATTGTGAATTTACCTACTTTTAAATTTTTGATAGCGGCAGTTGCAACACCTTTTTTGTTTGTTTTAGCAGAATACTTTTTACCACTAATTTTAAAAGTAATCTTTTTACCCTTTAAGACTTTACCTTTTTTATCCACTAATTTAGTGGAGAATTTAATTGTTTTGGCTTTTTTATGCACTATATTTTTTGCAGACAAAGTTGCTTTAAAGACAATATTATTGGATGTGGAAACACCACCATAAGTTGCAGCAATAGTATACTTACCAACACCTAACTTAACTGAAGCGGTTGCATAACCAGATTTATCAGTTTTAGATTTTATTGTTTTGCCATTGACTTTGAAATTGACAACTTTTCCGGCACCTACAGCCTTACCCTTAGTGTCCAATATGCGGACTTTATACTTTACAGTGTTTCCATAATAAACGGAGTAATTCTTGCCTCCAGATATAGGATTAACAATAAGTACTTTTGATGTAAGAGTATTTTCAGAGTATTTGCCTTCAGCAGGTGAATTAACAGTTGCCTGATAAGAACCCGCTTTGGCATCTGCAGGCAATACAAGTTTTCCTTCATCATTTGAAGTAATTGAATAGGTAGTTGAACCAAGTTTCACAGATACTTTTTTATTTCCAATAATATTGCCATTGGAATCTTTTAAAGTACCTAATATTCCTTTGACATACATGTTGGAATTAATAGATATCATAACATCGAGTCTTGGTGAAACAGTTAATTTAGACTCAACACTTGCATTATTATAATTGCTTAACCCAGATATGTCTGCACGAACAATGTAATCACCAGTACCCAATGAAACAGGAAGTTCATAGGATATTTTTGCAATACCCTGACTATCTGATACTGCTGTTCCCATAGGGAAGTCTCTAGCACTTTGCCTGTTAAATTTAACAGTAGCTCCTTTAATTGGATTGCCTAAAGGATCAATAATTTTTAAAGAAATTGATTGAGTATCACCCTGAGTCATTGTTATATTCTCAAATGCAACACTAACATCAGCTTTATTAATATCAACTAACATTTCATAGACAGATAATTTGTAATTTTCCTTAAACAGTTGTGCTGTAAATCTATAGGTTGCAGGAGTGTAAGTTTCATCAAAGGCATAATTATAAACGGCACCACCATTTGAAACTGTTGCATCACCTATAAATTTATCCTCCAAATCATAAAATTTGACAACAGCACCATTTAATTCATTACCACAGGTTAAAATAAATTGACCATTTCCCAAATATTTAATTTCACTTACGTTAATAGCATAATTAGCAATGAAGACATAATTGTCAGAAATCTCATTTCCAATTGTGTTGTTTACTGCAGCATTACCAATGCCTTTTTCTGAATCCAAATAATTATCCACAATAACATTATCAATAGCTTCATTATCAATTATAATTGCATAACCTTTGGTTGAAGTAATATTATTGGCATTTATTCTGTTATTTGAAGAATTTGATCTAAGATATATTCCGGCATTTCCGCATTTAATTGAATCCAGGTTTTTAATGGTCAACTCTTCACCATTACCGTTTGCAGATATGTTATTGTTTGAAATAATATTTTCTTTACAAATAGAAAGCAAGATTCCATAAACCTGTTTTGCATCAGTTTTAAAATCATTGCCGATTATTACATTACCATCAGAGGATAATGCTTCAATTCCATAAATAACTTCTGAATTCAAAGTAACGTCATTTCCTTCAATAGTGGTCATTTTTGACAGTTCCAATGTAATTCCATAAGTAACACCATTTGCATTTAAGTTAATGACATTGTCCTTTAAAATAGTTCCTTCAGATTCAGCACCTATAATTAAACCAGTAGCAAAATACGGACTTTCAAGAGTTATGATATTGCCTTCAAAAGTATTGTTTGTAGCGCCTTGACCTTCAGGAGCTTTATGACCAGTGTTATAACCTAAAACACCCATTCCATAAACATAATTGTCTTTGCCTTTTACATTAACAATATTGTTTGAAAAAACATTGTTATGACTATTGAAATATAAATCTATACCGACTAGTGAGTTAGTAGAGTTGTCTTTGCCAGTGGTTGAATGAACTTCAGCTAATTTGGAAGTGACATTTACATTATTTCCTGAAACTACATTATTTGATGAGTATAATAATAAAATTCCGTATGTTTGATAAATTTCGGAAATAACATGTGCTCCATCCATACAATATTCTTCACCATCAATGCAAAGCTCATTACCATCAATACAATAAGACTTACCATCTATAACAAGCTCATTACCATCAATACAATAAGACTTACCATCTATAACAAGCTCATTACCATCAATACAATAAGACTTACCATCAATTACAAGCTCATTACCATCAATACAATAAGACTTACCATCTATAACAAGCTCATTACCATCAATACAATAAGACTTACCATCAATTACAAGCTCATTACCATCAATACAATACTGTTTTCCATCTATAACAATTTCGTTACCATCAATACAATAAGACTTACCATCTATAACAAGCTCATTACCATCAATACAATAAGACTTACCATCAATATATAACTCATTACCATCAATGCAATACTGTTTTCCATCTATAACAATTTCGTTACCATCAATACAGGTTTCCGGTCTGAAATTATAAACATCCCCAGTACCGATTGTTTTAATAGTATTGTTTGCAAAATTACAATCTTCACAAGCATATGAAAGTAAAGTAAATGTTAAATAATCCCCTTCAGAAGTTAATTGATTATTCCACACGTCAACAAATGTTGATTCTAAAACATAAACAGCATAAGATGCCTTAGGGTCGTTTACAGAAATATTATTGTTAATAATTCTTACACCTTGAGCCTGATTTACGAAAATTCCCCATGCATTGACTCTTTCTGCTTCCTTATTGATAATGTTTAGATTTTCAATTAATACATTGCCAGTAGTGACTTTAAATGTGGAATTATAAAATATAGGATTTTCACCAGTGATTTTGATACCTTTATTTATGTATATTACCTTATTATCGAATGTACCTTTAAATTTTAAAATATCACCATCATTAACCAAATCAGTCAAACCACCATTTGCATTGATATATTCATCAAAATTAGATGGTGTGATTGTTAAAGTGGTACCTTTATAAATATAAGTTGGTTTTGAAGTATCAATAACACCTGCAGGAGTGTGAATATCTTTTCCAAATACATTATTAGACTGAACATCAATATCAGAAGTGTTAGCTTGAACACCACTTGCATCAATTGCAACCTTATTACCAGTTCTAACTGTGTTTCCAATAATATTAACATTAGAAGGCATTCTTCTGGAACTTAATTTTTCGATTAAAATTCCAACACCAGAATCAGAAGTAACAACATTATTTTCAATCAAAAGACCAGAACCTTCATCTTTTTCATAAATTCCAGATCCAAATTCTGTGAAAACAGTATTATTTCTAATTACAACATTTGAACCGGCAGCAACAATACCCCTACCTGCTTTTGTTACATTCACCCAATTGTTTTCTACAATGGAATTATCAATAACGGTTATTCCTGCACCAGTTGATATTATTTTACAATCAATAATAGTGTTATTTTTAACAATTGCACCGTAAGATCCTACAATTGCATACTCCCCACCAGTTTCAACGCCAAGGTGGTTGTAATCAGCACCTGTGATATTTCTAATAATATTGTCTGTGAAAATATTACCATAACCGGAAGAAGAAATACCTCTATAACCTCTAATAACCTTATTAGCTTTAATTGTATTATTGTTACCCATGATTTGAATGGTATAACTCCATGAAGTAGGCAAAACATTACTATTGCACATTACAGTATTATTATAAATAACATTGAAATTAGAAAGACCGCCTTTTATAGGGCCACCATCATAACTAGACAGGTAAATACCATTAGCATCATCAACTTCCACTTTATTATTAGCAATGTAGTTATAATGAGAACCACTTACAAGCAGTGTTGGAGTGGACCGTGTACCATGACCATAGGTAATGCCATATGTCTTTAGGTCATTGTCAGTTACATTATTATGGTTAGCACCATTGGCAACACAAATTGCATAAGAAGCCCTTCCAGTATTTTTTATAGTACAACCATGAACTACACAATTACTTGCTGAGTTTAAAAATATACCATAAGTTTCGGCTTTTGTATTTGCAATATTAAGGTGGGATATTGAACTTCCAGAAGCACCGCTTAACAGTGAAATCATAGAATTTTTCATGTTATTTGAAGAAGTTCCCACAACATTGATTTTTTTATTGAAAATAAAATTCTTTGATGAAAAATTTCCATCCAAATTAATTGTATCTCCTTCATTTACCTTTGAAGATACCAAATTACCCTTTAAATCAAAATATTGATTATAATTCGCATCAGTTATTGTATGTGAAGAAGATTCCAACTGATTTTGTGAATCTTCTACCGTTAAAACATCATTAGAATTATGATTAATATTAACATCAGAAGATACTTCAACAGCATCATAAATAGCTTCATTACTTACAGCATTAGTTTCATTTAAATTTTCCACAGCGCTAACCGCACCAATTGAAACCAATAAAAGCAATAAAACTAAACAAATATTAATTTTTTTACTCATATTATACCTCATCAAATTTTAATTGAAAGTTTGATAAAACAAACTTTAAAAATTTTCTATTATAATATAATCTATGACAAAATAGAATATTTAAAAATTACTATAAAATAAAAAAAAGTTGATGATTAATTTAATAATCATCATAATCATCTTTACTATCTCTAGCATAACCAACCAAGAAAATTGCAATTAAAATAATTACAGCAATTATAACAAATATTGGCATGCTTGATTCTGCAGAACTTGAAGCAGATTTAGCAACAGATTGTTCTGAAATCTCATATGATTTAGCTCCACCAGCACTTTCACCACCAGAAGATGCATCCTGTGAGCTAGAAGAGTCAGCTGCTGATTTTGCATCACCAGATTGTGAAGCATCATTACCTACAGAAGTTTGACCTCCACTGTTAGACCCATCAGATTGTGATTGTTGTGATGTGGAATTTGTTAAAACATTAGCATTTTGATTTCCTTTTTCACCCTTTTCAGAGCCTTGGCCTTGATTTCCTTCAGCACCTTGTTTATCTATTTCCTTATCCATTTGATATAATGGATCTGTTTCGGTTGCCTGAGCTAAAATTTCTGCAAATTTCTGTTTTTGTGCAGGAGTTAAAGAACTTAACTGAATAATTTCAGAGTTCCATGCAAGGTTTTTACAAGTGTGGTGACAACATGCAACACCATATTCAATTACACTTTGCATGTAAGAATCAACTAACTTTTGAACAGTACTAGCATCTCCATCCCAAAGTCCTTGTTGAGCCATATAAATCATCCAAGCAGTTGAGGATTGAGAACCTGCTGCTAATGTATTACTGTTAACACCGGAGTTTATTTTAAGTACAGTATCAGCCAATTGATTACCCAATTGTTTATTTAATTTTTCTCCACCCAAAACAGTTGTTGCATAGAAATTTTGGAATCTAGAAGCATATGCGTTCATACCCGCAGGTGTTTTAACTAATGCATCATAGTATTGTGGATTTAAAAGAATACTACGAACTTCGAATTCCAATTCTTCCTGATAAGTTCTTGAAACATATTTATTTTTGTTCCTAATATCAAAGAAAGCAGTGTCAGGTTTATCTTTACCTGATTTTTCTTTCAATACATTAGCTGCATTATATAATCCACCAAACCAATCATAGTAATCATCAGAATCGAATAATCTCCAGCTACTATCAAAGTTTTGAGTAATTACATCCACATTATCAAGCAAATATTTATAAACATCTTTCTGTTTATTAACTTGAATATTACCTTTTTCATCCAAAGTCCATGAATAAGATACTTTATTTAAATAAATATCCATTGCATATTCATTTACTGATGCAATACTCCAGTCTGCAGTATTAGGTATAAGATTAGACATACCAGTACCTTCTAAAACATTACCTGGAAGACCGAATAACCTATCCAAATGAGGATTTTCTGCATAATGCTTGATTACATAATTATTAGATGCATCCTCACCAGCAGCATTAACAGCTAAATTAACTGAAGTCAACATCCAAGTAATCCAATCCTTATTGTTTGTAACCATACTTACAAATACATCAATTCTAGGCCTATTAACTACAGAACCGTCATTCAATGTTACAGTTAACTCATCAATAGGTATTTGTTCAACACCTAAAACCTTACCATTATCTGCCCAAACAGGTTTACAACCCAGCAAATACATGAATTCAGCAACACCAATACCTTCAGTTCTGGATATTTCTGTACCCCACAAGATTAATGAAGTTAATTCTGGCCATTTTCCATGCTGTTCATAGTAATTAGCCAAAAGCATATCCACAATTCTAACAGCAGACTCATATGCTGCATGAGAAGGCATTCTGGTAGGATCAGATGCATAACCGTCATAACCAGTTGGTATTGAATCACCATAAGAAGGATCGGCAAACAGACCTGCTTTCACATATCTTCCATTTAAAGCACTTAAAATTGCATTCCATTCATTATTCCTTTGAATATTTAGAATAATCTCTTCACAGTAAAGTGTTGAATTATACAAAGAAGTTCCTTCTAAAATACCGAACTCCTTGTTTAATTCTTTAGCAGAACTTCCATTAACCAAACGTAAAGAATACTCTTTTAAGAATGATTTTATTCTATCAGCCTCTTTGGCATACTTAAGATTGCCCTGAATATCATCATAGAATTTCAATCCACTTAATTTAGGATACAATAGCTCCAATAACTGATCATATATTTTTGTTTGAGAAGTGACAATTGTAACTACCTCTTCTGCAAGCTCATAACCAGTTAAGATCTTTCCCAAATGGTGAAGACCATAAGTGTTAAAGTCGTTTTCCATATCATCCAAATAGATATGCAATTCGTCAATCCACTCCTGGAATGTCTCATTTTTAGACATGTTTCTGAAACCTAAGCTAGGAGCCAAATTTAAAATCTTATTCTTATAAGATTCAGCATTATTAGTTACATTTAAGCTCAATTGTTCTTTATAGTAATTGATGTAATTTTTCAATACAGTATAATTACCATATAACTCAGATGATACCATTGCAGGAGTCATGTGAGTAATCAATAAAGCTGAACTCCTATCTCTTGCAACCATAGCCTCACCAGGGTTAGAAACAATATAAGGATATACAGTTGGAAGTAAAGTTAACTCAAATGTCCAATCTCCAGGGAATGCACCCAAGTTAATACCAGGCAACCATTCTAGAGTTCCGTGAGTACCCATTGAAACAATAGCATTCATTTTTGCGGTTTTATCCAACCATTTATAAAATGCAACATATTGTTGATGCGGAGGAATGGTTAAACTGTGATAATCTTGAACCTCTTCCCAACCTCTACTAGGTTGGAAAGTGATGAATACATTACCAAACCATACACCAGGAATTACAATATACTTATTTTTATAAACCATTGCCGGACCTAAACCGTCTTTCCAGTAGGAAATCATCTGATTAAACAATTCATCTTTAACATCTGCTGTTAACTTTTCGAAGTCGTTTAATGAAATCAATTGATGATGTTCCATCAAATAATCCCAATTCTCTTCGACATAAGTGTTTAATAACCCTTTTGCCCAAGAACCTTTATTGTTCATGTCAAATATTATTTGAGTTAAATTATGCAATGAAAGCAAGTTATGACGAGTTTTATTAATTAAATATGAATCTTTAGCATTTATAATCCATTGGAATGTATTATTTACTGCATTTGAAAATTCAAAGTCCCCTCCAATATCGTAACCTTGCATATATAATTGATAAAGCAATTCAAAAGTACTGTTGAAAACATCCAAATAGGAAGCGCCGATTTCAGCTTTTCCAGGAGGATAGTTATACAACATGATAGCCACTTTTTTATCGGAATTATTTAAATCATGCAAATCAGCCCATTTGCAGTTTAATTTAACCATCTTATCTACACCTTCTTGGATAACATGAGACTTACCAAAAACATCTACATAAGACAAAGCAACCTGACCAAATACTCCTTCGAAACTTGGATATGTAACCATGAATGTCCATTCGACTTGAGGACCTAATTCACTGAGATAGCTGTATTCAGAAATTTCAACAATTCCTTTCAATACATGCAAATCTATATCAGTTAAATCTGGTTCAGCAGTACCATTAGCATAATCTAAAGACCAACTACATAATGAATTAACTGCAGATATACCAACAGATGAAATTGAAGCAATCTTATTCAAAATTGAAGACATAGGAGGCTGAGTTCCAGTTTTAAATACATTAAAAGCTGGCCTACCATTAGCTTCATAACCTCTGATAAGTGCATCAGCAACTTCTTCACCACCATAGTAAGAAGCGATAGCTATGAATGATTTTTTTGGACCAAATTTAGCAATATAATCTTTTTCAAATTTCTTGAACAAAGCTGTCGGATCCAATACATTAGTTAACCATACAACATAATTTTCAGTCATCCAATTTAAACTACCGTCAGAACTGTGAGTATAACCTGGATTTTCGCGAATCCATTGATTAATTAATTTTCCTTCAGGAACTAATGTATACAAACCTAAATCAGGATGATAAAAACCACATTCAGGAGACATCAATGGAGCATTTTTTTCATCCAGAGTAGGGTCAGAATATTTTTTAGGGTTAATCAAATGTTTTACATAATTCAGATAATTTTTCATATTATTTTGCAAAATATCTGATTCTGCAATATCCCTAGCCTGGAAATATGAGCCTATATAAGTGTTCTCAATAGTATCAAAAGTATTGTTAGCTGCTGAAGCTCCTACAATATGAATTCCAGTATTGTTCAAAATTTGTTTTGAAAATACACTGAAAGTATATGCAACATTATATTTTGCATTAGCCGGAGACCTCGCAAGAAGTTCTTTTAAGTATTGAGCTGTCAAAACACTGTAAGCAGATTCTGAAAACATGTCAATATGCATATAATTAGCATATTCCACTAACCACGCACGAGATTTATCAAAATCAGTTGTACTGATGTATGCAATCCTCCTTGACATATTCATCAGCAAATCAACTTTCTCATTGTGAGAGTTATAATCCACTAACAACAATATATCTGGAACAAACATTATTCCCTTAATATCTACAGTACCGCTTTTTTTAGTGAAATCAACAACGTACTTTTGGGGTTCATAAGTTAAATAAGAAACCTCTAAAGAATATTTAGAAGAACCTAAGTTTTTAATAACTGCATTACCCTTTGAATCAGTTTTAACAGTTGACACCACATTATCTGAGGAGTCATAAACCTTGATTGTAGCACCCTTTAAATTAAATCCGTCTTCACTCCATGTTTTGCCAGTTTCGTTATAAGAATCCATTACATTAACAACATTAATTACATTATTACCTGCTGTTAGTATTTGTTCATCTGATTTCGAAGACTGGGTGTCTGGAATGTCTTGAAGTTGAACAACATCATCCAAATTATCAGTAGTACCTACAATATCAGATACTGTTTCATTATTCCCTGCAAATACTGTGCTTATAGAAAACAAAAGCATTATTGAAATAATTAATGCGAATAATAGCCTATTATCTAGTTTTTTCGTATTTTCACCTCCTTTTATACCTTTATAACAAACATAGCAACATCGATTAAGATTTACTATAAGTTTAAGTTTGACTTGAAAACATATAAAACTTACTAAAGTTAATTATAGTTAGCATTCAATAAAAATTGTCATAATATGAGATAAATTTAAATACTTAATAAAATAAATAAAATGTGCTATTATATAAGAGGTGATAATATGCGTAAGATTACTATTGGTATGGTTATTTTATCTATAATCTTAATAGGTATGGTTATACCAGCAGGATTTTCCGGTCAGGCAAATTCAGTTGTTATAACTTACGGTGAAACTACTCATGCGAATACAAACTATAAATCTGACGTTGATTCATTTTTTAAAAGTCAAAGCAATTTGGATTTAAGCAATGCAGCAGAAAAAATTATTACAGCAAGTGACGTTAACAAAATTGCCAGTACAATAACCGGCAGAACCTATGATTCCAGTGAAATATTTTCCTCAGCACTTGTTAATTTAAAGGACAGTGCCGATCTTAAAGTTAGCGTGGATAAAGATAAAATCACCACAATAACTGGTGACA
>Ga0256405_10012112_pt1 | contig 10787 bp, 9 predicted proteins | sample RumenRJG_02DNA_FD_189096 | JGI IMG/M metagenome (GOLD analysis project Ga0256405, IMG submission 189096) | Bovine rumen microbial communities from Lethbridge, Alberta, Canada - RJG_02 | ecosystem: Host-associated > Mammals > Digestive system > Stomach > Rumen | place: Canada: Alberta | collected... | reverse complement strand
ATACAGGGAAGACATCGAGGAGAACGAGTACACAGTCCACAATGACCTCTCCTACAACCTCCAGGGGTGGATGAACGGGTGTTCTGCCGGATACGAGAACGACTTCTTCCTCAGCCGCCTGCACTTTGACGATCCCCTTCCGGGAGATGCCCCATCCTATACGGGGAACGTCTCCTCCTGGTGGACATGGCACGACACCGGGGAGGATTACTCCGACAACGAGTTTGGCTTCTCCTACGACCACCTCGGGAGGCTCACCGCGACCCGAAGCGTCAAGGGAGGAGAGCAGGATCTCTTCGGGGAGGACCTCTCATACGACCTCAACGGCAACATAACTTCCCTCACGCGACGGGAGGGCTCATCCGAAGGGACCACAAAGACATGGTCCTATACCGGCAACCGCCGGAGCAGGCATTCGTACGACGCCGCGGGAAACATCCGATCAGGGGGAATGCCGGGAGTCGAGTCGATAACCTACAACATCCTGGACCTGCCCTCTTCTGTCACTCTCTCCGGGGTCTCTGACCACACGGTAGAGTACGCCTATCTCCTCGACGGGACGAAGACAGCCGCCGTCGAGAGAGAAAAAATTACTTTCCCGCCCATCATTCCTCCCATGCCGCTTTCGGAAGGGGAAACGGCTGAAGTTCAGGCTTCTCTCCCAACAGACCTGGAACCCATCATGATGAGACGAAGAGGCCACGTCTACGCCGGGCCCTTCCGCTTCTATGTCAACGACTACGACAGCACATTCGTCCTCGAAAGCGCGGCCTTCTCCGAAGGAAGGATCGTCAGGAAAGAACTGAGTAACAGTAGCTTTATCTACGAGCCCCACTTTTTCATCAAGGATCATCTAGGCAGCGTCAGGGCCGTCGTCAAAGCTGACGGGGAGATTCTCCAGCAGAACGATTATCAGCCATACGGTGAAAAAATCCTTGCCGACGGTCATGCTTCCGGAGAAAATGATTACCTTTATTGCGGAAAGGAGTTCCAATCGTTCTTTGACTTACCCTTCTACGACAGCGGGGCGCGATTCCAGCGAAACGACGGTATCTTCCTCTCGGTAGATCCCCTCGCTGAAAAGTACTACGGCATCTCGCCCTATGCCTACTGCGGTGGGAATCCCATCAACAGGGTGGATCCGGATGGAAAAAAAGATTATAAATTTAAAGAAGGACTTAGTTTACCAATCACTATACGACCTAATTCCCAAACTCCAATTTTTATCAACGATGGGGTAAATCCGTTGGCTTATAATTGTCATTCTTATGCCTGGCATAATTCAGAAGGAGATCCTACTCCGTCTAGAGGAGATATTCCCGTAGTAGGATATATCCCTTTAAAAAAATGGGACAATAACCCAGCAGATGATATAAAGGAACAAAGAGCAAGGCAACTTGACGCTGATGAGAATAATATTATCGGCGATATCGTAGAATACTATGTTGACAAGAATAATAATGGGGTTTATGATGAAGGAGAAAAGATTATTCATTCCGCCGTTGTTACTAAGGTTGACAGAAATGGTTATACAATAGAGGTTACTGGGAAAATGGGGGATGGGCCTATAGCGGTCAACCATCCAGATGCACCTGATTATTACAAAGAGGATGAGAATGGTAATACTACAAAACGAGCATATTTTAGAATACAGAATGAAAAAGAAACTGATAATTGTAATTAGCGTGATCTGTTCTATGATTACGCCGCAGGTCTTCGGACAAGTTCTGCCTTCGGATTTTTTTATCAACGATGGTGAAAAATTATATATCCGAACCGGTCCACTGATGTGTGATTGTACCATCAGAGATATTAACTTTCATAAAGTAGGATTGGAAAATGTCGAACAACTTATCTCAATGATAGTGGACACTACCCAGATACTGTATGAACATATACCATACACATCTTCTAGCTTAGTAACTATATCAACAGGAGTAGTTAGTGCACGATATGTGGAAAAGATTATTGATCCTTCCTTTTCGGGTCTGAGAATTAAGACAAGCGATAAAGGGACTAACTTGACCCAAAATGATTTAGAGGAGATTGCGCTGTTATATAAACAGTGTTGGCAAAGAGTAAAAGACCTTCCCAAAAGAAAGCTTCGGAAGACATGGAAGTTACACCATCCATTGTCCTCTTCTAAATACAGTTGGACAACCGACTAGAGTTTCTGAAAGTCTTTCTTCTCGAGACGGAAAAGACGAGGATGTGAGTACGCCGGAACCTTCCGATTCTTCGTCAGGAAAGAACTGAATGACAGCGTCTTCATCTTCGAGCCCCACTTCTTCATCAAGGACCATCTAGGCAGTGTCAGGGCTGTCGTCAAAGCCGACGGGGAGATCATCCAGCAGAACGATTTTCAGCCTTACGGAGAAAAAATCCCCGACAGCGACCACCTTTCCGGAAATAATAACTACCTTTATTGCGGAAAGGAGTTCCAATCGTTCTTTGACTTACCCTTCTACGACAGTGGGGCGCGTTTCCAGCGAAACGACGGCATCTTCCTCTCGATCGATCCCCTCTTATAGTAGAGAGATTGATGCAATAGAAACGCAAAAGAAAGATTCCAGCTGGAACAAGACGACAGACAAATATAAAAAAGGAGTTCTTAAGTATTATTTGCGACAACTTAAAATCAAAAAAGAGAATGATGAAAAATCAAAATAAAATAATTGTTCTTTCTTTCTTATTATGCTATTTCTATTTTCCCGTAGAAGCACAATTATCCTTTCATGTAGATAGTTTATCATGCCTATGTTACGGCAGTTTTGGGTACGACTCTTCGTGGGAGAACAGAGAATTATATCAAAGGGGTCCAGATATCCTTGTTTATGGAACCCTGACTAATAATAGTGATTCTCCTATTATCCTTGAATTAACTGAATATCGACGGGATACGCTTATCACCCACAAAGATCTTCGTTTTTTGTTTTCGTATCATTATATCAAAGATTATTGTTTTACTCAGGACCCTTTGATTGTGTCAGATATTTTGTCTTACCCTTATTGGAAAGGGTTAGGATTGCCAATTTGTTCAGTCAAAATAGATGAAATAGATCTATCGTACTCTGTCATTAAAGCAGGAGAATCTATTCCTCTTGCTTTTGAGTCCCTATCTAGACCAGGAGAAGAAACAGAACCCACAGGTATTGATCCACAAAACTCGTGTCCCTATAGGAAAAGACTTCGACATCAAAAGAGAGTATCAAAAGCAATTAAGACATCACTAAAAATCACCCCTGTATTAAATGATTATATCGATTCTCATGAGTTAAATGATCAGTTATTGAATTATTTATCATCAAAAACCTCCGAAGTATCACAATATGATTACGAATCTTCTATCCCCCAATCTCTATTAGAGGTAAAGCCCTTCTTTATCAAAGGAGGATTGGCGGGTTTTAGTGAATGGTTAAGAGAGAAGTTGGGTGATTTTCAGACAGAATTATCCGGACAAGAATCTAAGATTATGATCATTTTCATTGTAGATAAAAAAGGGGAGATTATCTATACTAAAACGCCTAATCAAATGCCTAATGATAATAATAAAGGAATAGATAAACTTCTGAAGGATATTATTCTTCAGTCCCCTAAGTGGACACCAGGAGAACTACATGGAGAGAGAGTCGATTCTCGAATAATGCTCATGCTTACAATAGATAATAATGGAAATGTCAAGGATCTCTCAATCTTTTAGTTTTGGGGATCTCTCCTATCGCCGGAGGGAACAGGTGACGGACTCTTATTTTTCCTTTCCTTGGGCTCTTCAAGAAGCTGTCAAGAAAGGCGAAAGAATTCCAGCTTCGTATAATAACAATTGGTTTTTTACTTATGATTTTAAGAAAATAATAGGGACATCGAACGGGAAACCAACCAGCAAGATTAGAGTTATTCTAGATGAGAACTATTATCTCAGATCGGCATATCCCATTCAATAATTTTTGAAAATATGATTGAATGTATTTTTAATATCCAGGAGCCAGAACTAGTTCCAGAATTCTTAAAAGACAGGAGCTCGTTCTTTTATTATTGTTTTTACGGAGATGTTGATATTGTATTTCACGGAAAGGAGGATACTTCAAAAACATGGAAGTATGAATGGATTGCAGTATTTGCCTTTTTCTGGGAATTAAAATGGATCCTAAAAGCTTTCAAGAACGGCTCTTTGAAAGAAAAGATTGATTTCTTAGAATGGGATGAACAGATATTATTTGAACGGGATGGTGCCATCATAAATATTACTGACAGAGAGTGGGATGGATGGGGGTATGAGCTTCCATTTGAAGTTTTCCTTGAAGATTTAGAAAGAGAGACCTCCAAATTCTTTGAGTACTTGGAAAAGATATACTGGGAAGTGTTAACTATTCCGGCGTATCAAGAAATGATGAAAGAAGTTCAATGATGATTTCACCCAGATTCAAGATATCCGCAATCATATTTGGAATCATTTGGAAATTCCGATGCAAAGTGACCCCTTCAGTCCGATTTCAAACTGACCCCTCTGTCCGATGAAAGTGACCCCCTCTGGTCTATGAGGAAAAACCATAATAGAAAGCCTCGACTGACCATACCCAACCAAAAGTATAAATCAATAATAGTCTCTTTTTAAACCATATTATCATGAAAAGAATATTTGTATTTGTTATATTCGCATCATTATGTTTATTATGCCAAACCGGATTTGCCCAGGAAAGAGCAACCGACGGCGGCAAGTGGAGGGCGGAGGCTTCCGCCGGCATGATCTATTCGGACACCCTAAAGGTCGCGAGTGGACAATTGAATTTATACAGACAAGTATCTGACGCCGTATCTCTCGGCATCGGAGCCGGTTACTTCAAGGCATTTTACATAAGTGCCAACGCAGACTTCAAATGCTTCAACATTGGAAGATCTTTCGTCTCCACAGAGTTACAATGCCGATTCGAGCCTCATAAAAACAACATCCATGCAATAAGATTAGCAGCCAGGCCAAAGATTACCATCCCTTTCACGCAATCTTTGGCAGGAATCGCCGGCATTGACGCAATCCGCTATTCATGTAACACAAAATCCATTCAGTTTTCCAAATCGTCATTCTCTTATTTAGATAATCTCCTGATTGGTCTAGCATTTACATTTTAAAACGGACTATAGCCTCGTATATTCTCCTCCCCCCGAACTTTAGTCCTCACATTTTGGCCGGCTTTTTGCATTTAGTGGCAGGAAAAGGAGGTTAACCATGAAAACAAGAGTTATAAGACTATTTGCGATTCTCGCCATTGCGGCCTCATCGCTCGCTTCATGCAGCCAGACTACGATCAGGCCCAGAGACAAGTACCCGAATGATAATAACGGAGGAAGGGAGCCTTCTTCAACAGTAACACTCTCCAAGCGCTCCGACTGGATAATCAAATATATGGGAAGAGAGGATTATGTTGAGTCCGACGGATATGTTTCAAGGGTTGAAAAGATCGATGTCCTTTGCCCTCAAGCTGATTATTATATGATAAGAACGATCTCTCCGACCGATCTTAAAGAGCTCTACAACAACGATTTGAAGGAATTCTTTGAGACTGAGGCTAAGTATCTCAGAGAGGATGCACAGAACTATGGAGAGAAGGTCACCGATTATCTCTATTACGAGGAATCACACTCTTACCTCTTCGACAGGATGCTGATGGGAGAGTGGAAATTGTTCCTTATCGGTATGACTGAGAAGGGCTATATCACAGGTAGCTACACAGAGTCGAGCGTTACTCTCCAAGAGGAAACTCCTTCGGATGACTATCTCAAATGGATCGGCAACTGGACTGTCACGGGAAAGAATCTCGACGGCAACAGCGTGAGCTATGATCTCTCGATCGAGAAGGATGAGGCGAATATCACGTACATCGTAAACGGCTGGGAAACAGGCGAAAGTATCGACAAGGAAAGGGGCACTGTAATGGATCAGGAGTATCTCATCGCACAATATGACTACTATCTGAAGAACCTTTACTTCCGCTCACAGTACCTCGGCACCTATACCGAAAATAATGTAAATCTCGACGAACTCTTCCTCGGAAAGGTAGACTATCAAGGTGGCGGAAAGGACGTCAACGGTATCTATGTAATCACTGACGAGAATCTCGATCTCGGCGCAGCCATCCTGAAAGAGGACGGACAGTCTGCCGAAGTCAAAGGCTGCGACGTGATTGTCACCATCAACAATAAAGAGGTAACTCTACCCTTTATCATGATGCAGTACTTCGCCGGTTACATGAGCGGGAATAATGCTCAGTACAGCGAGTATAACCTCAATGTACCTACCTTCGCTCTCGAGATGAAGAAAGCGCCGAATACAAGGACCTCATTTAATAGGTCTCAGGTGGAAAGAAGGCCCGCCACGAGGGCGTCAGTCCACCACTCTCAGGCCAGAGTCCACGAGAGGAGGAATTCAAAGGTTGCCAAGGCCGTCAAAGTGCGCTAGGAAGCACTCCAGCGTATTTTCCATAAGGCAGGCAATCGTCATAGGGCCCACTCCCCCGGGGACCGGGGTGATGGCTGAAGCTTTTGGTGCGACGGTGTCGAAATCGACATCGCCGCACAATTTTCCTGTCTCGGGGTCACGGTCCATTCCGACATCAATTACTACAACACCATCGGAAACCATATCCCCAGTTACCATCTTCGGTACTCCAGCGGCGACAACGAGGATTTCCGCCTCCCTGGTAACGGAAGGAAGATCGACCGTCCTGGTATGGCAGAGGGTCACAGTAGCATTGGCGTCAAGCAGCATCTTGGCGACAGGAAGGCCGACTATCTTGCTGCGGCCGATGACAACCGCTCTTTTCCCCTTAGGATCGACTCCTGCGGCGGAGAGAAGTTTCATTATCCCCTTCGGAGTACATGGAGCCATATGGGGAGTTTTCTGCCAGAGGCCGGCGACATTCAAGGGATGGAAACCATCGACATCCTTATCCTTTGCAATAGCCTCAATCACCTTCGACTCATTGATATGGCGAGGAACGGGGAGCTGAACGAGTATCCCGTCGACTGAAGGGTAGGCATTGAGCCTTGCAATTGTATCAAGAAGCTCTGACTCAGTTGTTTCCGCGCTCATAAAGATAGTCTCATTCTCTATCCCGACCGCTTCGCAAGCCTTAGCCTTGTTGCGTACATAGACCTGACTCGCCGGATCTTCTCCTACAAGAATAACTGTCAGTTTCGGTGTTCTTCCGCACCTTGCGGAAGCCTCGGATACCTTCTGCGCTACCTCTGCCTTCAGAGAAGCTGCAATCTGCTTTCCATCAATGATCATTTCAAAACGGGATTAAAACTCCCACAAAGTTACTAAAATTTGGATAGGAGAAATAATGTTCCTAATTTTACATATTAAACAAAGCATTGAAAAATGAGAAATCTCTTTCTGACAAATACCCTTACCCGTAAAAAGGAGCTTTTCGTTCCCATTAATCCTGGTCACGTAGGCATGTACGTCTGCGGCCCTACCGTCTACGGAGACGCCCATCTGGGGCACGCCCGTCCGGGAGTGACTTACGATGTGCTTTTCAAGCTCCTGAAACATCTCGGCTACAAGGTCCGATATGTCCGTAACATCACTGACGTAGGGCACCTGGAGCATGATGCCGACGAGGGAGAGGATAAGATTGCAAAGAAAGCACGCCTCGAGGAGCTGGAGCCGATGGAAGTTGTCCAGACATATACGGAGAGGTACCATGATGCCATGAGGCTTCTGAATGTCGCCTCCCCCTCGATTGAGCCGAGGGCGTCAGGACACATTATCGAGCAGATCGAGGCAATAAAGAAGATACTCGCCGCCGGATATGCGTACGAGAGCAATGGGTCGGTATATTTCGATGTCATGAAATACAATCGGGACCACAATTACGGGGTTCTTTCCGGCCGCACACTGGAAGCTACCCTCGAAGGGACACGCTCCCTCGACGGCCAGAGCGACAAGAGGGCGCCGTACGACTTTGCCCTATGGAAGAAAGCTGAGCCTCAGCACATTATGCGCTGGCCTTCCCCTTGGGGAGAAGGTTTCCCCGGATGGCACCTCGAGTGCTCCGTTATGGGAGAGAAATACCTCGGGTACGAGTTTGACATCCACGGCGGCGGGATGGATCTGATGTTCCCCCACCACGAGTGCGAGATCGCCCAGAACCAGGCGTCCAGAGGCACCAGCGGGGTCCGCTACTGGGTCCACAACAACATGATCACCATCAATGGCCAGAAGATGGGAAAGTCCCTCGGGAACTTTATCACCCTCCCGGAACTCTTCAGCGGCAATCATAAGCTTCTCGAAAAGGCTTATTCCCCGATGACAATCCGTTTCTTCATCCTCCAGGCCCATTACAGAAGCACCCTCGATTTCAGCAATGAGGCTCTTCAGGCCTCCGAAAAGGGCTACAAGAGGCTTATGCAGGCCGGTCGGGACCTCAAGGATATTGTCACAGTTGCAGGAGAAGCTTCGGCTCAGGTCCTTGACATAGTCGAAGCCGTGATGGACGCTCTCTGCGACGACCTTAATACTCCTATTGCAATTGCAAACCTCTCCGAGGCTGTCAAGCTCATCAATATGTCCAAAGACAAAAAGGCCACTCTCACCGACGGCGACAAAAAAGCCCTTCTGAAGCTTTTTGACGAGGTTGTCTATGGTGTCCTCGGTCTTGTGGACGAAGATGCCGCAGGAGGCTCAGGAAAGGCCGAAAAAGCCCTTGAAGGGGCAATGGAAATCGTGCTCGAAGACCGCAGGAAGGCGCGCGCAGCAAAAGACTGGGCCGAAAGCGACCGCATCCGTGATCTTCTGAAGGCTTCGGGCATTACTGTCAAAGACACCAAGGACGGAGCAACCTGGACACTCGAATAATATGAAATTCATCTCGTGGAACGTAAACGGCCTCAGGGCAGCGGCCGGCAAAGGATTCGCCGAAGCATTCAAGGTGCTTGACGCCGACTTTTTCTGCCTCCAGGAAACAAAGATGCAGGAAGGACAGCTTGACCTTTCCTTTGACGGATATACCTCTTACTGGAACTCCGCTGAGAAAAAAGGCTACTCGGGGACGGCAATTTTTACTCGTAAGAAACCGCTTTCCGTGCGCTACGGGATGGGAGTGGAAGAGCATGATCATGAAGGTAGGATTGTGACTCTGGAAATGCCTGATTTCTACCTTGTTTGCGTCTATGTGCCTAACTCGCAGGATGGGCTCAGAAGGCTTGACTACAGGATGAGGTGGGAAGATGATTTCCGCCGTTTCGTGCTCAGCCTCGATAAGCCTGTCGTCATCTGCGGGGACCTCAACGTCGCCCACGAGGAAATTGACATTAAGAATCCTGCCTCCAACCGACGCAATGCCGGATTTACCGATGAAGAGAGGGAAAAATTCAGCGTCCTTCTTGACTCTGGCTTCACGGATACTTGGCGCGCACAGCATCCTGAAGAAGTCAAATATTCTTGGTGGTCATACCGCTTCCATGCAAGGGAGAATAACGCGGGATGGAGAATAGACTATTTCGTTGTTTCAGACTCGCTCCGCGATAAAATCGTCTCTACAGATATCCACAACGAGATTTTCGGTTCGGACCACTGCCCAGTAGAGCTGGTGCTCGATATCTGATTATTTACGTAGAGTTTCGTCAGCGTAGGACCAGCCTCCGGCAAGAATGGAGGCGAGGGTTTGCGTTTCATGCGAGAGGGTCGCAAAGAGAAGACCGAACTCGAACGGGACTCCATACACGCTCAGGAGCGCACCCGCGACAATAGAATGATAGGCCCCAAAACCGCCCGGTACAGGAAGGAGCGAACTTAGCGAACCTGCGAACATTATAAAAAGTGCATCCACGAGGCCAAGAGACTGAATGGCCTTGACTCCTTCTGCCATCGCCCCGCCGACAGAAGATGGATCGATATGCTGAACGGCCAGAAGGATTGCAAATGACATCATCCAGTAAAGCGCCCAGACAACAAGTGTATAGACCACAAAAAGCCAGCCCTTACGCATGTGAAGGCAGGTTTTGAGCCCCTCCGTAACCCCCTTGAATATCTTCCATATCTTCCCGAGGAAACGGGATCTATCATGGAGTTTCCAGACCGCAAATACAAATCCTGCAAAGAGGACTAAAAGGGCAAGACCTATCTTCCAAAGGGACAGCCTTTCCGAAAGCCCAGTCAGAATATTCTCGGAAATGAAATCGCCATACTTTCCCCAGAGAAGGGAAAAGACAAGTATTGCGGTCACGAAACCGAAAAAAATATCCCATCCCCTGTCGATGACAACAGTACCGAAGACTTTATCCAGCGTTGCCTTGCGGTGGCCTTTGCTATCCCTGGATGAGTTTTTGGTAATATATCCGCAGCGGATAAGCTCCCCCACCCTCGGAAGGACCAGGTTCGTAATCATGCAGATATTGATAGCATTAAAAGACGTACGGATCGAGATAGTATCGTCAATAGGTTCAAGAAGCATCTTCCACCTTACACCCCTCACCCAATAGCAAAATATGCCGAGGGCAAAAGCCAAAAGGACATATATCCAGCTGCACTCTTTCAGCGCCACATAGAAATCTTTCCAATTTACGCCCCTGAATGAGAAATATAGCAACGCCACTGCCGCCGCTATAGAAAGTATATATTTGAGAGCCTCGGAAAGCTTTTTATTCATTTTCATGCCGGTTTGAGTCTACAAATTTAGTGCAAAAACCTAAAATCCGGATTATTTTATATAAATTTGTAGGTTACAAGTAAAACAGAAACGTATATGAAATCGATCCTCGGTATCGGAAATGCTCTCACCGACATCCTA
>Ga0256405_10012110_pt1 | contig 10789 bp, 9 predicted proteins | sample RumenRJG_02DNA_FD_189096 | JGI IMG/M metagenome (GOLD analysis project Ga0256405, IMG submission 189096) | Bovine rumen microbial communities from Lethbridge, Alberta, Canada - RJG_02 | ecosystem: Host-associated > Mammals > Digestive system > Stomach > Rumen | place: Canada: Alberta | collected... | reverse complement strand
CGCCAGATGCTTCAATAAAATTTGATATTTTATATGAAGATAATGACGTGCTTGTGATAAATAAGCCAGCGGGTGTTGTTGTTCATGCAGGAGCGGGAAATCATGATCATACGTTGGTTAATGGGCTTGTTCATCATTGCCATTTATCAAGCGGTAGCGACGAATTTCGTCCAGGCATTGTTCACCGCATAGATAAAGATACAAGTGGAATATTGGTCGTTGCAAAAAACGATACAGCTCATGCCGTTCTCGCAGATCAATTTGCAGTTCATTCAATAACAAGAAAATACGTGTGCTTTTGCTATGGTATTCCTCGCTTTTCAATTGGTAAAATTGATACAATGATAAATCGAGATAAAAACAATCGTCTTAAAATGGTGGCATCTGAAAACGCAGGAAAAAGAGCCGTTACGAACTATCGTGTATTGCAAACATATGGAGCATTTGCATCCAAAATTGAATGCGAACTTGAAACTGGACGAACGCATCAAATTCGCGTACATATGACAAGCATAGGGCACTCATTGATTGGTGATTCTTTGTACAAGTATAAAAATTATTCTTTACCGAAAGATATCGCATCTAAAATAAATTCATTTCCTCGCCAAGCACTACACGCCAAATATCTTGAATTTACGCATCCTACGACAGTAGAACGGATGTGCTTTGAATGCGACCTTCCAACCGATTTACAAGAACTAGAGAGCATATTAAAGTTTTAATCCGACGAACAAATATGTAGACATTAAAATATAAAATAATATGTAGCATGATCTGTGAAGGCTTATGCTTTTAAGAAAATCATGCATGGCTATGGTGAACATTAGAGTTATTGCGAAAGTCAAAGATGCTATTTCAAAACGTCTGGCTGTCAGAGTTTGTGGAATCATAAAAATCACTTTCGCAATAGATCTATTAAAAACAAGAAAAAACATTTCAAACTATATTGCATTTATCTTTGTTTTTTGCTACAGTATTTCTCGAAGGGCAATTAGCTCAGCTGGTAGAGCACCTGACTTTTAATCAGGGTGTCGCAGGTTCGAATCCTGCATTGCCCACCATCCTTATGTTTTCTGAAAGTGTCGAGAAGTGTTATAGCGATATGTGTTTGTTGTGTTTTTTTAAACATTAAACTATAGGAAAGTGTTTATCACATTACGCCTGCGTCGTTGATTTTATGTCGATATATCAGAACGAAAACAGTTCCATTTTTTGCGGTTATTTCAATTTCATTTTGATTAGTTCTATTGCTGCATGAGTTATAAGAAAAAAACGATAATCGCTCGTTATTGATTTCCCATTTTAGCCCTTTGGTTATGACGTCTGCAGACGGTGCTCCAAAGATTGATATTTTTGTCCCTATTGGTAATGACATTTTTTTCGTACAATTTAATACGCAGAAACCAAAATTTTCAGCAGAAACATATAATGCCGATTGTAGCTTTACGAACGTTGAAAAATTATTTAATGAATGATCAAGAAAACCGCCGTCAATGCCAGTAATTACGCATGGGTATAAATCATGATTTTTTGCAAAATCAACAGCTTTATCAAAATCAGTTGTGTTTTGATCCGATATATGTATGCAATTGAATTGATTTAATATATCTGCACGAATACTGTCCATGTCGCCTATTATATAGGCTGGAAATATTCCGTTATTTATCAATTGATTAGCGCTTCCATCTGCTGCTATTATAGGTAGGTTTAGTCGCTTAATGTCGTCATAAGGAATGCAAGAATTGAGACATATAATCGATTTGTATGTCTCAGGAAAATGAGTATTTATCATTTACGAAGCTAATGCTTTAATAAAATTATCGTGCTTTTCGTAAGTGAGTTTTTGCATGATAGCTATGCCTGACATTACAACGCACAACGCATCACTTAGCACGACATAAAGAGAGCCAATACATCCACCGTATACGACCCAGGCTACTGAACTTATAAAATAATTAATCAACATCAGCATTGATACATCTTTCGTGGATTTTGTCTTGTGTGCTTTAATTACTTGTGGCATCAAGCCAATAATTGAAGTAATAAGAGCAATTGTTCCAAAAATATCGCCTAGCATATATGCCTCACCTTTTTACAGTGTACATATAATATGTTTGAAAAAAAATTTCAACATTTAATGAGCCTCAAATGACGATTTTTTGTTTATTATTTTTTATCCGTCTCATCCTCAATAATTTCGTTGTTAGAAGTAATGCTTTTCATTGGTGAAGTTTCGGTAATTTCTATTGTACGGATTGTGCTTTTATTCGAAATTCTCATCAAATTGACATGCAGTAATCCATCTGCAAATTCAGCACCTTTTACTTCGACGCCATCCGCCAAAACAAACGTTTTTGAAAACTGACGAGTTGCAATTCCTCGATAAATATATATAGCATTACGATCATTTTCTTGTTTGCCTTTAATTGTTAATTGATTGTTTTCTAATGATATATTTATGTTATGTTTTTTGAAGCCGGCGAGTGCTAACGTAATACGAAAACCATGCTCTCCTATTTGCTCTATATTGTATGGAGGATAAGAATCTTCCTGTGCCTTCGATATCGTATCTATAAGACGCTCAAAATGATCGAACCCAAGAAAAAGTGGACTGCTAAAAAGTGTAGATATTCTATCCATATTATCCTCCATTATAATCACTCTTCTATTATATCAAATTTATGATTAAACACCAAATTAAAGCAATGGTAATTCTGTTTTTGTTGTTTTTTTAAACACACATACTAATCCAGGAGCTGCAACTAATGGAATCAATGAGAAATACATTTGCCATGATATATGATCTGCGATAATTCCTGACAACGCCATAAATATCATGCCGGCACATCCATGTATTGCCCACGATAAAGCATAAGCTGTTCCACTCTTGCTTACTCCATATAAGAAAGCAACAAAGGCTGTTGTTACTGCTCCGCCAGTTATTCCATCGAAAAATGAGATAATAGCGAGAGCTGATAAATTATTGCCAAAAATAGCAAGTAATACATGCGAGAATAATGCTAGCATATGTGCGACGCCAACTAAAAACATGGCTCTAAAAATATTGTTACGTTTGATAATATATCCGCTAATAAACGCACCTAGTATCACTGCACCTGTGCCGCCAATTTGCACTATATTCGCTATTTCAATTGGCGTGAAGCCAATTTCTATACAAAAGGCTCTGGACATTTTTTGTGTCATAAAATCAGCTGCTTTGTATAAAATCAAAATTAAAATTACATGCATATTAAGTTCGATTTTAAAATTTTCAAGAAAATTTTTGCGTTTATTTTCAATATGTTGTGGCTCTTTTAAATGTATTGTAACTACAAATGATAATGCAATTAATATCGAAGCAATAATGTATGCTGTTTTCCAATTGTATAAGCCAGCAACGTACAATGTGATAATTTTAATCGCAATCATTCCTATGCGATGTCCTAAACTCACTACACTAGCGACGTATCCTAGTTCTTGCTTGTTGCTTTTATCGACTTGATATGGATACATTGCGACATTTCTACAACCATCGGCGAGGGTAACTAGGCTTGCAAAAAATATCATCATATATAGCCCATTTTGAGGGGTGGAAAACGCCATTCCCAATATGCCAATAATTAGCATTATATAACTGATGATAATCCAACTTTTTCGACGCCCAAATATGTTTGATAGTATCCATATATCGCAATTGTCGATTAATGCTCCCCAAACAAATTTTAGTGTAAACGGCCACTGTAATAGTGAAAACATTCCGATTGCGCTATTGGAAATACCTATGCTTTTCAGCCAATAATCCAATATTATTAACGTAAGCGGGAACGATAATCCGTATGTAATTCCGGCTATAAATTTTGGTGAATATCTTGATATTTTTTGTCGTAAATTATTTTCCATAAAACGAATAATCCAGGAACAAATAATACAGGAACTAATAAGAAGAAATTAATCCATCCTAACGTGTCTGCTAATACACCAGCAATTGACCGACAAAACATGCCACTAAGTTCATAGAATGCCCGCAACAAAGCGTATTGCGTTGCCGGATAAGCTCGATGATTGCATATGCTATACAAAAACGCAATGAACGTTGTAGCAAGCGCTCCGCTAGTGGTGTTTTCAATAAATATCGTAAGATATAGCACCAATAAATCGCTTCCTGTTTGCGTTAATGCAAGATATGAAAAACATGCGATAGCGTGAATTATTCCAAGATAATACATCGATCTTTTCACGCCGACATATTTTACATAATAACCACCAACAAGCCCCCCTACAATTGTTGCGATAGCTCCAAACACCTGTGCCGCATTCGCTATATCGAGGAGAGAGAAGCCGATGTCGATATAAAACAATTTCGCCATTTTTTGAACAATTCTATCTCCTATACGATATATAAAAATTAGCAATAACGAAATTTTCCAGTTGTCTTGCTCCATGAATAATTTAAATGGACAAATTAGGCATTCATACACTCTGCGTTTTATATCTCCAAGTAACGAATCTTCGCTAGAGTAATTGTTTGCTAGCTCATTTAATCGTTTCATTTCTTTTTTGTTCGATATAACAGGTTCATGTAATCCCAACACAAACAACGTGCAAATAAATATCGCAAATGCCATGAAGTGATATGATAATTTCCAGTTCAAAAAGTGAGCTAAATATAACGCGCCACTTTTGGCGAAAAACATGCCTATACGATAACCGAATACAAACACGCCAGCACTTATTCCGGCCGTTTTCCCACGTATACCGTCAAGCTGATATGCGTACATTGAGACATCTTGACATCCGTCGGCGAAAGCAACTACAGAAGCCCAAAGCAACAACGTACTCAAACTTGTTCGGGGATCGCAACATGCCATTCCAAAAATTCCAATGAATAATAAACATTGGCTAAAAATAGCCCATCCTCGACGACGCCCAAATCGCTTAGATAAAAACGGGAAATCTGTTCTCTCTATAAAAGGTGCCCATAGAAATTTAAACCAATATGGCCAGTGTAATAAAGAGAAAAAACCAATGAGCGTATTGGATACACCGTAGTCTTTCAACCAAATGTCCAACACGCTCAGTCTTAACATCGCAGGGATCCCGCACGAGAACCCTACGAACATCTTTATATATGAATCTTTGTTAAAATACGTTTTTCTAAAATCATCAATAAAAAACTTTATCTTCATTGCGTCAATCTACTCATTTTTTTACGAGTAATTGGATCAAGATACTTCTTCCTCAGTCTCAAAGCATGAGGAGTAACTTCGACCAACTCATCGTCCTGAATATACGACAAAGCTTGCTCTAATGAAATAGCCCGAGGCGGAGATAATTTTATATTATCATCTTTTCCAGATGCACGCATGTTGCTTAACTGCTTCGTTTTTGTTGGATTGACATCAAGATCGTTGCTCTTGCTATGTTCACCGATAATCATTCCACCATAAACAGGATCACCAGGACTTACAAACAAAGTTCCACGATCTTCTAAGAAGAACAATGCATAAGGAATTGCACTTCCTTCCTCTAATGAAACCAACACGCCCTTGCCTCTACCATTAATTACGCCCTTATATGGAGCATATTTCGCAAACGATCTATTCATGATACCAGAGCCACGAGTGTCGCTTAAAAATTCGCTATGATAGCCAATTAAGCCACGTGTTGGAACCAAGAACTTAAGTCTTGTTTTCCCAAAACCAGAAGGACGCATATCCAGCAATTCGCCGTTACGTAATGTAAGCTTTTGAACAACGGCTCCAGAATATTCATCATCCAAATCGATGTAAACTTCTTCGATTGGTTCGAGTTTTTGTCCATTTTCATCTGTTTGGAAAATAACATGAGGACGACTAATTGAAAGTTCGAATCCTTCGCGTCTCATTGTTTCAATTAAGATGCCAAGTTGCAATTCGCCACGTCCTGAGACTTCAAACGAATCTTGTCCCTCAGCTCTCTTTACAGAAATAGAAATATTTCCTTCAGCTTCATGTTGCAATCTATCCCAAATTGTACGAGAAGTGAGCTTCGTTCCATCTTTGCCTGCCAAAGGCGAATCATTGATGGAGAACACCATAGATAGAGTAGGGGGGTCAATTGGTTGAGCATGCAATGGTTGCGTTACTTGTACTGACGCAATTGTATCAGCAACAGTAGCTTCTTGTAAGCCTGCAATCGCAACGATATCACCACAATCGGCATGTTCTACTGGGATTTTCTTTAATCCTTGGAATGTAAATAATTTCGTCAAACGTGCTTTTTCTACGACTTTGCCATCGCCACGCAATGCGTGAACTTCGTCATTGACATTAGCACAACCTTTTACGATTTTTCCGGTCAACACACGACCCACATATTGATCATAATCGAGCATTGTAACCAATAATTGGAAATTGTCATCCAACTCAACAACTGGAGCCGGGATGTGACTGATAATTGTCTCCAACAATGGCGTTAAATCTTTTCTTTCGTCATCAAGATTTTTTACGGCCCATCCATTTCGTCCGGAAGCATAAATGATAGGGAAATCTAATTGTTCCTCTGTTGCTCCAAGATTTACGAACAGATCAAAAACTTCATCAATAACTTCGTTCACTCGAGCATCAGGCTTATCGACCTTGTTTATAACGACAATTGGTTTTAATCCCAACGCTAATGTTTTTGTTAATACGAATTTGGTTTGAGGCATTGGACCTTCAGCTGCGTCGACGAGCAATAATGCACCATCAACCATACTTAAAATACGCTCAACTTCTCCACCAAAATCGGCGTGACCTGGTGTATCAACGATATTGAGCTTTATGTCATTCCAATCGAAACTCGTGCATTTAGCAAGAATAGTAATGCCTCGTTCACGTTCCAAATCGTTATAATCCATTGCACAATTTTCAATTTGCTGATTATCGCGAAACAATCCACTTTGTTTAAACATGGCGTCAACCAGTGTGGTTTTACCATGATCGACGTGAGCGATGATCGCTAAATTTCTAAGTTCCTTAGCCAAAGTTTTTCTCCAAAATTAATAATTAATAACAAACTATAATAATAGAATATTTGTTTATAACATGATTTTATGTAATATTCTAGAATTCATATAATATTCTAAACAAAAAATAACAACCCACAAAATAAGGAATATGAAAACAAGTTGAAATTTTTGAAAATAATAATTTTAATGGTATTATATTAGAAAAAATCGAGCATGTCAATGGTTGGAGGGAATTTCTTTACAAAACAAGCGGTTAACTGCATTTTTGTGCCGGGAAATGACGTTTTTCAGTAAAAAATATGATATTTTTTTATGTGTATTGGATTTTGAATCAAATATATATCAAATAATTTTGGTCAACCTATTGAAGTGTATGGGAATCTTTCTGTTTCTCTTCGTTTTTGTTTTGCGAAAAAATTATATATTTTTAATAAAGTAACAAACGATTTTTTTGCGTATTTAATATTTTTCTACAAATGTAGATGCTTTAATTATTACATCATTAAATCTTATATTCATTCTCATTGTTCAGTTGACATTTCACAAAATTATGACATAATATCTCTAGTTTTTTTATGATGGAATGAGGTTGTTATGTGCAAGCCAACATATAATCCAAGTAAGATTGTACGCAAACGTCGTCATGGTTTTCGTGCTCGTACATTAGCTGGTGGTAGAATATTAAAAGCCAGAAGAGCTAAGGGACGTGCTCGTTTGTCTGCATAGTGAAAATATTTTGAAAAAAGCATATATAATCCGTAAGCATGATGATTTTGTAAAAGCCAATACTGATGGCGTGTTTGTGCGTACGGATTTTTTTGTTCTACAGGCGAGGGTTAATCCTCGTTTTTCTCATTACCGCGTTGGAGTTACTGCTTCCAAAAGAGTTGGAAACGCCGTTGTTAGAAATAGATGCAAAAGGCGATTGCGAGCCTTAGCTGATTTGTCTATTTGTAATAAATGTAAAAATGTTGATTATGTTTTTATCGCACGAACTGGACTCAATGTAGCTGACTGGAGTTTATTGGTAAATTCAGCAAATAAGGCATTGAAAAAAATAGAAGAACGCATATCTAATGTTCATAAAAAAAGTATTTAATTTTTATAAAAAAGCAATATCGCCATATACAGGAGCACAATGTAAATTTTATCCGACATGCTCCGAATACTGCTTATTAGCGATACAAAAATACGGCTATATTATTGGCGTCTTAAAAACCATAAGAAGGCTAATTCGATGCAATCCGTTTTCACATGGTGGCGTCGATTTGCCGTAACTACCTTATGCAAAACAGGTTATAGTAATTTCTCTATGAAAAACTCTAAAAATAGGATATCGCACGTTGTTCGCTTGTAAAAGTGACGACGTTTAATTAAATGTCAACGTAATTTCCACCGGCAATAAGTGTCTTCATAATCATGAGATTGCTTCTTCACTTCGTTCATCGCAATGACGGCTTATTTTTATCATGTCTCGTAAGAACAACTGTAGTCAATCGACAAAAGAACATTTTTACTCCACTCGTTCATTTTGCATTTGATACATTTCGATACCTCCGTTGTCGGCTTTAGTTTTGTCTTTTATGTCGGCAGATATATCGTACAAAGCGTTCTTTAATGCCTCAGCGTCAGAGGCTTTATATGTCTTTTCGGCATAGGCGTCAAGATCAGATACCTCCGCTCCTTTGGCTCCCCATTTAATGATATAAATAGTTGTGCCGGAATTTTTGAGCCTTGCACATGCATCTTTAGCTAACTGTTTGAGAGCTTCTGTTGGTGTTTTATCTGGAGAGTCGCCTGAAATATCTTGATATCCGTTGCTCGATAATGCTTGATTACATGGTTGAGTAAATCCAACATATACGCCGGACATTGGAATTCCAAAATGCGAAAAGCTCGCAGCATCGTTTGTGTTTTTGTAATTGTATGTGCCAAACGGCCAGAATGTTCTACTTGTTCCAGAAAACGAAAATTGAGAAACATAGCCTTTTGCGTTTACGTTATCACTTGCTGTTTGTGTATAGTTATAATGTGATATTTGATACGGTTTTATCATAGCATTGCTTTTGCTAGCAAAATTAAATTGCACGCCAGGAACGTTATCGCCATAATCCCAGAACGCAACAAAGAAGTCATTGCTTTTATTACTAGCCTCGCAAGATACCGTTGTAGTTATTGGATCAAATGTTGTTTTCCCATTTTTCTCAACAACAGTATCAGGCAATGACAAATATTCCTCATTGAAAATCTTTTGTTTTTGCCATTTATTGCTTTCATTTATATCATGCTTTAAGCCAGTGCTTGTGGTTTGTTTAAAGTTAAATGTCAACGCACCTTGACCAACCTCAAAATCATATACCTGGAACGTTGAACTTTTATCACTCATTTCAGGATCTGAAAGTACAAGATTTTTAACAGGAACAGCTACGGCAAAGTTTCCGTCCGGAAGTTGAATAAAATCATAAGTCGATGTTGATATTTCTATCTCGTGCGTATCTGCATTGTTCCCTTGATAAATAACCTGCTCTCCACATTGTCCTTCATGAGAGCTATTCAATTCACAAGTAACGTTTTTAACTGGAATTTCATATTGAAATTTTTCAGACAATTCAAATGATTGAGTTTTCTCTGATTGATTATTCCCCGTTTTAAATGATGTATTGTTTTTGGCAATTTCTATGTCATTAAATTTGCTATCCTCATAAGCTGGTTTAGCATCAACAATTTTTAAATCGACAATATCAGGAGTCTTAGATTCACCTCCAAAATACGTTGTATTATTTTTATAATCGTCATAAGCAACACCACCTTTGTCTATAAAATGAATTGTATATACATATCCACTTTCGTTCGCGCCTTTTATTTCTTCCATGGTTACATTTTTTGTGTTTGTTAAATCTATAGTCCATGTATGTGATTTTGTTTCTTTTTGAGGATAAGGTATTACACCTTTATTTATTTTTATTGTTGTTCCATCTTTAATCCAATAATGAGTTGTTTTATCGTCGTTGTTTCTCAATTCTGGATCTAACGCACCATCAGTATTTTTATCGGTACAATATTCTGGTATATGAATATTAGATTCATTGTCATTATTTAGATATTGATAATAAAAATATTTGTAATCTGATAATATTTTTTGGTCGTCGCCATTGCATTTGTATGTCGTGTTTGATGTGTTAAATTCAAAAGATCGACGACGTCGTGGTTCTTGTTCAATGGCGAACAAATTATCTGAATTCATTTCGTTATATTTACTACACGCACACTTAGCTTGTCCTGTTTTAATGGTTTCAAAATTGCGTCTAATGTCAAGCTCACTAACCTTAGTATCGCTTGTGTTTGTTTCTTCTTCTTTAGCCGTACAAGTACAAGAATGCTTAGATAACTTATAATATATTTTATAGATATATTTTGTCTCCTTTAAAATTGCTATGTATTTAAGCCATTCAACAGTGTGTCCGGCATATAGTTGATATTCTACATAGCGTTCATTTTCTTCTGTTATTTTGTTTTCGCTTAGCATTTCGTTTCTTAAGCTTTCTGTATCAGTACCAATAACCGCGAAAGTACCTTCAGGTGAATCAATTTCTTCAAAGCCCAATATTTTTTTAAGGTTGTATTTTTTTGAAAAATCGTCTTTATACGTATCATTAAATGGAGATTTGTTTTTATAATAATTTTCTATCACTGTTTCGTATGGTATTTCATCTGTCTTTGCTTCTGTATCATAATATTTAACTGGATTCCCGTTTTGATCTTCTTTTGGCGGAACACCATTTTCTTCATTATCAGAGTATG
>Ga0256405_10012109_pt1 | contig 10790 bp, 10 predicted proteins | sample RumenRJG_02DNA_FD_189096 | JGI IMG/M metagenome (GOLD analysis project Ga0256405, IMG submission 189096) | Bovine rumen microbial communities from Lethbridge, Alberta, Canada - RJG_02 | ecosystem: Host-associated > Mammals > Digestive system > Stomach > Rumen | place: Canada: Alberta... | reverse complement strand
TTCGATTTCCTCATCGGACAGTTTGGTGGAAGAGGTAATGGTAATTGCCTGTTCTTTACCTGTTCCTTTGTCTTTAGCGGTTACATTGATGATACCGTTTGCGTCAATATCAAAGGTTACTTCAATTTGTGGAACGCCTCTTGGTGCAGGTGGAATTCCTACAAGTTGGAAACGTCCGAGTGAAGTGTTGTCTGCCGCCATTTTCCTTTCACCTTGAAGAACGTTGATGTCCACTGAAGGCTGGTTGTCGGCAGCTGTGGAGAATACCTGGCTTTTCTTGGTAGGGATGGTGGTGTTCCTTTCGATTAAAGTGGTTGAAACTCCACCTAAGGTTTCGATACCTAAGGATAATGGGGTAACGTCTAAAAGAACGATGTCTTTGATTTCACCGGCCAATACTCCTCCTTGAATTGCAGCACCCATGGATACACATTCCATTGGGTCGATACCACGTTCGACTGGTTTTCCTATGAATTTTTCCACGAATTGCTGTACGATTGGCATTCTGGTAGGTCCACCGACTAAAATGATTTTGTCGATTTCTGATTTGCTCATTTTAGCATCATCTAATGCTTGTTGCATTGGTTTTCCTGATTTTTCGACAATTGAATCGACGAGCTCTTCTAATTTTGCTCTTGTAAGTGAAATAATCAGGTTTTTAGGGGTTCCGTCAGTTCCCATTGCAATGAAAGGTAAGTTTACTTCAGTGGTTGTGGTTGTGGACAATTCGATTTTTGCCTTTTCAGCAGCTTCCCTCAACCTTTGTACTGCTTGGTCGTTGTCCATCAAGTCAATGCCTTCTTGTGATTTGAACTCATCAGCAAGGTATTTGATTAATACGTTATCCATATCGGTACCACCGAGTTGGGTGTCTCCGCTGGTGGATCTTACTTCAAACACTCCTCCACCGAATTCCATGATGGTTACGTCTAAGGTACCTCCACCTAAATCGTATACCATGATGTTCATGTCATCCTCTTCGGATTTGTCAAGACCGTATGCAAGGCTTGCTGCGGTAGGTTCGTTTACGAGCCTTACTACATCCAGTCCTGCGATTGTTCCTGCATCTTTTGTTGCGGTCCTTTGGTTGTCGTCAAAGTATGCAGGTACAGTAATTACAGCCTTTTGGATAGGTTCTCCGAGGAAGGTTTCAGCATCTTTTTTGATTTTTTGCAAGATGAAAGCGGAAATTTCCTGTGGAGAGTATTGTTTTCCGTTTACGGTAACCTTGTGGTCGGTACCCATGCTTCTTTTGATTGCTGAAATGGTGTTTTCAGGGTTTGTTACTGCCTGTCTTCTTGCAGGTTCACCGACAAGCATTTGACCGTCTTCGGTAAATGCAACGTAACTTGGGAATGATTTTCCGTATTGGCTTGCACCTTCTGCAGAAGGGATTGTGGTTGGTTTTCCTCCTACAAGCACAGATGCGGCTGAGTTACTTGTACCTAAATCAATTCCAATAATTTTTTCTTTTTTAGTATCAGACATAATTATCACCTTATTTTTTTTAATAGATTATTTAATAAACGTTATTTTTTACAAACTATAACTTTTGAGTATTTGAGGACTTTGTCCTTGTACATGTATCCTTTCATTAGCTCTTCAATAATGTATCCGTTTTCGACATTGGGGGAGTCCTGAACCATCAGTGCTTCATGCTTGTTCAAATCGAACTTTTCTCCTTTTGCAGGAATTTCGCTCACTCCCTCTTTTGCAAGTACATCACTAAATTTATTGTAGATCAATTCAATACCTTTTCTTAAATCTTCATTGTTTTCTGTTTCCAAAGCTCTACCGAAGTCTTCATAACAGTCCAGGAATTCTTTTATGAGATTTTCATTTGCGAATTTTACCAGGTCCTGATTTCTCTTGTCTGTTATTTTCTTGAAATTTTCGAAATCTGCCTGGAGCCTTTGGGACAGTGCGATGTATTCCTGGGTTTCACTTTCGGATTTTTCAAGATCGTTTTGAAGCTTTTCTATCTCCTGGTCTTTTTCTTCAAGGAGTGCTTCATATTTTTCTTGTAAATCTTGAGCTTCCACTTCAGTTTCGCTTTTATTTTCATCAGTCATAGTTACACCTTTTTTAGGTTGTTTGAAAAACTAATGTAATAACTCTTAACCGAGAAGGTTTCTTTTTTGTCTTTAATATTCGGTTTTTGGGAATTTATGGACATATAGGAAAATGGTTCATCATTTAAGAGCTATTACTTTAAGTTTTTCTGAACCAAATATTAAAGTAACAAAAAGTTATCTTTCTCTTACATTATTATAGTAACAAAAAGTTATATAAAGGTTTCGATACATAAGGTATAATCATGACTAATGCAAACGACATTGAGAAAAATAAAAAACCTCGCACAAATGCTGATTCACCTCAAGGTCACATTGAATTGAGAACCAATTACAATGGGCCTTCAGATGACATTGATGTAGAGGATATCCTTGATGTAATGGGTTGTAAGACTAGAAGAGATATCATAAATCTTTTAAGGGAAGAACCTATGTTTGTTAGTGAAATTTCCAATGAACTTGACATTGGACAGAAAGCCATTATCGCACACTTGCGTGCAATGGAAGATATAGGTATCCTAAACTCTTCTTATAAAAAGATTTTAAGAGGCCGTCCTCGTAAATACTACGATTTGCAGAACGAAGTTAACATCCACATTACAATCAACAGAAATAACTTCGATGTGCAGTTTACCGACGACATGCTCAATACATTGCAACTGCCATCAGGAGACGAATGGTCCAAGTTATTGGATATCGAAAAGAGAATCGACGATGGACAACTCGAGGCAATCGACGAGTTGAGAAATCAAATCAGATTATATGGTAACCTTTTGGATAGGGCAGAATATATCCTTGAAAGGACCATGAGAAGCAGATAATTTTGTTTGAATTTAATTTCAAACACTTTTTTTACTTTTTTTATATTATATTTTTAATATTTATTTCACTGTATCATATTTAATTTTATTATAACTATTTATTTAACCTTATTTAATTGATTTAATTAGAAAATATTGCTTTAATTTAGTATACATACTTTTAAATACTTTTAATTATAAATTAGACTGTAATTACAAAATCTCAAGAGGTGAAAAATTGAAGTTTCATGAGGATGTCATTTTCAAAAGTCATGGCAGGAGGGCAGGAGAATCCATATTGAGAATAATGAATCTAGAGGGAAAAGTAGTTCAGGTGCATGAAACAGAATTCAGTGTAATCGAACCCAAGATGTACAAGCCGGATTTTGTCCTTGAAGTAACTGATAAAATCTATATTATCGAATTTCAAAGTACTTATGTCGATATCCATGACAAGAAAAGATTCAGATTTTACACTGCACTAATTGATCACATCAAAAACAAATCCAACAAGGATATTGAAGTCCATGTGTTAAGTACAGTGGAAAAAGAAAAAACCAAATATTACAGCATCAGTGATGAAGCAGTATTTCCAATATACGTCCATTCCCTTAAATCATTTGACGGTGATGAAATCATTAACATGATAAATGACAAAATAACTCATAATATAATTTTGACTGATGATGAACTGATGTTATTAAGTCTGGTTCCTTTCATGACCAATTCTACAAATGTGGAACAAAGTATATTAAGAACTACATACTTAATATCAAATATAAATGATTTGGATTATGAAATTGCTCAATTCATCAAAGGAATCGAGTTAATATTAGCTGATAAATTCGTTAAAAGTGATTCAATTAAAAAAACAGTAGTTAATCTATTAGGTGGTAATATGAAAATCGTAGAAGATTATGCTCAAAGAATTGCCAATGATAAAGTTGAAGAAAGTATGAAACAAACAGTTTTAAACATGTTTGAAAATGGTTGCAGTGTTAAAAATATTGTTAATTTAACTGGTTATAACTTAGATTTTGTTAAAAAAGTATTATCCAAATAATACTTTCAAACTTTTTTTCCAACAATGCTTTGACCAAGAGAAACAGAACCGTCCCCTGCACAGGTATTCAGGTGTTGTATGAAATTATATCCATTGTTTTCAACATGATTCTTGACGCAGTCGGTTATTGCTTCGTTGTAGAACACTCCACCGGTTGCACCAATGTCTTCAATGCTTTTTTTATCACAGGATTGTATGGCAAGTTCACTTAAACCTCTTGCAACTGCAATCTGGCCTGCTGCTGCAACATCGGCCTTTTTCTCGCCTTTTTGATATAATCTGACAACTTCACGAAGGATTTCAGTGGTGTTCAGCTGATTGCCTTCAACAATCACTGGAATTTCCAGCTCTTTTGTTGAATAATATGCGGCTGATTCAAGCTTCATTGAGCATTCCCCTTCATAGGTACGCTCATGGCAGATTTCAAGAGCAACTGCCATTGAGTCAAGAACCCTTCCGGTACTTGTGGTGACTCCAACGTTTATGCCCGCATCAATCTGCTTTTTGATGTTTCTGATTTCAACTTCCCCATATTTGAAGTAGTCAATATAGTTTCCGATCAAATCGTCATCCTTAAGGATGCTTGCAAGCATTCTTGCGGGATATCTTGTTGCAACATCACCTCCGGGCATCAGTTGAGGCTCAAGATGGGCCATCCTTTCAAATGAATTGATATCTGTATATAGGATTTCCCCTCCCCAGCTGGTTCCGTCGCTGCCATATCCCACGCCGTCTGCTGAAATGCTGATCATCTCATCGATTCCATGGTCATTTGCAAGGGCCACTGTGTGTGCATGATGGTGCTGAACCGGCAGGACTTCCGCGTCATACTTTTCCGCCAGCTCATTTGCCAGGCGTGTTGTAAAGAAATGGGGATGCATGTCACAGGCAATGACATCAAACTCATTGATTTTTGTAATCCTTTCCATGTTTTCAATTGCATTCCTTAAAAACATCAGTGTTTTCGGCTTGTTGGTGTTTCCGATATGCTGTGAAGGGTACACCCGGTCACCTTTGGCCATGGAGAATGTCACGTCAAGCTCAGGACCAACTGCCAGCACGTTAAGGTCATTCACATCATAATTTATTGTATAGGGTTCTGGGGTGTATCCCCGTGAACGCCTTATGAATGAAAGTTCGTTGTTTCTGAATCTGATGACGGAATCGTCGCACCTGTTCAGTATTCGGCGATTGTGAACTAGGGAATAGTCATTGACGCCACCTATGATTTCATCGTTTTCAATCATCATCGGCTCTCCCGGAATGTTGGCGGATGTCATGACGTAGGTGTCGATGTCGCTTTCATCAAATAATAGGTAGTGCATCGGTGAGTATGGAAGCATGACTCCAATGTTGTGAAGGCCAGGTGATAAGCTTTCGGGGAATCTGTAACCTTCATTTTTCTTCAGAATAACGATAGGCCTTTTGTTTGAGGTTATTGTCTCTATTTCCCTTTCGCTTAAAATAGCATATTTTTCAAGGCTTTCAAGGTCTTTACACATTACCGCAAATGCCTGATTCGGCCTGTTAAGCCTTGACCTGAGCTCCCTGATTGCACTGTCGTTGTATGCATCAACGACAAGGTGTGTTCCGCCGATTCCCTTGATTGCTAAAATTTTCCCATCCTTCAGGATTTCGGCACCTTTTCTTATCGGATTTTCCACATCCAATTTTGCGTTTCCCTCATATATCTCCATTTGAGGTCCGCAGTCGCTGCAGCAGATTGCCTCTCCATGATATCTCCTGTCCAATGGCTGTCTGTACTCGACAAGGCAGTCTTCGCACAATGGGAAATCCTCCATTGAGGTTCTTACACGGTCATAGGGAACGCTTTCGATGACTGTAAACCTTGGTCCGCAATCGGTGCATGCATTGAAAGGATATTTGTAGCGCCTGTCCTGAGGATTTCTGATTTCTTCAAGACATTTGTCGCATATTGCGATGTCCGGAGGTATCACGCTGACTCCGGAATATGCATCTCCGCTTTCAATGATTTCAAAATCAGAATAATTTTTGGCATCAATTTCGCTGACTTCCATTGAATCTATTTTTGCAATTGGGGGCAGTTCTTTAGCTAGCCTGTCAACAAAATCGGAGGTTTCATCTCCTTCGATAACGATTTCAACTACATTTCCAAGGTTTCTTACGTATCCTTTGAGGTCTAAATCTGTCGCTAACCTATATACATATGGCCTGAATCCTACGCCTTGGACAATTCCTTGAGTTAAAATCATTAAAGCCTTCATTAAATTATAATATTGTAAGTTAAATTTTATATAATTTTATCCTATATATTATATTATGAAAGATATTCTTGAAAGATTGGTAAGTGGGGAACTTGATGTGGATGAAGCGGAAAAACTTCTCAAGGCCAATAACATATTGGAGTTTGACGATATAGCCAAATTCGACATCAAAAGGACTGAAAGAACAGGTTTTCCAGAAGCGGTATTTTCACCGAGCAAGGACTATGAGGACTTGATTACAATCATTAGAAGTTATCTTGAAAAAAGCAGTCAGAATTTGATAATTACAAAATTGTCTCATGAACGATACGAGAGAATCACTGAAGATTTAGGCAAGAATTCATACATTTTCGACTATAACAAAAGGGCTCAGATTTTGATTATAAGAACGGTAATAATTGAAAAGGACCCGATTGCCAAAATAGGAATAATAACAGCAGGCACTTCAGACATCAATATTGCAGAAGAGGCCCGCGTTATTGTAGAGGAAGGCGGATGCGAGGCGATAACATCATATGATATTGGGGTTGCCGGAATTCACAGGCTGTTTCCTCAAATCGCTTATATGGTGGGTGAAGGTGTCAGGGCATTTATAGTTTGCGCAGGAATGGAAGGAGCGCTCCCGTCAGTTGTTGCAGGCCTTGTTGATGTGCCTGTCATCGCTGTTCCGACATCTGTAGGTTATGGTGTTGGAGAAGGTGGAAGGGTGGCTCTTGATGCCATGCTTCAATCATGTGCACCTGGAATCGCTGTTGTTAATATTGATAATGGATTCGGAGCAGGAGTGTTTGCCTTAACAATCGTAAATAGTGATTAGATGAGATATGAAACCTTTAATCCTGAAAAACATGATTTGGATAAAGTTGCTAAGCTGACCTATGATGTTGATTTCAGGACATTTGACATGCTTTTTAAAGATGAGCAAAGTGCAATCAAAACCATCGCCAAGGATTTGCCCAAAAGAGGTTTGGGCGATTTTTTCAAGGTCATTCTGGATGATGATGGTGAAATCATAGGGGTTTTGATGCTTTATGACTCTCGGATTTCTCATAAGTTCTATTTGAAGTCCCCCAGACTGTTGATAGTGGACATTTTGGACCATTTTACATTGGCGGATATCGAAGACGGTGACTTGTATCTTGCAGAAATTGCCATCGATTCCAGTCTGAGAGGTCAGGGAATCGGAAGAAGGGTTGTGTGTGATGTAATAGAGTATGCCCGATCCAAAAACTATACGAGAGTCACCATTGATGCGGATTTCAGAAATGTCAGTGCAAAGAAACTTTATGAAAGGATTGGATTTAGGGAATTCAATAAAAAAAGGGTGAAATTCCTCAATTTTGAAAGAGGAATGTGCAATATGCAATATTGCTTAAAAAATTAAATTATTTTCTCTGTTTGAAATCATATTTCATGTTGTCAATGATATAATTTAGTGCATTTTCTTTACTTTCATCGTCTGTGAAGTGTTCCATCTGAATTGAAAATGTATGCTCACACTTGTCAAAGTAAACCATGCTGATGAATTTTTTATCTGTTGATGACTGGTTTTCATATTCAATCATGCCTACTGTATCATTGGTGAAGTTCTTGTTGATTTTGATGTCTCCTTGCTTTTTAAGAAAATCTAAATTGGCATTATATTCTTTAATATAACCTTTTGAATCCTTTAGGCATTTAATACGCATTGTTTCCTTGGTCTCTTTTTTGAATAATACGCAATAAGTGCCTCCGTCTTCGGTATTGATATATCCATGAGGCAATGTTATTGTAACGTCACTGATTACACTAACTGCACTTCCTACAGTTGTTGAATTGTTAGCAATAATATACATGCATCCTAATCCTGCAAGCAATATAATGATAATTCCTATCCATCGTTTATCCATAGTTTTACCTCCAGGTTATTTTCTCCTTCTTTTTTTCTTGCTGTCGCCTTCGGCGTTTGTAACATATGCATCGCAAACTTCATCTGAAGGCCCTTCCATGACGATTTGTCCGTTTTCAATCCAAATGCATTTATTACAAATCTTTCTGATTTGATTGATTGAGTGGGATACGAGCAATACGGTAACTCCTTCTGACATGAGTTCATTGATTTTTTCGGAACTTTTTTTCCTGAATTTGATGTCTCCAACGGATAATATCTCATCGACTATCAGGATATCAGGTTCTATTAAAGTTGCAATTGAAAAACCCAATTTTGCCCTCATACCTGAAGAATAGTTTTTAACCGGATAATTGATGAAGTCTCCAAGCTCTGAGAACTCAACTATCTCATCAAATTTTTCATCAAGGAAATCTTTATCCATACTTAAAAAGGCACCGTTTAGGTAGATATTATTTTTACCTGTGTAATTCTTGTCAAAACCTGCACTTAACTCCAATAATGGAGCCACTTTACCGTTTATTGTGATTTTTCCATGTGTTGGTTCGTAAATTCCGGCCAATATCTTTAAAAGAGTACTTTTTCCGGCACCATTGAACCCTAAGATTCCAAGTTTGTCCCCTTTTTTCACATCAAAGGAAATGTCATTTAAAATTCTGATCTTTTCCTTTTCCTTTTTGTTGCGCTTAAGGGTTCTGATAACATATTCCTTTAGAGTGTCAATCTTATCTTTGCTGATTTTGAATTCCATAGATACGTGCTCTACTCTAACGGCAACATTATCTTCAAGCTGGTTATTATAGGAGTCACTTGAGGATCCATTAAGTAATTTTTTTATTTTTCCTATTATGCCCATAATAACACCTATAATTCTAAAACTAATTTTTTATCGTAAATATTGAATAGTAATAATCCGATTCCTAATGTTGTTAATGCAAATGCTGCTAGATACAGTATCATTGAAATGTCCGGCACGCTTCCGTATACACATTGTCTAAAGCAGGACATTGCACAGTAAACCGGGTTTAAGGTAAACAGAATTTGAACTTCGGCAGGAACGATTTCTATCGGATAGAACATTGCAGATGCATATAACAGCACTAATGTGAATACATTGTACAGGTAGCCTATATCAGTGAAATAGGTATTGCAGACAGCTAAAATCAATCCCACACCAAATACGAGCACAATTAAAAAGATAATCGGTATAATTGTAAATATTAATGTTGCATGGAACGGTGCGCCTGTTATTATCATTACTCCGAAGAGTATGGCAAATGAAATTAAGAAATTCACGAATTCATAGCATATTGTGCTCACGGCAAACATACGTTTCGGAACATAAATCTTTTTCAGTAGATTCGCATTCTTTCTAATGGAGTTCATGGCTCCTTTAGTTCCATGGTTGTAGAAATCAAATGCCAATCTTCCTGCCAGGTAGTAGACAGGATAATTTTGGATATTGTGTCCAAACAGCATGGAAAATATTGCTGTGAATACTAACATGGTTAGAAGTGGGTTAAAGAAACTCCAAAGGATTCCCAAAACTGAATCCTTATATTTTGAAGTTAAATTCTTTTTGACTAACTCTCTTAGTAAAAATCTTTTTTCCGAAATCGTATCAAACATTGTAATTACCAATATTTTTCAATTAACTAAATTTATGTTATATTATCAATATAATTTTAACTTATTTTCGCCTTCTGGCGAATTCTTCAAATATCTCATCAAGTTCTACACCTTTATAGACTAAAAGCAGCAATGTATGAAATATCAAGTCAACAGATTCATATACAAGGTTCTCATCATTTTTGGAAGCTATCAACACTTCCCCTGATTCTTCAGCTATTTTTTCAAGTATCTTATCTTCTGCTTTTTTGTCGCTGTCTTGCATGATGTTGGAAGTGTATGAATCAATGGGATTGTCCCTTCTTGATTCTAATACCTCATAGACTTCTCTTATGATTTTGTCATTGTCCATTAATCGTCACCTTTTGATTCTTGGTCCTGCATACTTTCGGTAAGTGCAATCAAAGGATGTTTGTCATCATCAATGATTTCAATGTCATCGAAGGTTTTGATTCCTGCCCTGTCTGCAGTTTTTTCCATACCTAGCTTGATGTCAGTGCCTAAATCGACAACATATGAATCAACGGTTTCATAGCCTCTTTGTGTTGAAGCAACTGCTCTGTGGTGACCGTCAACCAAAATCCATCTGTCACCGGTTTTCACAACAATTGCAGGTTCTGCTAATCCTTTTTCCAACTCATAAGCTCTTCCTTCGAGTTCATCAGCATAAACCCTGTCCTGTGTAGGCCTTAATTTTTTGGTTTCAACAGGCATATGCCTTAAAGTTGTTTTGATTCCATAAAGCTGTTCCATTGTTTTTTTGAAGTATTCCACTTTATTAGGGGTGGATCTTTCGATGTGTGAACGAACCATATCTGTATTTGTGATGATGCCCACGAGTGTTCCGTCAGTATCCACAACAGGCATTCTTGAAATGCCTCTTCTAAACATCACTCTTGAAGCATCATTTATTGATAAGTTTTGATTAGCGACGACTAATTTTGTACTCATTATTCCAGAAACGGTTTCTGAATCTTCTTTAGCGACGATATCGAATGCGGTTACCATTCCTACCAGCTTTCCATCTTTCACTACAGGATAACTGTTGTGGTGACTTTTCTGCATTAGCTCTATAATGTCAGTGGTTTTAGT
>Ga0256405_10012108_pt1 | contig 10790 bp, 12 predicted proteins | sample RumenRJG_02DNA_FD_189096 | JGI IMG/M metagenome (GOLD analysis project Ga0256405, IMG submission 189096) | Bovine rumen microbial communities from Lethbridge, Alberta, Canada - RJG_02 | ecosystem: Host-associated > Mammals > Digestive system > Stomach > Rumen | place: Canada: Alberta... | reverse complement strand
TCTCTCCACATCCAGCTTCCTTCAGATTCCGCCTCGCGACGGACACCCTTGCCTTCGGCTATATCCTTCCCACTACCGGGCGGATTCGGGACTTTAACCCGTAAGAAACGTGCGCCGCTAGGCGCACTACGTGTAAGGAAGCTTGCCTCTTGGCAGGCTTCCTTTTTTAAGGATTGGTAATGCTATGAAGATTGTTACGATTAACCAGACGTTGCTGAAAGAATTTCAAGAAGACCCGGAGGTTCTCAGGAAAACGGCGCGTCCATGTGTTCTAATCATCCGCTTGAAATATAAGGGAGTGAACAGGTCCTTTGCTGTACCGATGAGGTCGAATATTTCTTCCAATACTCCAAAGAATCAGTACTTTGCGCTCCCTACAAGATCAACAACCCGTGCAGGCAATCATCATGGTCTGCATTACATCAAGATGTTCCCTGTTACCAAAAAGTATCTCATCAGATACCGGACTGAAGGAAATGCTTTTGCAACTACGATTCAGGCTGTGATTGATAAGAATGAAAGACGGATTGTAACTGAGTGCCAGAAGTACTTAGACGATTATTCAAATGGATACCGGCCACCGTTTTCAACAGATCTTGATCTTCTTATCAGTATTCTTGATTCACTGTCTTAATCAGAATTCTGATTAACGGTGCCTGTCACCAGATATTCTGATTCTTTTGTGGCTATATGTTGTTGTGGTTTTAAATTTATTCCGTCAGTTTGCTTGCTTTTTACATTTTTTGCAACCAAAGTGCAACCTGAAATCATCCTTCTATTACGACAACTATTATGTCATCTATTATGACATTTTGACATTTTGCAAGTCTCATTTGATGACGTAATGGCCGAATCGATTCGATCCGACATGTTCAATCTTGCCTTCGTCCATCAGACGTTTCAAAGCTCTCTGAACAGTTCTTTGAGAAGAACCTACTATCTCAGCAAGCCCTGCAGCAGATTGGTTGCCATTCTCCTTCAACAAGTCCAGCAATTTCTCATCTAGCGTTTTTGCTTTATTCATTACGCCATTATGCGACAGTTCTTTTAGAAGATCTCTAATCAATTCCAACATAAACTGAACAAATATTGTTGACTCTCCGTCTGTATTAGATGCATTCAGCGCTTTATAGTAATCATTCTGGCGCTCATGGATAATCGTCTCAATAGGAATCCATAAGAAAAACTCCTGCCATTTTGCAAGAATCAAAGTATGCCAAAGTCTTCCTGTCCTTCCATTTCCATCTGCAAAAGGATGAATAAACTCAAATTCATAATGGAAAATACAGCCCTTTACCAATGGATGCAACTTTGATTTCTTCAGCCACTCGAAAAGTTGTCCTATCAAATCTGGCACATAATTAGCAGGTGTTCCAGCATGTATCAACTGATCTCCAGCGTACACTCCTACACCTTTGCTTCTGAACACACCAGCTTCTTTTACCAGGCCTTCCATCATAATCTTATGCGCCTTCAAAAGGTCTTTGACGGAATAAGGATTCAGCTTCGACATAATCGCGTATGCTTCATAAGCATTCTGAACTTCTCTGATGTCCTGAGGTGGTCCCAGGACGCGTTTCCCTTCTATTACGTCACTCACTTGTTCTTCGGTTAATGTATTCTGCTCTATTGCCAAAGACGAATGAATAGACTTAATACGGTTATCTCGTCTAAGCTTAGGGTTTTTAGATAGCTGTTCTGATACTGTCATCGCACCGGTAAGCTCTGCTATCTCTATTACGAGATTCGTAATCTCATCTGTCATTGTAAATGGCGGGATATATGTATCTGACACTAACATTTCTCCTTTTTTATTGAATACCCACACAGAATTTATAATCCTGTATAGTTCCAGTCTGAAGAACTAATATCATGAAATTCTGCAACTTTGCAAAAGAGTGTATGTAGATTCTTATAAAACTGTCCAACTTCTGTAGGGTGATCAATTATCCACTTTCTCATAATAAGTTCAAAAAATCTACCATGCTTATTAAATGTATCTTTGTTTTCCTGACGAATAACTCCTTTAGTACTTTTGCCCTCATCTTTCAACTTCTTATTTTAAATCTCAAATGTCGACCTTCTTATAAATTAGGTATTCACTACTTTTCAAGCAAAAATTATCATATAATATTATACGCTATTCCTCGAACAGCATCAATCGTTTTGACGTAAATAATGTCGTAAATCAAAAATCTATCAATCACCAATTCCAATAACATCATTTTTCACCCAAATGATATGATTAACCTCTTAAAGTATCTTAAAGGATGAAATAAAAAAAGAGGTCTCCGGCATCTCTAAGATACCAGAGGCCAACATCACCTTCACTACTTTATCCAAATTTGCGAGCAGTGTACTCTTGTACAACTTTGCTCGTTGGTGAGATTATCCCTTAACAGTGCCTGTCACCAACGTGGTCAACCTAAGCCGGAAGCCCAGTAACCATGCGGGTTTCCGGCCTTTTCTCATGTCTAAAATTACCGCAAAAATACAATAAAACAGTTGACAGGCATCTCCAAATGTGCGGCCGCTTTCACTACTGATGTTTAAAGAGGTAGTGAAAGCGGCCCATTGATTAAAGAAGTGTGTTCCGTCGCAGGGACGGGACGAATCTTTTATCATTTGGAGGTGCTGTATGAATTCTCTATCGATCTGCAGGGAAAGCCTGCAAAAAATTTCTGAGCTAATCCATTCCGAAAGTTTCCTCGAATCTCATCGAGTGAAAAATCGATTCATTCAGAAGGGGCTTCTCACAATGACTCATCTCATTGTCTATCTTCTTTATACTTCTAAGCAGTCTATGAGCATCAACCTGAGCAATATCCAGCTCGAACTCCCTGAGCTGAAGTTTCCCAAGGTGACGAAACAAGAAAAAGGGAACTGAGGATATCCCAATCCGCGTGATCTCAGTTCCCCTCGATGGCGGTGAGACGGAATATCTTGCAACTACGATCTTTGATGAAAGCCTGACATCTGATGATTTCAAGGAACTCTATTTTATGCGCTGGCCAATCGAGTCAAAGTACGAAGAGCTGAAAAATCAGTTCCTATTGGAAGAATTTTCAGGCGCTACCAGCACATCAATTGAGCAGGAGTTTTATATTAATCTGCTGCTCTCAAATCTGTCTGCCTTGGTCAAATGTGCAGCAGATCAGAAAATTGAATCTCATAAAAAGGAAAAGAACAGATACCGCTACCAGGCAAACAGGGCCTATATCAGAAGCACTTTAATAATCGCAAATTCGTTTTATAAATACCGCGCACCTTCACAACTGATACTATCAAATAGTTCAAGCTGTCTCAACTCTTGACAGCTTATTCATCATGTCTAAAAAATAGCATTTGCCTGGCTCCGGCTGTCATTTCCTTCAAAAAAATAGGAGCAGCTGAAATTATCAAACTTTCAAGTGCTCTCGGTTGACGCTAGGTATACCACGTTGGTGCCTGTCACCAACGTCTTGATGAGGATGAATATCAAGCACCAAAAAAAGAACTATGAACAGTGCATTCAAATCTTGTCAAGAGCCTGGGAAATATCCGCTATGAGATCATCGGCATTTTCAAGACCGCATGAAACTCTGATAAGTCCCGCAGGTATGCCGGCCTCCATAAGCTGCTCCTCCGTCATCTGTCTGTGAGTAGACGTAGCAGGATTCAGGCAGCAGCTTCTCGCGTCAGCAACATGAGTCTCTATGGCAATGAGTTTCAGATTTTTCATGAAAACAGATGCCGCTTCTCTTCCGCCCTTAAGCTCGAAAGACACCACGCCGCAGGAACCATTGGGCAGATATTTCATAGCGAGCTTGTGAAAAGGATCAGAAGGAAGTCCGCAATAATTTACATGTACCACCTTATCATGGCTGTTCAGAAATTCCGCGACCTTCTGTCCGTTCTCGCAATGGCGCGCCATCCTGACATGGAGACTTTCGAGTCCAAGGTTAATATAGAAGGCATGCTGAGGAGACTGAATGGAACCGAAGTCACGCATCAGCTGAGCCGTGCACTTTGTGATAAAAGCGCCTTCCTTTCCGAATTTCTCCGCGTAAGTGATGCCGTGATAGGAATCATCCGGAGTGCAGAGACCGGGGAACTTGTCCGCATGCGCCATCCAGTCAAATTTACCAGCATCCACGATGGCTCCGCCGACAGTCGCTCCGTGTCCGTCCATATATTTTGTCGTGGAATGAGTGACAATATCAGCTCCCCACTCGATTGGACGGCAGTTTATCGGAGTCGCGAAAGTGTTGTCCACAATAAGAGGTACACCATGCTGATGGGCGGCGCGGGCAAATTTTTCAATATCCAGGACCGTCAGCGCCGGATTTGCGATAGTCTCTCCGAAAACACACTTAGTATTGTCTCTGAAAGCCGCATTGAGCTCTTCTTCCGTGCAGTCTGGCTCCACGAACGTCACTTCAACTCCCATCTTCGCCATAGTCACTGAAAGGAGATTAAATGTCCCGCCATATATGCTTGACGAAGCCACCACATGGTCGTGGTTTGTCGCGATATTGAAGATGGCAAAGAAATTCGCGGCCTGACCTGATGATGTGAGCATGCCCATGGCACCGCCCTCAAGTTCGGCAATCTTCGCAGCCACATAGTCATTGGTCGGGTTCTGGAGTCTGGTATAGAAGTATCCGCTCGCCTCCAGATCGAAAAGCTTCCCCATATCCTCGCTTGTATCATATTTAAAGGTTGTGGACTGAACGATCGGGATCTGTCTCGGTTCACCATTTCCCGGTCTGTATCCGCCCTGCACGCACTTGGTATCTATAGAATTTTTCATTATCTTTTCCTCTCCTTCCAATTTGGATGAAAAAATTACCGCCGGCAACTAAGCCGGTAATATGTATTTTACCACAAAGCGGCAGTTGATACATGGATTAACTCTCTTCCTGCTCTCCGTCTCTTTTCTCCTCACCAAGTGCCATCACCCAAGAGCCACGTCCAGAATCATCATTATCACAAATCCAAATGAAAAAGATATTGTTCCTAAATTGGAATGCGCTCCCTCAGACATCTTAGGAATCAGTTCCTCCACCACCACATAAATCATAGCTCCGGCAGCAAAGCCTAGAAGATACGGAAGAACAGGGATGACCAAACCAGCTGCCGCGATAGTGATGATACCAGCGACCGGCTCTACCGATCCGGAAAGTGTGCCATAAATAAATGTCTTCATCCTGCTCATGCCCTCAGCACACAGGGGCATAGATACTATCGCGCCTTCCGGAAAATTCTGAATTGCTATCCCAAGTGACAAGGCCAGGGCTGATGCTGCCGTAATACCTGAATTTCCATAAAGATACCCGGCCAGAACTACACCGACAGCCATAGTATTTTTCAAATTCTATGCCATATATGATCCGGATAAAAATTTAAACTGAATTCGGAAATTATATAATTGCCTAATCCTTTTTTACATTAGTCTAATCATCCTCCGGAAGTAAGCATGAAAAAGCAGCTGCCGTACGATAAAGAAAATGGTGCTGTGAAAAAATGAGATAATCATTTTTTCACAGCACCTGCTTCAGTATTGTGTTTATTTATGAATTCAATCTTATACATTAACAGTGCCTGTCACCAGATATCGCAAAAAGGGGTGCGGTCTAACTACACCCCATCTTGAGGAGAATGTCTCAAGGTGACATTATCAGTCAAAAACATCAAGCGGACTCCTTTGAGTCCAGCTCCTTAATCTTTTCCACACTCAATCTACTAGCCTCAGAAATTTCCTCATAAGACAATTTTTTCAGTGCTAAAAGTCTTTCTGCTATTTCAATACGTTCTTCATTACGTTCTTCATTTCTCATATCTTCCATAGCCTTGCACATAACCGTCACTCCCTTCAAGGCTCCACAGAAGAGGCATTCCTTAGAAAAGATGATTTGAATTTTTATGCCGGCTGTTTGGTTGCCAGTTCCTTTACTTCGTCAACGGTTAGTCCGGAAAAATCTGCAATCTCCTCATGGCTAAACCTTTCAGTCTTGAGCATTTTACGAGCTACACTAATGGCGTTTTCTTTTGAACCTTCAGCTCTTCCTTCAGCTTTGCCTTCAGCTCTTGCTTCATTTCTCATATCTTCCATAGCCTTGCACATAACCGTCACTCCCTTCTCGTCTTCTTTAAAATATCTAACCCGATCAGCTAGCACCGGATAGTACATATCCTTCGCCTCTATACAAGCGAAATCGTGCATCAGCTTTCCGAGGGAAGTTTCATCTTTTATCTGTGAGTTCACATAGACGATATGCTCTTCACTCCTGCGCCATGATCACTGCGCTGGATCTCGATGTTGTACACATGATTCTTTTGGTCGACGGCCAAAATATCAAGTCTGACGGAGCGTCCTTGAAGGTTTTTGATCCCATACTGGCTGATGGCTTTTGTAACCTTCAGATCATCACGTTTCAGAACAACCTGGAGCAGAAATTCTGCACACTCTGTGTCCTCAAAGACTTTCGTCATGAAGTCATCATCGAGTAAGCGCAAATTGTGAAGACGCTCCAAATCTTCCTTATGCTTTTCTTCAAAATTTAAATCTTTGTTCATGGAGCCGTCGTTCTTTCTTGATTTGTATGTATTAACCTGACTTTATTATATCAGGAAAATCCGAAATTTAAAGCTAAATTGTCTAACTCTTCCATCATCCGATCTACTTCACCCTGTGGGGCTTGGCTCAACCGTGCTGCATCGTACTTCTCATTGAAGTCCATCGCAATGTCTGATTCGTCACCATAGTTCTCGTAATTTAGCCACCTTGGGAATATTATTCGATTGAGCGCTAACCCTCATCGGAAGTTAAGAATTTCCTTCCCATATTTATAGCAGTCCTCAATAGTACTTCTTGTTCCACTATGGCTACCGGCATCTATCACAAAAACCTTATCGGATAATGCAGCTATTAGGCGATTCCTTTCCGGAAAGGTATAGTTCCTTGGTTTTGTACCCGGTGGATACTCTGATAGGACACAGCCACGAGAAACGATTGCATCATACAATTTTCTATGTTCCGAAGGATAGCAAATATCCGGTCCACATCCAAGAACTGCAATAGTATAGCCATCCCTCTTTATGGCAGCAGTATGGGAATAGGAATCTATGCCCTTAGCCATACCACTAATAATAGCGCCGTGCTCTGTAACAGCTTCTTCTGCAAGTGAAATGGCCCTCTGCTTTCCTTCCGCAGAACATCGTCTGGCACCGACAATTCCAATGGAATAGGAATATTGATTAATACATAGATTCCCTAAGGTATATAGAACGATCGGCATATCCGGCAAATTTTCAAAGCGTCGGGGATATCTGTCATCCGTGAATGGAATGATCTCCACATTCTTAATTTGGCATGCAGAAACAATGGCCTTTGCTTTTTCCTTGATACAGACCGAATTCCTATATTCTAAAAAAGAACGTGTTCTGTTCTCGGCCAACCTGAGATGCTTTTCGGCTGTCTGGCATCTATACAATAGTTGTTCGGTAGATAAAGAAAAACACGACTCCAGGCTTCCGCATATTTTCAAGAGTCTGTTCTGACTGACTGTTCCGAACCCTGGTATGATAGAAAACTGTATGTATTTCAGAAGTGCTTCATTATCCATTCGCTATCCCTCATAAAATTTTCAAATCAGAGTCAAGATATCGAAAAAATGCAGAAAACCGTCTACTTGATTCATCGAATCGCATACATCTGACTCGTGGAAACATCAAGATCTCTACAGCCAAGGGCCAGTACCACATGCTCTCTTTGGATAACATCCGAAGCGTCCAAATCAGCAGCAGTTCTTGCAAGGCGGAGAAGTTTATGAATTACTCTGGCACTATATCCATATTTTTCGCTGGCTGATTTCAAAATCTCTGTACATTCACGATCCAGCTTACAATACTGTTGAATCTGTGAAGTATTCATTTGTGCATTACAATTCACTTCTTCATCATGCTTAAATCTTTCCTGTTGAATGTTTCTTGCCTCTTCTACTCGTTTCCGTAATTCCGCTGAAGTATAATGATTCTTCTTCTCTTCCAGCTCAAAGAAATTGATTTGTTCAACGCTTTTCTGAATATCCATTCTTTCCAGAATGGGACCTGAGATCTTACTTCTGTAGTGAAGGATCTCATAATCGGTACATCGGCATTTCTTCGACGGGAAATAGCCACATGGACAAGGGTTCATCGCTGCTACAAACATGAAATTGGCCGGGTAGGAGTTCGTTCCATTGACCCTTGAAATTGTGACTCTTTTATCTTCCAATGGCTGACGCAGAGCATCCAAAGTACTTTTCGAAAATTCAGCCAGTTCATCCAGGAACAGAACACCATTATGCGCCAAAGATACCTCTCCCGGCTGCGCATAACTCCCACCACCTATCAAAGCATTCAAAGAAACATTATGATGCGGTGCACGGAAAGGACGCTCTTTGATCAAACCACCCCCTGCAGCCAATAGTCCGGCAATACTATGGATCTTTGTAACTTCCAAAGCTTCCTGTTCCGTCATTCCAGGCAGTATCGTTGGGATGCGTTGCGCGATCATCGTCTTTCCACAGCCCGGTTCACCGATCATTAATACATTATGTCCGCCCGCTGCCCCAAGAACAATTGCCTCTATCAGGTCTTCCTGCCCTCGCACGTCCATAAAATCAAAGGAACTGCCAATGTTATCTCTATTGACCTCCAGACCGGAATCAGCCTGCTTGGCTTTATCCCGGTCGGTTTCTGCATCTGTCTGCAGATCCTTGAAGCAAAGCTTTCCTTCAAGGAAACGAACCGTCTCAGGTAAAGATCTCACCGGACAGATCCGCATTCCAGAAACTGAAGCCGCCTCCTCTCGGTTCTCAAATGGTACGATTACCGTTTTGATCCCACATTTTTTTGCCTCTGTTATCATAGAAAGCACGCCATTGCAGGGACGAATCCTTCCGTCCAGGGCAAGTTCTCCAATAAATGCGTAATCGCCAAGATTCCTGGCTGAGATCTGATTGGTCTGAAACAGCAGCGCAATAATCATACCTAGATCAAAATGAGAACCTCTTTTTTTCCGATTCCCAGGTGCCAGACTAAGGATCACTTTATCCTTTGGCAGATCATATCCGCAAGATTCAATAGCAGCCTGGATCCGTTCTCCAGCTTCTTTAATTGCCTGATCCGGAAGTCCTATGATTGAAATCATCTGTTGCTGACCGCGAATTGTGCTAGCTTCAATCTCCACCATGAAGCCTTCCACACCCGATGTCGCCATACTTCTTACTACAGTCGCCAAATAGCTACCCTCCTGCTTTCAGTACTACACAAATCTCATAAAACAGCCAGTCAAGATCTAGGATTGTTTCTGTCTGCCAATTACCATGGAAGCCACAGATCATCTTCTTTCATATCCTTCTGAATCAACAGTTCCTGTTCGGCATGGGAGATCCTGCCTTCCACAAACATCCTGTACTGCTCCCTGCTGTTATTCCGAAACGCCCCAAGTACCCTGTCCGTTGTGACCAGATCAGACATCATTTCCGAAATCTGCCTCGCTGGTGTTTGCTGAACCTCCTGCGATTGTCCGATCGGATTTCTATGATTCACAAAAATCCCATAACTACTGTATTGGTAATCCAAAGGTTCTCGTACCATCCTGGCCTTAACCGGATTGAGATGAATGTAACGACTTACCTCCAGAAAATACCTATCATCCTCAATCAGGCATGATACATATCTGCCTTCAAAGAGATGTCCCGAAAAATGATATTTTCCATTAAAGATTCTGGCATAAGGATGCAGCATTCGCTGCATGATTTTCCACAACTCTGTCCCGTCCGTTTTGATTAATAGATGAAAATGATTTGTCATTAAACAAAGAGAGTGGATTTGGAATGGATAACGTTCTCTGGCCTTTTGGATACAGAAAAGAAAATCCAGATAATCCTCCTCATCTTTAAACAGGGCCAGCCTTCTGTTCCCCCTGCTCATTACATGGTATACCGCTCCCGGATACCACTCTCGTTTCTGCCTAGCCAAATGAATCTCCTCCATTCATTTTTCTCATCATTTTGATCTATATATAAGGAAGCCTTCTTTCTTCTAAGATCTCTTCTTCAAGGTATAAAAGGCTTCTACATACCCAAGGATTCTGTCCCTTTCTCCACTGTCCAGGGCATTGAACTCGGTAATCAGCCTCCCCGTTTCCGAATGAATATCTACAGTATAGTAATCCTGATTCTTCCCTCTGCTCGCCGCGGGGTCCACACCTGACAGCAACCACTCCGGGGTTACGTCCAAAGCTTTACATATGGCAAGAATCTTGTCAGAAGACGGATTGGTCTTATTTTTCTTCCATTCACTGATCGTACTCTGTTGGATCCCCGCCTTCCCGGCAAACTCCTTCTGCGATATGGAAAGCTGCTGTAATCTCTCAAAAATTCTGTCACTGATCGTCATATTCTCACACTTTATCATATTATCTTTGTATTAATTCAACTATATGAATTATTTCATATAAAAAATCCCTTGTCAAGTCTTTTTTCATTTTTGAGATGAACAGTGCCTGTCACCAGATATTCCTATTCCGATATTCCTATTCTAGGGTGCAAGTGTAAGACTATCATATCTAAAATCGTGCGTAATATTTTCGTAATATTGTAACATTTCCTTAACAGTGCCTGTCACCAACGTAATATGTTAACTTCCAGTAATTTTTCTACCTAATAAGAATTCAGAACTGATAAAAGTCTTTAAAAGTCCGTGTTTCTGCGGTATTTCATTGTAGAAACACGGGTTTTATGTTACAATTGATTTAGGTA
>Ga0256405_10012107_pt1 | contig 10791 bp, 12 predicted proteins | sample RumenRJG_02DNA_FD_189096 | JGI IMG/M metagenome (GOLD analysis project Ga0256405, IMG submission 189096) | Bovine rumen microbial communities from Lethbridge, Alberta, Canada - RJG_02 | ecosystem: Host-associated > Mammals > Digestive system > Stomach > Rumen | place: Canada: Alberta... | reverse complement strand
GCTACTTTGATCATCGAGCGGTACGCGTCCTTTGGTTACTTTCCGTCGCTACGGACGGAAAGTAACTCGCCACGCCGGCAGAGAGCCGAAAAAGGAAAGCAAAATATCTTGCGGGCGAAAAGAACGAAAGTCTCTGCTATACCTGCTGCCTTCGGCTGATGGGGCTCTGCCCCAAGCCCCGCTGGCGACTTCGTCCCAGACCAGACCAAGGTTTCACCTTGGATCCAAGGACGCGTTCCAAAAAGAGATTTTCAAGAGATTTGAGAGATGGGGCTCTGCCCCCCAACCCCCCGCCAACCCCCTTTAAAAAAGGGTGCTGGACACCCTAAATTAATGCAGTATTTCAGAGCGCACAGCTACGGGCGGCTGCCGACTGAAACGCAGTGGGGTTGGCAAAGACTCCGTTCGGGAAATAAGAAAGACTTCTGAATATAAGAAAAGACTGCTGAAATTCGTTGGTTTCAGCAGTCTTGTTATTTTTAGATAGTGCTATTACTGACCTTTAACGTAGAAAGGCTGGTCAACTTTCTTTGCGCCCTCGCCGAACGGAGAGTTCACGGGAGCCGCCATTATCGGGAACTTCGTGAGGAACATCTTCGCTGACTCGCACAGCGAATCACCGATCTCGTGGCAGGTCTCATTATCCGCGTTGATGTCAAGCGTGAACAGATAAAACTCCTGATCGCCCTGTTTAAGCATACAGAAGTACGCCTCGTTTACTTCCGGTATCTTCATGAGCTTCTTGCGGAATGCACCAAGTACCGCTTCCGGTATGTTGGTAGGCTTGCCGAACATAAGCTTTACCTGCTGCTGCTGAGCAGCTTCGCGCGCCGCTTTCGCATTCTCCGCAACTGCCTTCATAGCGTCGATGAGGTTTGCGATAGCGTCCTGCGAGAATACGATGTTCTGACCCATGGGGTTGATAACAAAGCCCTTTATCGCGTCGGATTTCTGTGCCGCAAGCTGTGCTATCTGCGGGAATACCACGATTATCGTGTTTACTTTCGGACCCTTGTTCCATTTGAGATACTCGTTGATGTCGGTGAATACGGTGAAGTACTGCTCGCCCTTGACGTTCTGTATGAGTTTGAAGTTGAACTTCGCGTCTTTCGGAACTGCAAGCCTTCCGTGACCCTGTATCGGCTTGCCGTCTGCATCTATAACTTCAACAGGCGCAAAGAACTTTGCGGAGATGACCTGCTCGATAAGTGCAGTCTGTGTCTCCTTGTTTTCGTTCGCCTTGAGGTCTTCCATTGCCTTTACAAGCTTCTCGTTGCCGAGATCGGGGAATACTTCCGACGGGGAAGGCGTCGATGCTTCCGGTGCGAAACTTGTATTTGTATTGCTATTGTTTTCCTCTTCGGGAGAGGGGAACTTTATATGATTGTCAGCCATTTACTTGCATTCCTTTCAACATATTTATAATATTATAACATAATTCTTTCTATATTTCAATAGGTTTTGTGCCGATTTTTGGGATTTCTTTGTACTGCGCAGAAAAAATGCCCCGCGGAACCGCAGGGCATCTGAAGCTTTCAGCATAATCAGCCAAGATTGTACTTCTTCTTGAACTTATCAACGCGTCCGCCCGCATCAACGAGCTTCTGCTTGCCGGTAAAGAAAGGGTGGCACTTCGAGCATATTTCAACTTTAATATCCTTCTTAGTGGAACGTGTTTCAAATACGGCTCCGCACGCGCACCTTATCGTTGTAGCTTCATACTTGGGATGAATTCCCTCTTTCATTACTGTCACCGCCTTTTCCTCTGTAAAATGAATCAATGGGGAGCAACCCAATGACCGTTGTCGATTAAACATTATATCACAGCCGGAACGTTTTGTCAATACCCGGCGCGAATTTTCATCATCACGCGTTCATAAGCTCCCGGAAAACATTCACATTCGAGTCAAGAATGTTTCTTGCAGGCGGATCGGTGGTGAAGTCAACCTCGATCTCGTAAAGCTTGCCGGTCTTTCCTGTAGCACGGCTCGTCACCATTATCGAGTAGGTGTGTACGTCCGTTCCGCTCAGCTCCCACTCGATCTTGCGGGTAAGGCTTATCTCCTTGATCTCGGTCTTTTCGGGAACAAGCGTGCCGTCGATGTAGTACTTGATCTCGAATTCACCCTCAAGAGAGCTGTTTACGTTGACAGTTATCGTTGTGCGTCTTATCGCGGAAGCATTTTCACCTGCAATAACCACTTCCACCTTTGTGTTCGGCTCGACTACTGTGTCGGGATCGACGCCCTGCCTGATAACAGTGCCGGGTTCGAGTATCGAGGTGTTGTCGTAGGTTATTGTAAGTCCGATGCTGTTTTCTTCTGCGATCTTGGTCGCGTCCTCGATCGACACTCCGAGCATATCCGGAACGCGGATTTCCTGCACAGCCGAGCCGAGACTTACATAGCAGATGACCGTTGAGCCTTTCTCTACCATTGTTCTTGCGGAGGGCATTGTGCTTATGATGCAGTTGCGGGCAACGGCTTCGCTGTCGTCGTAAACGATGTCGCAGACAAGTCCCTGCTTCTCGATAAGGGTCTTTGCATCGTCGATATTGCGTCCGGTGTAGTCGTCAACTTCGACGAGCTTACCGCCGAGACTTATCTCGATAAGGATCTCGTCGTCCTTATTGATCTTTGTGCCGGCAGAGGGGGTCTGGGAGATCACCTCGTCCTCATCGGCGGAATCGTCGTACTTTTCATCGAATTTGATATTGAGCTTCGGGTATTTCATCTCGATCTGAACGCGGGTAAGACCGGAGAAATCGGGGACTTCGACGCTGTTCGGGTCTGCAGTCGTGGTAACTGCGGACTCCTGGGGCTTCTTTCCGGTATCACAGCCGGCGATACAGAATACCATTAATAATGCGGCAAAAACCGCTATGACTTTCTTCATGGGAATATAGTGATCCTTTCGTCAAGAAAATATACACTATTATAATAGCACAGAATTACTGAAAAGTCAATGCTTTTTGTTGAGCACAGAAAAGCGTTTTCACCGAAATAGCAGGGGCTCTGCTGTTTCTGAACGGAGTCTTTGCCAACCCCACTGGCGGTGGACGCGCCGCTGCGAAATGCGCAGCGACATTCTTCTGTCGGCGGGTGCATTGCACGATGCAATGGTAGTTGCCGCCAAGAGCGCGCACGATGCGCGCATATAAAACGGCAACGACAGCACCTCGGGTAGCTTTACTCTGCGACATTCCACCCCACAAAAGCAATCTCTCAACAGGTGCAGAATCTATACAGACCCCTTTACAAACGTGAGCAGACGCTCTGTGCGGGACAATTGATAGATTGAGCGGACAGCGCCCTCTGATACGGTACAGGACTAACAGGAACAAGCACCCCGCAGCGGCTGCGACGGCACTCACCTGCCGATTTTGCCCTTTTCCGCGAGTTGTCAAAGAGCCTGCCTATGCCGTACTCGATGACAGGTTCCGGTTTTCACGGTAAGAAGTTCTGTATGACACGGCGGAACTTGTGCAGGCTACTTTGATCATCGAGCGGTACGCGCCCTTTGGTTACTTTCCGTCGCTATGGACGGAAAGTAACTCGCCACGCCGGCAGAAAGCCGAAAAAGGAAAGCATAATATCTTGCGGGCGAAAAGAACGAAAGTCCCTGCTATACCTGCTGCCTTCGGCTGATGGGGCGCCGCCCCAAGCCCCGCTGGCGCGGAGTCCCGCAGCAGGAGGCTGCGAGCGTGACCGCCCAAAGCGCGCACGATGCGCGCATATAAGCGGTCAGCGGCGGACACAGACCAAGGCTCCGCCTTGGATCCAAGGACGCGTTCCAAAAAGAGATTTTCAAGAGATTTGAGAGAGGGGGCTCTGCCCCCCAACCCCCCGCCAACCCCCTTTAAAAAAGGGGGCTGGACACCCTAAATAAATGCAGTATTTCAGAGCGCGCAGCTATGGGCGGGCGCAGACTGAAACGCAGTGGGGTTGGTGGAGATTCCGCGCAGAAATAGCAGAGTTTGTGCTGATTATGCAAATTTTCTTGAAAACCCCTTGACAAATGCCCCGTTATGTGATAGAATAGTTTTACCTCAAAAGGGGCTTATTTTTTTGTGCGTGTTTTCACCACAAAATACCGCCCCTCCGCAGTCATCCGGACTGCGAAAACCGAGGGAGGCTTTAAAAGGTAATAATATAGGAGGTGCCAAAATGGCCGGAACGAGAAACAAGATTACTCTCGCCTGCACAGAATGCAAGCAGCGTAATTACAACACCAAGAAAAACAAGAAGAACGATCCCGACAGAATCGAACTTAACAAGTACTGCAGATTCTGCCGCAAGCATACTCTCCACAGGGAAACCAAGTAAGGAGGATCTTGATGGCGAAGGAAAAAACAAATGCGGTCGCAAGTGCTGCAGCTGCCGCTGCTCCCAAGAAAAAGCGCTCGATCGTAAAGTACTTCAAAGATGCCAGATCCGAATTCAAGAAGGTAGTATGGCCCTCAAGAAAACAGGTAGTGAACAATACTATCGTTGTCATTATCGCTCTTGTGGTTTCGGGCATCGCAATATGGGCGCTCGACACGGGCTTCAGCTCGCTGCTTATGCTCATACTCGGCAGAACAGGCTGATTTTAACGGTATAGGAGAAAAACCATGTCAGAAGCTAAATGGTATATCCTGCATACCTACTCGGGTTACGAGAATAAGGTTGCAAACGACATCAAAACTCTCGCGGAAAACAGAAACCTTCAGAACCTCATCGAAGACGTTATGGTGCCGATAGGCCCCGCTACCGACGATTACGGCAAGCCCCTCCTCGATAAGGAAGGCAATCAGAAGGAAGAAAAGCTGTTCCCCTGCTACGTTTATGTCAAGATGGTCATGACAGACGAGACTTGGTATATCTGCCGCAATACCAGAGGCGTTACGGGATTCGTAGGTCCCGGATCCAAGCCTATCCCGCTCACCGACGCAGAGATCGAAAATCTCGGCGTTGCAAAGCGCTCCACAGCTCCCTCCGTGAAGGTCGGCGATATCGTCAATATCGTTGCCGGCGCTCTTAACGGATTTGAGGGTACAGTCAAGGAGATCGACGAGGCAGCAGGCACCGTGCTTGTTACCGTTTCCATGTTCGGAAGAGAGACTCCCACCACCCTCGAACTTGCAGCTGTCGAGAAAATAGGCGTCTGATCGGCAAGTTCACATTGATTATGTTCTTTTTAAATTTTTTTGGAGGTAAAACAAAATGGCTCAGAAAGTAGTCGGATTTATCAAATTACAGATACCTGCAGGTAAAGCTACTCCTGCACCGCCGGTTGGTCCTGCACTCGGTCAGCACGGCGTAAATATCATGGCGTTCACAAAGGAATTCAATGAGCGCACAAAGAATGAGGCAGGTCTTATTATCCCTGTTGTTATCACCGTTTATGCAGACAGAAGCTTCACATTCGTAACCAAGACTCCTCCCGCAGCTGTGCTTATCAAGAAGGCTTGCGGAATCGAGACAGCTTCCGGTACACCCAACAAGAACAAGGTTGCCAAGATCACAAAGGCTCAGGTAAAGACCATTGCCGAGCAGAAGATGCCCGATCTCAACGCAGGTTCCGTTGACGCGGCTATGTCCATGATCGCAGGTACCGCTCGTTCTATGGGTATCGAAGTAGTTGACTGATAAGAACATTCAGGAGTAAACAATCAAAGACAGTGGGAGGTCGAAGGACCGTTTGACCACAAGGAGGATATTAATATGAAGCATGGAAAGAAATATAACGAAAGCGTAAAGCTCGTAGATCCCGCAAAGTTCTACGAAGTCGCCGAGGCTTGCGATCTCGTTTGCAAGACCGCTAAGGCTAAGTTCGATGAGACTGTCGAGCTCCACATCAGACTCGGCGTTGACTCCCGTCACGCTGACCAGCAGGTCAGAGGCGCTGTTGTTCTCCCCAACGGTACAGGTAAGACTGTAAGAACACTCGTTTTCACAAAGGGTGAGAAGATCAAGGAAGCTGAAGATGCAGGCGCAGATTTCATCGCTGATGACGATACAGTTAAGAAGATCCAGGACGGCTGGATGGATTTCGACGTTGTAATTGCTTCCCCCGATATGATGGGCGTTGTAGGACGTCTCGGTAAGGTTCTCGGTCCGAGAGGACTTATGCCGAACCCCAAGGCTGGTACAGTTACACCCGAGATCGCCAAGGCTATTGCAGACGCTAAGGCCGGTAAGATCGAGTACAGACTTGACAAGACAAACATTATCCACTGCCCGATCGGCAAGGCTTCTTTCGGTCAGGATAAGCTCTCCGAGAACCTCGAAGCTCTCATGGGCGCTATCGTAAAGGCTAAGCCTGCTGCTGCAAAGGGTCAGTACATCAAGAGCTGTGTGGTTACTTCCACAATGGGACCCGGCGTTAAGATCAACACTGCTAAGTACGGCGCATAAGTCACTGACTTTAAAGTCCCCGACATCGTTTCGGGGACTTTTTGCGTGAAGATGCAAAAAACTGTTGACAATCAAGCAAACTTGTGTTATAATTAGTCACAAAGTAAGCATAGAAAAATAGTAGGCTTATAGAAAGGGTGACAGTTATGAATGAGAATTTAAGAAAAACGATAACCGCGGCGGTGTTTGCAGCGCTGATCTGTGCGGCTACGATGCTTATACAGATACCGACGCTGACGCGTGGGTATGTCAATCTCGGAGACTGTTTCGTGCTGATCGCCGGCTGGGTATGCGGCGGAGCATGGGGATTTGCGGCTGCCGGATTAGGTTCGGCGCTTGCGGATATTATCGCGGGATATGCGGTATTTGCGCCGGGGACGTTTGCGGTAAAGGGGATAATGGCGCTTATTGCGGCGCTTGTGGCTGCTGCATTCCGGCACCGGGCATTTCTGGGACGTGCAGTAAGTGCTGTTGCGGCTGAGATTTTTATGGCATTCGGGTATTTTGTGTATGAATGGCTGTTTATTGTGGGAAGTCCGGAAGCGGCTGTTATCGGGATACCGGAAAATCTGATACAGGGCGCAGTGGGAGTGCTCTCGGCGGTTACGGTGATGACAGCATTGGAGCGCACAAAAGCGCTGAGATTGCTTCACTTGAAATGAACAAAAAACAGCTTGCAGAAACTTTTTCTGTGAGCTGTTTTCATTTAATCTATAATTATTTGCAGAATATAACTAACCGTGGCGGCGCACCCGCCCATAGAAGAATGTCGCTTCGCATTAGTTTAGGGTGTCCAGCCCCCTTTTTTAAAGGGGGTTGGCGGGGGGTTGGGGGGCAGAGCCCCCTCTCTCAAATCTCTTGAAAATCTCTTCCCGAAACGCGTCCTTGGATCCAAGGCGGAGCCTTGGTCTGGTCTGGGGCGAAGCCGCCAGCAGGGCTTGGGACGGCGTCCCATCAGCCGAAGGCAGAAGGTATAGCAGAGATTATCGTTCTTTTCGCCCGCAAGATATTTTGCTTTCCTTTTTCGGCTCTCTGCCGGCGTGGCGAGTTACTTTCCGTCCGTAGCGACGGAAAGTAACCAAAGGACGCGTACCGCTCGATGATCAAAGTAGCCTGCACAAGTTCCGCCGTGTCATACAGAACTTCTTACCGTGAAAACCGGAACCTGTCATCGAGTACGGCATAGGCAGGCTCTTTGACAACTCGCGGAAAAGGGCAAAATCGGCGGGTGAGTTCCGTCGCAGCCGCTGCGGGGGGCTTGTTCCTGTTAGTCCTGTACCGTATCAGAGGGCGCTGTCCGCTCAATCTATCAATTGCCCCGCACAAAGCGTCTGCTCACGTTTGTAAAGGGGTCTGTATAGATTCTGCACCTGTTGAGAGATAGTTTTTGTGGGGTGGAATGCCTCGGTTAGTTATATTCTGCTTAAATTAAGAAAAGACTGCTGAAATTCCGTCGGTTTCAGCAGTCTTTCTGTTGCAGTAATTTCTGTCACACGTCTCTCAGCATATACTCAAGTGAATCCGTAAGCGCAAGCACACTGGCGTTGATGATATCGCGTGATGCGCCGACAGTCGTCCATGTGTTAGTGCCGTCGGTACTCTCGATCAGCACTCGCGTGATCGCGGCAGTACTGTCGTTCGATGCAACTACACGCACCTTGAAATCTATCAGATGCATCTTCCTTATTTGCGGATAGAACACCTCCAAAGCCTTTCGCAGAGCCTTATCAAGCGCATTTACAGGACCTTCGCCCTCGTCCGCGGTTATCTCCGACTTATCCCCGACACGCACCTTTACAAGCGCATTCGCCTTCTCGGTATATGCGCTTCCGCCGATCTCGTCCATTGACGAGATTATCCTGTAATGATCTATTTTGAAATGCTCGGTGAACTTTCCGAGCTCCTTCATCACCATAAGCTCAAAGCTTGCCGACGCGGCTTCAAACTGGAAACCCTCGCTTTCAAGCTCTTTCAGCTTCTCCGTTATCGCTATCGTCTCCGCGCTTGACTTCGTAAGCGTTCCGTCTATCTGCCGGAGCCTCGGCAATACAGACGAGCGCCCCGACATCTCGCTTATCGGGAAATTCCGCTTGTTTCCGACAAGCGCGGGGTCAACATGCTCGAACGTCCGGCTGTTCTTCGCAACTCCGTCCGCGTGCATACCGCCTTTGTGCGCAAAAGCCGAGCTTCCGATATACGGCATATCCGCCGGGAGCCGTACATTCGCCATTTCGCTGATGTACTTGCCCGCAACCGTTATCTGCGCAAGCCGTTCCTCGGTGAGTATATTGTAGCCGAGTTTGAGCTGGAGATCGGGTATCACCGTTGAAAGCGCCGCATTCCCGCACCGCTCGCCTATGCCCGTGAACGTACCCTGTACCTGCACCGCGCCCGCTTTTACGGCAGCTATCGTGTTCGCCGCGGCACAGCCCGTGTCGTTGTGGCAGTGTATGCCCAGCGGTATCTTCACCGCTTTTCTCGCTTCCTTTGTCATCTTCGAGATCTCGTCCGGGAAACAGCCCCCGTTTGTATCGCAGAGAACAACGGTAGATGCGCCGGCTTTCTCCGCTGTTTTAAGAACGTCCAGTGCGTAGGCGGGATTAGCCTTGTAGCCGTCGAAGAAATGCTCCGCGTCGAAAAAGACCGTCCTGCCCTTTGAGCAGAGGTATGAGATCGAGTCCCGTATCATTTTCAGATTGTTTTCAAGCGTCGTGCCGAGTATGCAGTCAACGTGGAGATCCCAAGCCTTGCCGAATATCACAAGATATTTCGCTCCGCATTCAAGAAGCGCGGCTATGCCCTCATCGTCCTTCGGGTCGGTGTCCTTGCGCACGGTAGAGCCGAATGCGCAGATCTTCGAGGTCACGAGCGGTTCTTTTACTGCACGTTTGAGAAGCTCCATGTCGCTCGGATTGGAGTAGGGGTTCCCCGCTTCTATATAGTCGATGCCGATCTTGTCCAGCACATTTATTATCATCAGCTTGTCACCGGCTGAAAAGCTGATGCCCTCGCCCTGTGTACCGTCACGAAGCGTCGAATCAAGTATCTCTGTCTTTTTCATAAAAATCAACCCCCGATACTGTTATAGTAACATATATCGGGGGATTTGTCAAATAGCATTTATTTAATGGAATCAATTATCCTGCGAAGTGAGCTTTCGTCGAGCATTCCGGCTTGGTTGTAAACTATCTCGCCGTTTGCGTTTATGGCGATCGTAACCGGTATCGCGCCTGTTCCGTAGGCTTCGTAGGCGCTGTTGTCCCAGTCGTAGAACACCGGGAACGTGTATTTCCCGTCCTTGATGAACTTTTTCACGTCATTCAGCTTCTGCTTGCCCTCTTTGTCGATCATCATGAACTGCACCCGGCTGCCGCACTCCTTGTAGAGCTTCTCGAAATGGGGCAGTTCGTTCCGGCAGGGCGGACACCATGAAGCCCAGATGTTGATGATGACGGGCTTGCCGGAATAGTCGGAGAAGTGCTTCATATAGCTGTGTTCGTCGTAAACGGTGAAGTCCTTCGCGCGGTCACCGCCCGGAAGTGCAAGTATCACGGTTACTGCGATCATTGTCACGGTGAGTATTGCTGCAAACACTATTCCTGCTCTCATCGGCAGGTCCTCCTTTTTGGCTGTAAAAATACCGCCTGCGGGGTGTTATGCTTTTCGCGGCAAAGCGGTATCTTCGTGATTATGCCGGAACGTCGTCCTCGTCGTCATCAGATGTTTCAAGCGGTTCAAACATCGTGTTCAGGAACCGGCAGACATCTTCCAGTGAAACGGTTTCTCTGTTTGATCTGATATAGCCGATAACTTCCTGCTGTGCATCTTCGCTGTCCATGCACATAAGGGCAACTGCAAAAGCAACATCTGAGTCGCCTTTTTCTCTTTTCAAGCCGTTCAAGAGGTCAAGCAATTCGCTCATTCTTTCAGATATGTCAGAATTCTCCATTGTAGATCCTCCTTTTTATCTCATTTATAGCGCCTTGTGTTTTCGTATTCAAAGGATATTTGAGCCAGAAACTGTAGTTTCCGCCGTAATCATTTACCGAGAAAACGTAAAAATGATTTCGGTTTTCGTAAGGGTATTTTTTATCTCCCGGCGGAAGCAGGGGAAATTCGGAATGTATCTGATGTTCGAGCCGTGTCCGCTCTTTATGAGAGAGTTTCAGCGGCTTTAAGGGAAGCGCTGTGTTGTTCATTGTTCCGTTTGCCCCTCTGATCTGTGCAGTTTATTTCTGCTTAAATTAATGTCTGCTCATCAACCGCGAAAAGGCTTCATAGCGCAGCTTGAAGCCTTTTCACGGTTGCAAAAGTGCAAGGAAAATTCCGAAATAAACAAATTATCCTTGCACTTTTGTTCGTCCGAAGGACGAAATGAGCTTGACATCAAGGA
>Ga0256405_10012106_pt1 | contig 10792 bp, 8 predicted proteins | sample RumenRJG_02DNA_FD_189096 | JGI IMG/M metagenome (GOLD analysis project Ga0256405, IMG submission 189096) | Bovine rumen microbial communities from Lethbridge, Alberta, Canada - RJG_02 | ecosystem: Host-associated > Mammals > Digestive system > Stomach > Rumen | place: Canada: Alberta | collected... | reverse complement strand
AGCCCCTTATTGGCAGAGAGATACTCTCAAGTATCACAGAGTACCCATATCTCGGCATAGCCGCTTATTACAGCCATGAAAGATACAACGGCACAGGTTATCCCGAAGGGCTGAAAGGCACAGATACCCCCGAGATAGCACGTATAGTTGCCGTGGCTGATGCATATGTCACGATGACCACGAAAAAAAGGTACCGCGGCGCACGTCCCGATTTTGTAGCCCGTGAAGCTTTCGTAAAAGGTTCGGGTGAAGAATTTGACCCTGCTTTTGCGGAGTTAATGGTCAAGATAATCGACAATAATATCAAAAGCAATGATAACAGCCTCAAACCTGAAATGGAGACCTCTTTGTCATGCTGTGAATACCGTGATAACACCTCTCTGGGCATATCCGTTGAAAATGATACCAAGATAATCAGCTTTGACTGTGTACCCAACAAAAGCGGAGAGAATATATTCAGTGCGCCGTCAATTATTCTTTTTGATTCTTTCGATGACCGCGTTCACCGCGACGAGAAAACCATCAAGGAATATCAATACTTTGAATACGGAGAATTCTGGTTCGATGACCATATGATATCCACAGGTACCCGCAGGATAGAAATAACAAAGATGGATAAAAAAGAAAATGCGGGCGGAAGCAGGTACAATGTTACAGCGGCGAAATATGAAGACCATATCCGCCTTGTGATGGGCAGTCCCGAACTTACCAAAGAGATGATAATCGCCCTGCCTGACGGTTCAAGGTCAGCGTACATAGGCATTACAGGCGAACATTGTGATATTACTGATATAAAAGTTGAGACCACAGGATTTATTGTGTCCGAAGGTGATATCCCAAGGATAGCCCGGACTATCAGTTATACCGATCATATTGAATCTGATTTGAAGAATATCCAGATAGACCGTACAAGGTCGGTATCAACCGAGGGCATTGAGATAGACCATAAGTTCAGACTCTCTTTCCATACCATGAGTCTCCCGGGTGCAAATCTCATATGGCACTGCCCATATATAGTCCTGTTCTATTCAGATGACGGCATAGTGAACGGCACAAATTACTTTGAATATGCCCTTATAAAACTGAATGGTGAAAACGAAGAGATAAACAGCCTTGGGCAGAATAGCTTCAGCGTGAAAAAGAAAGAGGATTTTCCAGGCTGGGACATTTGGAAAGAAAACAACCGTAAAGGCTTGGAATGTGAAGTGACTTTTGAGCGAAAAGATAATAAAGTCATAGTCAGAACTAACAATCTGGGCATTGTGATAGAATGCATCACAACAGTTGATCATACTGATAAGATCTATGCCGCACTGACAGGGGATCAGGTGGCGCTTACAGATATAAGATTCTTGTAAATATATAAGAAAGGTCTGTTCCGAAAACGGTGCAGACTTTTTTCAGCGAAATTATCATAAAAGGGAATGCGTGCAAATTAATGAATAATTTATATTAATTTCAAAAAAGTATTGATAATCCGTCAAAGATATGTTATAATTATACTGATGATTAAGATGGTGTGTTTAACCAGGACAGAAGTTTCTCTAATGGCGCATCATTGCTCAAAATCAGACAGTCTTTCTGTGAGGGAGAATGGTATGATAAAAAAGATCAGTAATAATTTGGAATATCTGTACCAATATGTATATGATTCGACTATTGATATAAAAAAGCGTTCATTTCTTTTGTTTTCTGCCATCGTGCTTTTTGCACTGCTTGCGGCGATACCCTGCGGGCTTATCATGCACGAACCGCTGACAGCTACTGTATCAACTATTTCAGGAACAGTGTTTTTCTTCTCTTACATCAGCTACGCTATACGAAAGCAGAGGATAGACCGTGCACGAAAAGTTATATCAGTCATACTCGTTGTTATTTTCCTGCCCGCCATGTTTTTCACAAACGGCGGTGAATCAGGCGGCACGCCAATATGGCTGATGCTTGGCACGATCTATATCGCACTTATCCTTGAAGGCAGATTCAGGATAGCTATGCTTATAATCAATGCTGCGGTCACAGCTGTCACATGGACTGTAGGTTATTGTCACCCCGAACTGGTTATCAGCTATTCGAGAGAGGGAAACTATTTTGATACCCTCGCAGCATTTTTTATTGTGGGTATCGTTTTATATATACTGATAGTTTTTCAGAGCAATCTGTTCAGCAAGGAAGAAGAAACCAAGACCATGCATCGTATGTTCGAGCAGACAGCCACAGCGCTGGTAAATGCAATAGATGCCAAGGATACTTACACCCACGGTCATTCTTCGAGAGTGGCTGAGTATTCCAGAAAAATCGCCCAGGAATACGGTAAAAGCAGGAAAGAGTGCGAGGAGATATACTTTACTGCACTTCTTCACGATGTTGGAAAGATCGGCGTACCAAGTGATATAATCAATAAGGTCGGCAAGCTTACCGATGAGGAATACGAAATAATCAAACAGCATCCTGCTCTGGGTGCGCAGATACTTGAAAGCATACGCGAGTGTCCTTATCTTGTGACAGGTGCAATGTATCATCATGAGAGGTATGACGGCAGAGGTTATCCCAAAAATCTCAAAGGAACGGATATCCCGGAAACAGCAAGGATTATTGCTGTTGCCGATGCTTATGATGCTATGACTTCAAAGCGCAGCTACCGTGATGCGATACCTCAGCACATCGTACGCGAAGAACTTGTCAAGGGTATGCGGACTCAGTTCGACCCCGAATTTGCCAAGATAATGATACGGCTTATCGACCTCGACAGCGAATACGAGATGCAGGAGAGGATAGCAGGTTCAAACATGACAGCACCACTGGGCATCCACTGCGGAACTACTTACGATAATTGTACTGACGGCGTTGTTATCACCGCGAAGAAAGCCGCGATAACTTTCTGCTGTCTGCCTGATAAGGGTTTCAACACTGATGATTGTATACTAACTCTTTTGATATTCGATTCTCTTGACGGAAAAGTCCACCCCGGTGAAGAAGACAATAAAGACGTTCTGTACTATGAATATGCAAGTATAAAGCTTAATGGAACTGTTACCGCAAAAGGCGTGAGGGAGCATTTGGTCACGAACAGGGGAGTTAATGATACCAAAGCCTCCGAAACGACCGAAGAGTCCTACTTTGTTGAAGCTGTACGAAACCGCGACCATGTTCTTGTAAAAGTTACCACTCGCAGGAAGATATTTGAAGTTGTTCTGGCGCTGCCTGATACGTCGCGTTACGCCCATATATCCATAAGCGGTCAGCACTGCGAGATACATAATATCACTGTTGAAACAGCTGAGCAGGAAACTCCTGCCGAAGATATCCCGCGTATCGCTGAGGAGATATCATATACGAAGAATTGTCCCACAGGTGATGTACCGAATGTTGAAGTGGATGGTCCGAGACTTTCAAGCTCAAAGGGTATCCCTATACTGGACGGCATGACACTTTCATTCCACAGCATGAGTTATCAGACAGCCCGTCTTGTATGGCACTGCCCCTATTTCTGCCTTTTCTATTCGTCTGACGGAAATGTCAACGGCAGTGGATACCGCGAATATCTGCTTTTGAAACTTAACGGAGAAAACTGGGATTCAGCGGAAGATGTTGATAACAAGATAACTGTCAAACGAAAAGATGATTTTGAGGGCTGGACAGAATGGCTCGAAAAGAACAAGCAGGGCATAGACTGCACCGTGACCATTAAGCGGGTAGATAACAAGATAATCATGCAGACTGAAAACCTTGGTATCGCACTCCACAGTGTATCAACGATAAACGATGGAACAAAAGATATATTTGTAGCTCTCACAGGTGACCAGTGCGCGATATCAGATATCCGCGTAAAAAGAAACTGATATAAGCATAAAATACGGGACGGCCAAATCGGTCGTCCCGTATCATTTTATGCTCTATATTTTTGTGTGACTGCTATTACTTGATAGTAACACTTACAGCATTCTTGATAGCATTAGCGGTATCCCACTTGCCGCCTACTCTTGCAGCGATAGCTACCTTGTAGCTCATGCCGGGAGTAAGGTTCTTGGGAGTAACATAGCTGTTTGTTGTAATGTTTGAAGTCTGGACTCTCCACTTGCCTGCAAGGTATACAGCGATACCGTACTTGTCAGCACCCTTGACCTTATCCCAGACGAACTGAACCTGGTGATACTTCGAGCTGTAATTAACCTTGATGTTTGTAGGATAGGTAACTTCCTGAGGATCGCTGTTGCCGCCGTTATTTCCGCCGTTTGTATAAAGATCAACAGGCAGTTCATCAAGAGTAATGCAGTAATCGCTCTGGTAGATCTTTTTCAGCTCGTCCATATCCTGATACTTGGGTCCCAGGAAAGGCACACCGCCGTCTTCGCCGCCGTCATACCAGGGGCAGAAGTACAGCCAGCCTGCGTCCTCAACTATAAGATTATCAACAGCGGGGATAGTGTCGTTTTCAGCCATAGCCACCATCTTCTTGCCGTTTGTCAGCGCATACAGCGAATCGAACTTCGCAGGTATAGCCAGAAGATTGGGGCCGCTTGTCTTTCCGTCGCCGCGGTTGTATTCAACGTTGTATTTGTCGTAAGCTACGATATCAACATACTCATCACCGGGATACCATGTTGCTGAATTTGTGTAGTCATAGCTGTTGTATTCCCAGATGAGGTTATGCAAACCGTATTCCTCGGTAAGTGTCTTATACAGCAGTTTCCAGATCGCCTTGTAGGTCTCAGCGCCCCTGTCACCCCACCAGAACCATGCAGTTCCGTCGGAGTAGTTGCCCTCATTGCCCTGTGCTTCGTGCAGAGGTCTCCAGATAACGGGTACACCTGCGTCCTGAAGCTTCAGCAGCTGTTCGGCAAGGTCCTTCATAGCCAGCTGGAAATAGTCGTATTCCTTGGTACCTTTGACAACAACGTTTCTTGTATCAAAGCTCATCGAGCCCTCGCCGCTCTGATAATTCTTGTAGCTGCACTGCTGCCAGCCCACAGGCTCGCCGAGAACGTAGTTGTCAAAATCCTTGGGTATATTTATGTGCCACGAAGCTGTGATGATACCGTTTCTCTTGGTAGCCCACTCGATGCAGCGCTCGGTAGTGCCGTCATCCCAGCCGTACAGCGGATTGTAGTTCATGAAATCTACGCCCCTGATAGCAGGTACTTTACCTGTCAGGTCTTTAAGATATTCATTTTCCCATTCGTAGTTATTGCTGTGACCGCCGCCGTATATCTCCTGCTGACCTGCGATTATATGGCTTCCGTAAACGCTCTTGAGGTACTTCATCAGCGCCTTGGCTTCGGGAGTAGCTTTCTTGTCGGTGAGTTCATCTGTAGCCAGCGTATAATCATGCTTGGGAGTAACGCTGACAGTTACCGTATCGATAGCCATATAGCCATATTCGCTGACGAATTCGATGGTGTTTTCACCTTTGTGAAGTCGGAAACTGCCAAAGCTCAGATCAGTCCATTCCTCGGAGTAAGGCATATTTTTCGAGCATTTGATGCCGTTGACAACAACTGTCTGCATTCTGCCGTCCTGATTGAGTACCTGTGCGCATCTTGCGGTTATTGTGTACATACCGTCCTCGGGAACATTCACAGTGAAAGAACCCGCGCTGTTTGTCAGGTAGAAAAATCCTTCACCTGAACTGTTCTTTGGTGACGGACCGTAGTTCGCAGTCCACACCGATGCACCTTTCATGTTCTCGGCTTCGATAACGAACGGGAAAGTATCAGCAGAAGAACCTGCTGCTGCCGCACCCAGCGGCATTACTGATGACATTGAGGCAGAAGCAACTGCGCATACTGCCAAAGCTGAAACAGCCTTTTTAAGATTGTTTTTCATGACATATATCCTCCATTAAAATAATAATAACAATAAAAAATTGTTATAATTGCCTCTTTTTTTGTATTATACAACGAAATTTGTATTTTGTCAATTTATGTAATCGATTAACAATTTAAACATTTTAAGTATCTTAGGTAAAAATTGATTGAATATAATAACAATTCATAGAATTATCAATAATTTTACAAATTGTTACATATGGAGCGTTTGTTTTGATAACGAGGAATGTCGTGAAAAAAGCTGCGGAGCGTTTGTTCGCTCCACAGCTTAGGGTCTGTTCTTATGGTTTGACCGAAATAAATATATTCCAGAAACGTGTCTCATAATGAGCACATTTTTCAAATATCATGCACAGCTTTTCTTCTTCCGCAGATGAGATATCCTGCACAACGCGGTCAAGGATATCTATCCAGCGCTGATTTGCTTTCTGATATTCGTCAGATGTGTATGCGCTGAACCATTCCGAATAAGGGGAGCTTTTAAGCTTGTCACCGTACCAGTCAGAAACTTTCTTTGCGATGTAGGCATAGCTCCATGAACACTGTAAAAGGGCTGTAATACCGTATACCAGGCTTTCACGGGCTTTGCCCATCATATAGTTCAGGTATTCCTCACTGTCTGGAGCTTTTACGGCAACGCTTATTTCTTCGTCAGATATGCCCAGTTTTTTCATGTTTGGGATATGGACAGTGTCCTTTTCATACCGTGTGCTGTCAGCGGCGTTTTTCAAAAACTCTGCGACCTCATTATCCTCTGCCTGTCCGTGCATCCATTCCAGGATATCAATATAGTCTATCAGATAAAAGTAGTCCTGCAGCATATAGGCACGGTACTTTTCTTCTTCAAGAGTTCCCTCAGCCATTGCGGCAACGAATTCATTTTCCGATTCTTTGTCCCACAGCGGTTTGGCTCTTTCATATAATTTTTCGGATAACTTCGACATTGTGAGCACCTTATTTTTCAGCGATTATCGCAACATATCCGCCGCTCTTGTAGCCCTCGGAAACCTCTTCGGGTTCTTCGTTGGTGTACATGGGATTCTTCACAAGGGTCTGATAGAAGGAGAATTTTGTTACACCCAGATCTTTGAGAACATTTATTTTCTCCTCAGTGGAATGCCATACACCCGAAGAAGCCAGTTCGATGGGGTAGGGGAGTCCAGGCATTGTCCCCTTGAGGTACTCGTGGTCATAGGTTCCAAGGCTCTTGCCAAGCAGATACATAAATCCGAATGCGCTCTCCTTTGGAACATCGAGAAGTATCAGCTTGCCGCCTTCTTTTATGGCTGCAAGGCTCTTCTTGTATACGGGTGTCAGGTCTTCCATATAGCTTGAACTGCCGTTGAAATAGATGATATCGTACTTGTTTTCGGGCAGGTCGATATCCTCGATAAGTCCGTAGCATATAACGTTGACGCCGCGCTTTTCAGCTATCTGTCCCATATCCTTTGAGGGCTCGATACCTTCGATATTTGAGCTGTCGATGAAGCTCTCAAAAAGACCGCTGCCGCAGCCTACCGATAACATTTTCTTGCCTGAATAGTCACCCAGCACCTTTTTGAAGAGTCTCAGTTCGCTCTCAAAAAGGTTGGAGTTCTCCTTGAACCACAGATCGTACTGATCTGCATATCCGTCAAATTTCTGCTTGATGTTTTCCATTTTTCTTTCCTCCGTGTGATCTTAATTCAATATAAATGCGTGATCCATAGGACCGCTGCCTTTGCCGAGATCCAGCTGTGCGGCAAGTGCTCCCGAAATATAGTTCTTAGCGTTCTCAACTGCTTTTTCAAGGCTCTCGCCTTTGGCAAGATTTGCGGCTATGGCACTAGAAAGGGTACAGCCTGTGCCGTGGGTGTTGGGATTATCTATCCTCTTGCCCCTGAACCATTTTGCACCATCTGCATTGTAAAGCAGATCGTTTGCATCGTTGATGGCGTGGCCGCCCTTGCAGAGTACAGCACAGCCGAACTTCTCAAAGATAAGCTTTGCTGCTGCTACCATATCATCTTCGCAGGTGATCTTCATATCGGCAAGAACTTCTGCTTCAGGGATATTGGGTGTGATGACGCAGGCTTTCGGGAGAAGGTTCTTTTTCAGTTCTTCGATAGCACTGTCATCGATAAGCTTAGCACCGCTGGTAGCCACCATAACGGGATCGACAACTATATTTTTTGCCTTGTAGTGTTCAAGTCTTTCTGCTATCACACGGATAAGGCTGACCGTTGATACCATACCGATCTTTACCGCATCGGGGAAGATGTCCTCGAAGATAGCGTCTATCTGCTGCTGTAAAAATTCGGGAGTGGATTCAAGTATTCCTGTTACGCCTGTCGTATTCTGGGCGGTAAGAGCGGTGATCGCACTCATGGCGTACACACCGTTCATGGTCATTGTTTTCAGATCAGCCTGAATACCGGCGCCTCCGCTGCAGTCACTACCTGCAATGGTCAATGCTGTTTTCTTTTTCATTATCAGAACTCCTTTCAGATTTAGCATTGTTTTATATCGCGGCATAGAGTGGTGCCCCCGATATGCCGCCGTATACGTTAGTATCGTTTAGTATAGGTCTGAATACCAAACAATACGGTCGTATATTTTCGTATCGTTTCGTATAAATTTATATACCAAATAGTACGTCCCTTTAGCCGCGTACCATTCCTTCCGATAATTTTCTCAGCTCACGGCATTCGCTTTCGATATCCTCAGCTGAGAATATAGCGCTTACCAGAGCAACTCCGTCAACGCCTGTGCCTTTGAGTTTATCGATATTGCCCTTGCCGATACCACCGATAGCGACCACAGGGATATCCACCGCATTACAAATATCACGCAGGGTATCCTTTGGAAGTACACTTGCATCTGCTTTTGTGGAGGTGGAGAACATTGCCCCTACACCGAGACAGTCAGCGCCTGCGGCTACGGCTTCAAGGGCTTCGCTTACGGAATGTACAGATACACCTATCATCATATCCTTGCCAACACGTTCACGGACTTTTGCAGCAGCCATATCCTCCTGACCGACATGGATACCGTCTGCCTTGCACTTTACGGCTATATCCACGTTATCATTTATGAAAAACGGTACTCCGTACTTTTTGCAAAGGGCGGAAATCTCGATAGCTTCGGCGAGAAAATCCTCATCGGAAAGTTCCTTCTCGCGCAGCTGAACACAGGTAACACCGCCTTTGAGGGCGAGTTCCACCTGCTGATAAAGGGTCAAATCTCCGAGCCATGCTCTGTCTGTAACAGCGTAGAGCAGCATAGTATTTTTATCGCACTTCATATTTTGCTCCTTTCTCCAACGCTTCTGGTGTCATATTGTATACAGCGTCGATGATGCAGTTTCTGTAAGTTGAGTTGCCGTCCTTATCTGAAAGTCTTTCATGAGCGACTTCGCCTGCATATCCCATAGTGCAGACAGCGGCTACGACAGCTTCAAGAGTGTGGTCGGGGTTGGCAGTGATGAAAGCAGTGGTCATGGCAGAAAGCTGACAGCCTGTTCCTGTTATGGAAGACATCATCGGGTGTCCGTTGCGTATGATGTAAGCTCTTTCGGCATCGGCAACGATATCGATAGCGCCTGTTATGGCGATGACAGCACCTGTCTTTTTGGAGAGTTCCTTGGTGAACGCGATAACGCTGTCGAGGTTATCCTCGGTGACTTTATCGGCTGCATCAGCATCAACGCCCTTGGTAGTACCGCCAACGGAAGCAAGGGTCTTTATCTCGGAAATGTTTCCGCGTATGCAGGTGAAATTTATCTCATCGAGAAGCTTACAGGCTGTTTCAGTCCTGAGTTTAGATGCGCCTGCACCCACAGGGTCGAGGAGAACGGGATGTCCCAGTTCATTCGCCTTTTTGCCTGCAAGGAACATCGAGGGTATTGTATTGTGGTTAAGTGTACCGATATTGATGTTCAGACCGCCGCAGATAGCGGTTATCTCGGCAGCTTCGCCCTCGTCATCAGCCATTATGGGTGATGCCCCGCAGGCGAGTACGATATTTGCGCAGTCATTGACTGTGACATAGTTTGTGATGTTATGTATCAGCGGACAATTTTTTCTGACATTTTCCAGCATAGTCCCAAGCATATTGATACCTCCGGATAATATGATACAGCGGATAAGTGACGTACAAAAAACAGAAGGTACCTGTATGATACCTCCTGTAAAAAATCGCATTATGACTTCCTACGGCGGCATTATCCGCACCAGGTCTAAGGGTTCTCAGCCCAACGATATGAGTTTCCCTTTATATATAACATTACTATTATACCGCTATCCGAAGGAAAAGTCAACACATTTGTATTAACAATGATATTTGATACACGTTCACGTTTTTTTAGTTTACCGTATTGAAAAGAATGGATGATTATGGTATAATCGGTAATGTAAGCAATAAATTAAATCACTTGTACTTGACGCAGTTTGTATATAGAGGTAGAAATTAATTATGAGTAAGTTCAGGATACCTAAGATCAATTCCATTCATTTTGGGGCGGCATGGATATTATTATCTTTGGTCGTCGGGTTACTGCTGCCTGCTGTTATCAGGATAATTACAGGTATTTTCTATTGGAAAATGAGTATTATCGGGGGAGTTATCCTTTTAGGATTTATCATAGTATTCTGCATTGAAATGAAACAGGATCATGGTAAGAAACCTTACTACGAGCGATACCTCAGCGAAGACATACCATTTGACCCCGATAAACAGACAGCTGTGATAAAATGCAGTATCTGTACAGGTGAGAAGATAGCAGGTTTCAAGAATAAAGAAGACGGTCATTTCACTGAGGTAATGCTGATAAGAGATGCTGATGATCTGGCAAAGTTTAAGGAAATATACAAAATTGAAGAGATAAAAAAGGTATACTGAGAAACCGGTCGTTTCATGCATAGCGTATGTGTGAAAATGTATCACGGTGTCTTTACTTTTGAGTTGAAGTATGGTATAACCAAACCAAT
>Ga0256405_10012105_pt1 | contig 10792 bp, 6 predicted proteins | sample RumenRJG_02DNA_FD_189096 | JGI IMG/M metagenome (GOLD analysis project Ga0256405, IMG submission 189096) | Bovine rumen microbial communities from Lethbridge, Alberta, Canada - RJG_02 | ecosystem: Host-associated > Mammals > Digestive system > Stomach > Rumen | place: Canada: Alberta | collected... | reverse complement strand
ACATCATGATGCACACCATGGAGCGGTATTTCACCAACAACGGCAACATGGAGCTGACCGACAGCATTGCGGAAGGCCTGCTTCGCACAGTCAAAAAATATACACGGATCATCCACGAAGAGCCCGATAACTACGAGGCACGCGCGGAAGTCATGTGGGCGGGAAGCCTTTCCCACAACGGCCTGACAGGCTGCGGCGCAAAAGAGCGTGACTTTGCCAGCCATATCCTTGAGCATGAGCTGGGCGGGATGTTTGATGTTACCCACGGCGCAGGTCTTGCGGCAATCTGGGGCACATGGGCACGTTATGTCTACAAAAACTGCCTGGACAGATTTGTGAAATTTGCTCTTAATGTAATGGAAGTGAAACCCGGCGCGACCGATGAAGAGACGGCTTTGAAGGGAATTGAAGCCATGGAGGATTTCTATCGCAGCATCGGCATGCCCACCAGCATCCATGAGCTGGGTGTGGATCCCACAGAGGAACAGATTAAGATCATGGCACACAATGCGATCATTGCCTCCGGCGGCAAGCGCGGCAGCGCCCGGGTACTCTATGAAGATGATTTTGTAGAGATCTACAAGGCAGCGCTGAACAGATAGTACTATCAAGGCGTATGAAAGTAGGTTTTTATGGCTCTGCGCAGGAAAGATAAAAAAGTAAGAAAACTGAATAAAACATCATTCCGCCGCCCTGCATCGGGCAGGACTGCAGAGTTATTTGACCTGCGTGAAACAGATGATAATTCCGGCGCAAGCCGGAATACGGATACCTACCCCGGCCGGCAGACCGGAGCGGGTACCTACACGGGTCCGGACAGCCGGACTTCTCCGTACAGCCGCCAAAACGACAGCTACCAATACAGCAGCTACCAAAACGGCAGCTATCAAAACGGCAATGAGATACAAAGACCCTACCGTGAGCGCCACCGCGTGGAAGTGAACCGTCAGGACAGCTATGCATACGGACAGAACGGGAGGACAGAACGTTACGGCAGCGGGGCTGCCGCAGCCGATGACGGACAAAGATACGGAAACCGGGTGGTCCACGGGAATGCTCCCGGCAGCCGAACGGGAAGAAACGACGCATCTGTCCAAAGAGAAATCGAACAGGATCTTATTTACGACAGAAGATCAAACCGTGGCAGCAGTACGGACGGATACAGCCGTACCGGAAGAGCAGGCGGATACAGCCGAACCGGAAGTGCAGGCGGATACAGCCGAACCGGAAGCACGGACAGATACAGCCGTACCGGGAGCACAGGCGGATATAACCGAACCGGAAGCACTGACAGATACAGCCGTACCGGGAGCACAGGCGGATATAACCGAACCGGTGGTACAGGCGGATACAGCCGTACCGGAGATGCAGACGGATACAGCCGTACCGGAAGCACAGGCGGATACAGCCGTACCGGAGGTGCAGACCGATACAACCGGGGCGGCACCTATTCCTCTTATAACAGAAAAGGTGAGGAAACAGCCTCTTTTGACGATCTGCATAATGAAGCTCCGGACTATGATACCTATGATGATCTGAGCGCATATGACCGGGCAGAATATGACGGCTATTACGATGAAAGGGAATATTCTGACGGGGAAGAATCAGACAACAGGGAGGCTGCCGGACGGCGTATGCGGCAGCGTGCCCAGTCGCGCAGGGAGAGAGAGAAGCAGCTCAGAGGCTTATATCTGAAGATCGGAATGGCTGCAGCTGCTGCGATCCTGCTGCTCATAATCATAGTTCCGAGGGTGATCAGCGCGACACGACCCGCGAAAGCAGAGGAACAGGCTGCACAGAGCGGGACTTTTGCCGCTGCACAGGAAGAAAGCGGAACGGAACAGCCGGCTGCGGATGATTCGGCTGCGCAGGCCGGCCTGGATACAGAAACGGAAGCCGATCAGACCGCACCCGCGGCAGACCAGTCTGAAGCTGTGGCAGAACAGGCTGAAAACGTGACAGACCAGCCCGGGACGGGGGCAGAGGAGACAGAGTCAGCAGCAGAAACGCCCGCGGCCGGGGAGCAGGACCAGACAGCCGCCGGTCAGGAGACTCCGGCAGGAGCTGCCCAGCCCCAGGAGGGTACGGCACAGAGCGAAACTCCTTCAGAAGCGGAGGGAACTGCTTCTCCCGCTGTTACCGGGGCAGATCTGCAGACGGCAGCTGCTTCGGGACGTTACAGAGGACAGGAGGACTGGCGTTTTATTCTGGTAAATCCCTGGTATATACTGCCGGAGGAATATAACGAAGTAGTAACATCTTCACTTCCCAACGGCGAATCGGTAGACAGCCGCTGTTATGCGGATCTGATGCAGATGCTCGCGGACTGCACCAGTGCCGGAGGCAACCCGGTTGTATGTTCTTCCTATCGCCCGCATATGAAGCAGGTGGCACTTTTTGACCAGCAGGTCGAGTCCCTTGTCTCGGCAGGCAGGACCCGGGAAGAAGCGGAAGCGGAGGCAGGGACAGTCGTGGCGCTACCCGGCACCAGTGAACATGAGATCGGTCTGGCTGTCGATATTTGTGATTATGATTATCAGAATCTTGATGATGCACAGGCGGATACGCCTACCCAGAAATGGCTGATGGAGCACTCATGGGAATACGGATTTATCCTCCGATATCCTGTGAACAAGAGCAATATCACCGGAATCATATATGAGCCCTGGCATTATCGCTATGTCGGAAAAGAAGCTGCCAGGGAAATCACGGAGAAAGGAATCTGCCTGGAGGAGTATCTTGAATTCTAAAGCAGACAGTCCCGGTGCGGATACAAATATGACAACAGAAATTCCGATGCAGGAAAGCGCACAAAACCCGTCCGGGACCGAAAAAGGTCCAAAAAGGTTTCTCAAGGAGGTTTTTCTCAGGGTTTCTTCGATACTGAGAAAAGTTTATGAGACCTGTATTGCTTTTCCGGCAGGAAAGAAAGCTGTGACAGAGGCAGTGCTTCCGGCAGTTCTGATCATTGTTTTTATAGGGACCGTGATCCTGCAGACGCAGGCGACCGGCAGGACATCCGCATTGTATTCTTTCAATGCGGCAGGGGCTCTGAACGCAGCAGAGAAGGAAGCGTCCGCTGCTGTCGGGAATTCCGCGAACGGCGTATTTGCGCAAGCTGCAGAAACGCTGGAGAAAAAAGTGGAGGAGAAAACGGGCTCTCTGCGCAGAAAGTATATGGATATCCTTGACCGCGGAGAGGGTGATTCCTTTATACCCGAAACAGAAGTAAAGCGCAGGTTCTGGAAAGAGCTCCGGGCGCAGCGAAAGAAGGAACTGAGCGAGGATCCTTATCTGCTTCTGGTCAATAAGTGGCACTATCTTCCGGAAGATTACGAGACGGAACCGGTCACACTGCCCAACGGACAGATGATCGGGAGCGAATGTTATGAGCCGCTGATGGACATGCTTGAGGACTGCAGAGAGGCGGGCGGAGTTCCGATTGTGTGCTCCGGCTACAGACCGCATGACAAACAGGTGTATCTCTTCGGGGAGCAGATCAACCGCTGGATTTATTCCGGATACGGGCAGGATGATGCCGAGGATCTTGCATCTACAGCAGTTGCCGTTCCGGGCACCAGCGAGCATGAACTCGGCCTTGCGGCAGATATTTATTCTTCTGAAAACATGAGCCTGGATGAGAGCCAGATCTATTCTTTTACCCAGCAGTGGCTGATGGAAAACTGCTGGCGCTATGGGTTTATCCTGCGTTACCCGAAGGATAAGAGTGACATTACAGGGATCATCTTTGAACCATGGCACTACAGATATGTCGGGGTGAAACATGCCCGCAAGATCCACAAGGCAGGAATCTGCCTGGAAGAGTATCTCGATCAGACTGACCACACCGAAAGGGAAAAAGACCTGGCGGCAGAAGAGCAGCAGTAGATATAAGTCAGAAAGTAACGAATATCTGTAAAGTATCCACGATTACAATAATAAAACGAGGTGAACAATGAAGCAGGACGTTATTTATATTACCGGTCATCAGCACCCCGACACAGATTCCATCGCTGCGGCAATCGGATATGCTTTTTTTAAACGCGCAAACGGTGTAAAAGCAATTCCCTGCCGTCTTGGCAAGATCGGGACAGAGACCAAGTATCTGCTTGACAGGTTCGGGTTTCCGGAGCCTATGCTCCTGGAAGACGCACGTGTCAAGATGTCAGAGATCGAGATTGACGAACCGACCACGGTTATGCCGGACAAGACGATCTACGAGGCGATTCAGCTCATGCACGGGGCGGGCAAGCAGACATGCGCCGTCGTGGATGAAGCGGACCGTGTTGTGGGAATGCTCACCATGAACGACATTGCCCTGGTTGCTATGGGTGATACTGCTGAGACAGAAAAACTTCTGGAAGATGTCTCTCCCGAGAACATCAACACTGCAATCAGCGGAAGGATCATTTATCGGGCACCTGACCGTCATATCCGCGGCCGTGTCTCAGTTGTTGCCATCACCAAAGAAGATATTGCCATCCATGATATCAAGGACAAGATCGTCGTTGCAGGAGACGATCCTGAGGCACAAAAGCACATCATTGAGATGGGAGCCGGACTTCTGATCCTGGTGCGTACCGAAAACGTCTCTGAAGAAGTCGTGGAGACTGCGAAGAAATATGGCTGCACCGTGATCATTTCCGGACACAGCACGATGAACACCTCCCGCTATGCATATTTTGCGCCGCCCATCAGCAAGATCATGGCAACCAAAATCGTCAAATTCTATGCAAATGAACTTGCGGAGGATGTCGGCGTCAAGATGATGCGCACCCGTTATCATGCTTATCCCATTGTCGATGAGAACGACAAGATCGTGGGCTGTGCTTCCCGCTATCATATTATGAACAGCCGCAACAAGAAGATCATCCTCGTGGACCACAACGAGTTCTCCCAGTCCGTCCGCGCCATAGATAAGGCGGAGGTTCTGGAAGTCATTGACCACCACAGGATCAATGACTTCTCCACAAAGCGCCCTGTCGCTTTCCGAAACGAGATCATAGGAAGTACGGCGACCATCGTGGCGACCATGTTCCGTGAGAACCAGATTCCGATCCCGCAGAATCTTGCCGGGCTTCTCCTGGGCGCAATTCTTTCCGATACACTGAAGTTCCAGTCTCCGACCACCACGGAAAAAGACAGGCGCACAGCCAATATCCTCGCCGCGGTCGCAGACCTGGACATCGATGAGTTTGCTGCGGATATGTTCTCCGTCGGAGCTGACATCAAGGGCAAGAGCATTTCCGAGCTTCTCAATCAGGATATCAAATACTTTGAGATCGAGAGCTGTAAGACCATGGTTTCCCAGGTCATCATCTCAACATTCACTGCCCTTGAGGGCAAAGAGGATGAGATTCAGCAGGTGCTGGATGATTTCACGAAGAAAAAGAACCTCGACCTTTGCCTGATGGTCTTCACGAGCATCCTGGACAACGGGTCGATCGTGTTCCGCTCCGGTGAAAAATCCGACTGGGCTCTGGAAGCCTTCCCCGACAGGGAAAATGAGACACACTCTCTGCAGCAGGGCATTCTCTCCAGAAAATCCCAGATCGTCCCCATTCTGACAGGAACGATCCAGAAATATTCATAAGAGCTTTCAGCCGGCACAGTCCGAAGAGGCAGCATCGGGGGACAGCCTGCCGACAAATACGGTAAATAAACAGATAATACAGATAGACCATTCGCCGTGTACGGATCGATCCGTCACGGCGGCCTGAGGAAACAATGCAAGAATACAAAGACTATATGATTCGTGCCGTGGCGGCAGATGCACAGATCCGGGCATTTGCCATCACATCCCGTGATCTGACAGAGACGGCACGGAAAGCACACAATACCAGTCCGATCGCAACAGCAGCTCTGGGCAGGGCCATGTCGGGCGCCCTCATGATGGCAGAAATGCTCAAAGGGCCCCGTGATCTTCTGACCATCCAGATCGACGGCGACGGTCCCATGCAGGGACTGGTGGTGACAGCTGACAATCAGGGACATGTCAAAGGATATGTAAAGAAGACGGATGTTATCCTCCCGCCCAACGAACAGGGACACCTGAATGTGGGAGGAGCCATTGGAAGAGGTACTCTCACCGTCATCAGGGATATGAACCTCAAGGACCCCTACATCGGCCAGATCCCTCTTGTGACGGGCGAAATCGCCGAAGACCTGACGGCCTATTACGCACAGTCGGAGCAGATTCCCTCCTCCGTCGGACTTGGCGTACTGATGAATAAAGACAATACCGTAAAACGGGCCGGAGGCTTCGTGGTCCAGCTCATGCCCTTTGCGGATGAGGGAGTGATCGGAAAGCTGGAGAATAATATCCGCAGGATCAAATCTGTCACCCACATTCTGGATGAGGACAGCAGGCCGGAGCACCTTCTGGACACTGTCCTGGAAGGGTTTGATATCCAGATCACTTCGAGAGAAGACGTCAGTTTTTACTGCAACTGCAGCCGGGAACGCTTTGAGCGAGGGCTGATCCTTTTAGGCAGAGAGGAACTCGAGAATATCATTGCCGACGGGAAAGAAATCGAGCTGGCATGCCAGTTCTGCAACAGAAGGTATACCTATACAACGGACGAAGTGAAGAAGCTCCTTCCCAGGACTGCCGCATCTAAGCGTGAGGGTACCTGAGGATTGCAAAAAATGCAGGGGATGATTATAATGATTACTATTCTGCTTCTCTGCCAGAAGCAGATCGGTGATGATGATAATTCCGGCGGTTTTTTGCCGCGAGTGAGGATATTGAGAAATGTTTTGTGCAAAATGTGGTGCTGTTCTGGCCGATGATGCCAGAAAATGCGATCAGTGCGGTGCACCGGTACGGATTCGTCCGGGACATGAAGCAGCGGTAGAAAAGAAAGCGAAAAAAGGCGGTAGAACCGTTTCCGCACCTGTAAAAAAGAATCTGTCCTTAGAAGATGCGGCAGAAACCGGTGCTGAGGCAGAAACGCTCAGGGATCCCGTTTTCTATGAAGAGGCGGACCGGGACGTGGATGTAGACGCGATTATCAAAATCGCACGCGGAGAAGAGCCGGATTACGGCGGAAAGGCTGATACCAAAGAGTCTTTCTCTGCTCCTGAAGATGATGAGGAGCCGGAACTTGATATGGATACGTATCTGGCAGGGATGCCCCTGATCCAGAAGATCCGCCGCAGTATTTCCATGCGTCATCACCGCAGAGAAGAAGCGGCTGATCAAAGACGCATGAACAGACAGCTCGAGAGAGCTTTACATCACTTTGCGGAGGAAGAGAAGGACCAGCAGAAGGCGGAAGAACTCCGTGCAGAGGCAGCCCGGCTCAGGGAAGCGGAAAAAGTCCGCCGCCGGGAAGCAGAGCGCGCAGAGGCGGCACGCCGGCAGCAGGAAAAGGTACGCGCCGAAAAGGCGGCAGCAGAGCGCGCGGAGGCAGCCCGCCGGCAGCAGGAAAAGGCACGTGCCGAAAAGGCGGCGGCAGAGCGCGCAGAGGCAGCCCGCCGGCAGCAGGAAAAGGCACGAACCGAAAAGGCAGCGGCAGAGCGCGCAGAGGCAGCCCGCCGGCAGCAGGAAAAGGCACGTGCCGAAAAGGCAGCGGCAGAACATGAAGAGGCAGCCCGCCTGCGGCAGGAAAAGACACACGCCGAAAAAGCAGCGGCAGAGCGCGCAGAGACAGTCCTTCTTCAGGAGGAGAAAGCCGGTGCTGTGAAAGCAGCGGAAAAGAGTGCCGAGGCAGTCATTCTTCAGGAAGAGAAGGCCGATACTGTAAAAACATCGGAAAAGAGCGCAGAGGCGGCCGCCCTTCAGGAAAAGGCCGGATCCGGCCGGGAGGCTCATGCAGCAGAGAAGGCTGCGGATCAGGAGCTAAAACCCGCATCGGAGAAGGCTGCAGATCAGGAGGTAAAACCCGCATCAGAGAAGGCTGCGGAAAGCAGGAATAAGACTGCCGCAGTAACGACACGCAGACTGAACTATGCGGAACTTACTCCGGAAGAGCGCAGAATAGAAAAAGCGCGCAGGCTCCGCAAATTCCAGGAGAATCAGCCGGACAGCATGGATGAATTCCTTGGCAGGTACGGTATGACAAAGGATGCTGCCGTACGGATCGCCACATTGTTCCTCATTGCGCTTCTGAGCATCATCTATGTGATGGGAAGAGGAAGCGGAACTTCGGTAACAGATGCGCCGGTCGCCGGGGACAGCATAACCGGAACAACCGCGGCACCCGGACAGGAGGAAGGCGGGATGCCGGCAGAAGAATCCGGGGAGATTCAGGTCCCTACCGGAGGGGGAGAGTTCGGCAATGAGTGATCGGTAACTTTTAATAAAGCAGAACGGCCAGGGCACGGAATCTGTCAGGAGGCTGTACCCGGTATGGTGTCTGCGGCAGTCTGCTGGATTCATTCACAATTTTACACATAAAGGGGAACTGAACAACAATGCAAAGAGAAACTTTAGGAAGTCGTTTGGGATTTATTCTCATCAGCGCAGGCTGCGCGATTGGTATTGGTAATGTGTGGAGATTTCCGTATCTGTGCGGACAGTATGGCGGCGGCGCATTTGTGCTCGTCTATCTCTTTTTCCTTATCATTCTGGGCCTTCCGGCTATGTGCATGGAATTTGCAGTCGGCAGAGCTGCCCGCAAGAGTCCTATCCGCATGTTCCAGGAACTTGAACCCAAGGGAACTGTATGGCACATTCACGGTGTTTTCTGCATGATCGGCAATTATCTGCTGATGATGTTTTATACTACGGTGGCAGGCTGGATGTTCCAGTATTTTTTCCAGGAGGTTTCCGGAAAATTTGAGGGAATGGATCCGGAGGCAGTTGCCGGTGTATTTTCTGACGGACTTCTGAATCCTGCGCTGCAGGTCGGCTTTATGGCAATTGTTGTTGTTCTCGGTTTCTTTGTAAATATGAGGGGATTGCAGGGCGGACTTGAGAGAGTCACCAAAGTGATGATGACTCTTCTGATCATCATTATGATCGTTCTGGCCATTAACAGCCTCTTCCTCCCCGGTGCCGCGGAGGGTATCCGTTATCTTCTTGTGCCCGATTTCGGCAGAATGCAGGAGCAGGGCATCTGGAAAGTTATTGTGGCAGCTATGAACCAGGCATTCTTTACACTCAGTATCGGAATCGGTTCCATGGCGATCTTTGGCAGTTACATCAACAGGGATCAGTCTCTGCTGGGTGAATCCGTAAACGTAGTGATCCTGGATACACTTGTAGCGATCAGCTCCGGACTGATCATCATCCCCGCCTGCTTTGCCTATGGCGTGGAATCCACAGCCGGCCCCGGACTGATCTTCATCACCCTTCCCAATATCTTCAATCATATGCCACTGGGCAGACTGTGGGGAAGCCTCTTCTTTATCTTTATGACCTTTGCTGCATTTTCTACTGTCCTTGCAGTGTTTGAGAATATCATGGCAATGTGCATGGATCTGTTCGGATGGAACAGACAGAAGGCAGGACTGATCAATATCTTTGCAGTCTTTATCCTTTCCCTTCCCTGCTCGCTGGGATTCAACGTGCTTTCCGCGATCCAGCCTAAGGGTGAAGGCAGCACATTCCTTGATCTCGAGGACTACATTGTAAGTAACTTCCTGCTGCCTCTCGGCGCACTGGTCTTTGTCCTCTTCTGTACCCGTAAAACAGGCTGGGGCTGGGAGAATTTCAAAGCGGAAGCTGATGAAGGCGAAGGTCTGAAGATTCAGGACTGGATGCGCGGCTATATCACATGGATCCTTCCGATCCTGATCCTTATTGTCTTTGTCATGGGACTCATCTGAGACCCCGGTTATACGCGTTAACGGAATGATATGATGCTGAGGTCAAAAGGCATGCGGTGGCTCTGAGTCTCTTCAAGCTGCACAAACGGCTGAAGAGCCCTGGCGTGGGGATGGCAAGTAAAATTTCATAACGGTTATCGTCGCGTACAGATATTGATATGACCGCAGGCTACGAAAGCAGGATCGTACAGACGATGTGTGCTGCTTTCTGAAAGTTCCATCTGGAAAGGAATTTACACGGAAGATGTTGTCGAACAGCCGTAGAACAACACGAAGATATTCCGCGGAAAAGAGGGCACGGCAGGAAAAAATGTGGGTTTTTCCGGTCGTGCTTCTTTTTTGCGTGCTCGTGGGACTGGCCGGTGCGGCGGCGGCATACTACGTTTACAGCCCTTCCAGATACAGTGACGGGGAGATTGACTCCTATGTAAAGAGTATCTACGGAGGGGACTGGACGCTTCACAGAAAACAGCAGACAGCCCTTGAGCAGGAGGGAGTGGCTTCCTACCTGTATGAAAACAAGGATGGAGAGAGCTTTTCTGTTTTTTCGGTTTCTGTACCGGTGGAGAAGGACGGTCTTCCCACAGGACGGAGCAAAAAAGCCCTTTATGACAATTATTTCAGCACAGTGATAGAGAATCATCTGGAAGAAATAAAAGATCTGGCAAAGAAAGTGAAGAAAGCAGACGGTCCGGAACTGGAGATCATCGAGACGGGAGAGCCATCGGGCGCTTTCGGAGCACAGTATATATTCCGTCTGTATCTGGAGAACCACCATCAGATCGACGAAGCTGCCTCTCTCATTGCGCAGATTGATGATATGCTGCATTTTTCCCGCAAAAACGGGACTGCGCCCTGGAATCAGATGCTTGCGAAAACGCCGTCTGTAGAGGTTTACCTGAAGCCGGACAGGGGGATTACCGGGGGCGCAGACGCAGTCACAAGGGCGGCAAAACCGGGGAAGGATCCGGATGCCCTGAAGTCTCTTGAGATCCCCGTCGACTGGCGCAGTGAAGAT
>Ga0256405_10012104_pt1 | contig 10793 bp, 6 predicted proteins | sample RumenRJG_02DNA_FD_189096 | JGI IMG/M metagenome (GOLD analysis project Ga0256405, IMG submission 189096) | Bovine rumen microbial communities from Lethbridge, Alberta, Canada - RJG_02 | ecosystem: Host-associated > Mammals > Digestive system > Stomach > Rumen | place: Canada: Alberta | collected... | reverse complement strand
TAACAATGTTAGACACATTAAATGTCTTTGGAATAGTGGCAAGATAAAATCCAACTGGAACTAAAAGCTCCATTGGCTCACATGCCATAATCTGTACTAATTCTCTATGTGTTCCCTGTGAACTGAAAGGAGAATGTGTTGCGGTAGATGCAAGTATCAAAAACATTGCAGATGTTGATAATGCAAATACCACAAGAAGCAAATCAAAGCCTGCAAAGAAAAGGATTCCTGCCAATATAATAAAGCACAGATATGAACGAATCATAAACAACTGTATTTTATTTGCACTTAAAAACTCCTTTTCGAAAAGCTTTTTCAAATCGTAAAAAGGCTGAAGCACTGAAGGACCTTTTCTTCCCTGCATTCTAGCCGAAATTTTTCTATCACATCCATCAAGCAAGCCTATGATGATAGGAGCCAAAATAATGTAACATACCGCTAGTATCACTCTTATTTGCACTGTCATTAGAACGCACCTCCTATCACAATAATCATGTAAACTATTATCAAGAAGGCTGATATTATAATCGCTGGTGTAAACAGCTTCTTTTCGCCCATAATCTCTTCCATATAAAAGTTTGCTACGTGCATCTCCTTGGCCTCTCCAGTCGCAGATACAAAGCTCATGTTATCCCCGGCATTTGCACCACCCATATATGTAAGGACTGGCCTATATTTGCTGTTCTTAGTCATAATATAATTAAATGCTGGTATCACAAATACACCTACCAACAATACAATCATTATGATGATGTTTTCCTGTGAAATAACCTGCTCTACTGCCCCAAACATGTTTCTAGAAAGTGGTTTCAATACATTCTGTGACAACCATGGGAAGCCAAGTATCAAAGCAACCATAAGCGTTGCATGGAAAAACATGGATATGTATTCGTTCTTCTTTGTAAGGTCTCTTGATTTTTCACGTGTTGCCGGACCAAGGATTTTAGACATCCATTTTGTCCAGTAGAACATTGTAGTAGCTGAACCAAAACAGATAAATAAAACCATCAATGATGATACATATACAGATTTAGTATCGATGAAAGCCTTGAGTGCTGCCCACTTTGAAATAAGCATTCCAAAAGGAGCAAGGAACATTCCAGCTATACCAATCATCAAAATAAATGCAAGCTTAGGGAAGATTGACATGAGGCCTTGCATATCCTCAACATCACGGCTTCCGATTGTGTTTTCAATGGCTCCTACGCACTGGAAGAGCATTGATTTTGACACTGCGTGGAAGATTACAAGGAATACTGCTGCCCATATTGTTTCAGCATAACCACAGCCTGTGCAGGCTACAATAAGCCCAAGGTTTGAAATTGTAGAATATGCAAGCACTTTCTTGCCATCTGATACTGATATAGCAAGACATGATGCTACAAGGAAAGTAAAGCCGCCAATAAGGGCTACCATGTTTCCTACGTAATTATCTGCCATAGCTGTTGTTAATCTGATAAGAAGATAAACACCAGCCTTTACCATTGTTGCACTGTGAAGAAGTGCAGATGATGGTGTAGGCGCTACCATTGCACCTAACAGCCAGCCGGAAAATGGAAACTGGGCTGATTTTGTAAGTGCAGCAAAAGCGAGCATTGCTATTGGAAGCAAGCATCTCATATCATCCGGTGATAGTTTTGCTATTCGGATAAATTCAAAAAGATTTGCTGTGTTGAACCACAAATATCCAACTGTAATAGCTACTGCAAGTCCGCATCCACCTAAAAGGTTCATCCACAATGCTTTGAAGGAATTATTTATTGCCTCATCTGTGCGAGTGTATCCTATAAGAAGGAAAGATGTAACAGATGTGATTTCCCAGAAGAAATATAGGCTTAATAGGTTGGCTGAAAATACCAGGCCAAACATAGCTCCAAAGAATACGAATATCATTGCTAAAAAGAAGCTTCTTCTATCTGTAAGTTCTTTGTGATGATGTATGTGATATCCATGCATATATCCAACGGCATATACACCAATCAATGATCCAATTACTCCGATAATAAGAACCATGATAAATGTAAGCCAATCAAACCTCATTGTGTATGTGTTTGGAAGCTTTGGACCCACAAACTCAAGCGCCGATGGAATAACTGTTGATGTAATTGTCAAAAACGAAATTATAGGTCTTTTGTACTTAAACGCTAGATATGTGATAAAACACATAAGAAATACGTCGCCAACAAGAAAAATATGACCAAATAATTCCTGATGTGGCAATCTAAAATTCAGTGTCTCGCCCCCAGCAAGAAACCACCGAATTGCAATGAATACTGATGAAACCATTACGATTCCACAGCCTAGATAGACGAAAAATGCTCTGCATTTAGAATTGTGAATAAGTGCAGGAAAAATCGCCCAAAGAAATGGAAAGCAAATCAATGCTGTCACTAGTGTTTCCATATTAAGTCCCCCCTAATACATTTAAAAACTTATTTTTCCAACAATCTATACTATACCACAATTTGCATAAATGTGGTCACATTTTTGCCTTTTTTATAGGGATTTTTGACAAATGTTACAGGGGCGCGCTGTGGATACGGGAAAGCTGCGCACATTAAAGATTGCCTTCGGCAATGGGCGCGCTGTGGCAAATAAAAAAGACCTCCGAAGAGGTCTTTTTTATTTGCGGATTATTCCATATGTCCATCTCTATACATAGAGAACTTATCCATTGGGTAATTTTCAAGGTTTGCAAGAATCTTTCTATCATCAGCCTTATTAATAAGACCTGTTCTAGCCTTAAGAATCTCACGCTCAGCTTTGTGCTTAGAAGGTCCACCTACACAGCCGCCTTCACAAATCATACCTTCGATGAAGTCTACATCAAGCTTGCCGCTCTTGAGAAGCATAAGTGCCTTCTTACACTCAGCACCACCTGCACACTGCATAAGCTTGATATCATCTGTATTCTGTCCACGCTCCTGCATGCACTCGATAACAGCCTTAGCAACACCGCCTGAAGAAGCGAAGTGCTTACCAAATGTAGATGACTCCTGGTAGTTCTCTTCTACTGGCTCGAACTCAACGCCCTTAGAACGCATTAATGCACGAAGCTCACCAAATGTGATAACGTAATCTGCATTTCCTGGAACTGTCTCGTCATTAGCCTCAGACTTCTTAGCGATACATGGTCCAACGAATACTGTAACAGTATCCTCACCCATTGTAGCCTTAACAAAACGTGAAATAGCACACATTGGAGATATAGTAGAAGACATATTATCTCTAAACTGATCTGGGAAGTGCTTTCTAAGCATGTTAATGAAAGCTGGGCAGCAAGATGTTGTCATCTTACGTCCTTCTTCCTTAGCCTCAAACCACTCTGCTGACTCGTAAGCAGCTGTCATATCTCCACCCAGACCAACTTCGATCATATCTGTGAAGCCAATCTTCTTGCAAGCTTCCTTAACTGCTGCCATAGAGATATCCTCACCGAACTGTCCCTCTGTAGCAGGTGCGCACATAGCGATAACCTTCTTGCCTTCAAGGATAGCCTTGATGATATGTACAAGGTATGTCTTAGATCCGATAGCACCAAATGGGCAGCTGTGGATACAGTGACCACATGAGATACACTTCTCATCGTCGATTACGCAGTGACCGTACTCATCATAAGAAATAGCACCAACTGGGCAAGCCTTCTTACATGGTCTCTCAAGATGAACGATTGCCTGATAAGGACATTCCTTAGCACACATACCACATTCCTTACACTTAGTAGGATCGATGTGCATTCTTCTCTCACCTGGAGTGATAGCGCCAAACTTACATGAGTTGAGACATGCCTTTCCAAGACAGAAACGGCAGTTATCTGTAACTGAGTAAGATGCAATTGAACAGTCATCACATGCAGGCTGAATAACCTGAACAACGTTCTTTGAATCTGGGTTTGTAGGAAGATTCTCAGCGCATGAAAGAATTACACGCTGTCTTACGATTTCTCTTTCCTTGTAGACACAACAACGATATGTTGGTCTTGGTCCTGGAATGATCTCGTAGCAAACCTGCTCCTTGTGTGTAGCGTCAAGCTCACCTCTCCATGCAAGCTTGCAAACCTCCTCCATAATGTTGTGCTTCAATCTTACAATACTTTGATCTGAAGTAACCATATTTTTCTCCTTTTACTAAAATTGTTTGCCAGTTAATTTATTATTTCTAGACTTCTGTCTAAAATTCCATTGAACTCTGCAATGGCCATTCCATAATTAACAATTGGAACCCCTTGCTCTTTGCAGTGCTTCACTCTGCTTTGCATCTCCTGTGCATTTATCATGCAGCCTCCGCAGTGAATCACCAATTTATATTTTGATAAATCCTCTGGAAAATCATTGCCAGATGAAAATTCAAAGGCTATATCCTTACCAGTGTATTTATTAACCCATCCAGGAATCTTTACTGTTCCGATGTCATTGCATTGTCTGTGATGTGTACATGCTTCTGCAATAAGTACGGTGTCATTATCCTGAAGTTTTTTTATAGCTTCTACACCTTCTAACTGGGTGTTTAAGCTTCCTCGGTATCTCGCCAAAAGAATACTAAATGATGTTAAAAGTGTATCTTTTGGTACTATCTTTGCTACCTGCCCAAAAGCTTGGGAATCGGTGATAACAAGTGATACCTCTTTATTATCATCAAGTGCCTCTGCCAATTCTGATGGCTGGCAGCAGATAATCTTGCAATTGTGATCCAATAAATCTCTCAGTACCATTTGCTGTGGCAAGATTACTCTTCCCTTTGGCGCTGATTCATCAATTGGAATAACAAGCACTACTGTGCTTTTTGGCTGAATCAGATCAGCTACAAGAGCCGGCTCTTTTTTATCAGGCAAAAGCTTAATCAAAGCTTCCTTCACCTGAGCCATGTCATCATTTGTTGCGTCAAGGAAAATAATATCTTCCTCTGCAATCTCCTGATAACCGTGAGCCTCAGTCTCGTCTGTATGATTCTCAATAATTATATATGGAAGTTTTCGCTCCTTAACCTCTGTAAGGAATGAAAGCTCTTCTTCTGAAAGTTTTGTTTCTCGCGCATCAAGCACTAAGACTACTATATCTATCTCATCTAAGATTCGATATGTGCGCTTCTTTCTAAGCTCTCCAAGGTCTCCCTCGTCGTCAAAGCCTGCTGTATCTATAATCACTACCGGACCGATTGGCAAAATTTCCATTGCCTTTTTTACAGGGTCTGTTGTAGTGCCCTTGTGAGCTGAAACTAAAGACAGCTCCTGATTTGTGAGCTTATTTACAATGCTGGACTTTCCTGCATTTCTAATTCCAAAGAAGCCAATGTGTGTGCGCTGACCGCTTGGTGTATTATTTAATGACATTTTCCCACCTCTTCTGAAACGCTCAGACTTGATTTATTATAAAATATAAATTTGAATTTTCTATTAAATCAACAACTAGAAGCGGAAATCTCTTCTGTTTGAGTTCTTGATAGCCTCAATATTTTCCTCGGCTGTCTTTCTGACATTCTCCTTAGGAATCTTCTTGAGCTCTTCCTCTATCATCTTGAAGCCTACTTCTTTTGTCTCCTCAGAAGCGTAATCTACAAGGTACTCCGTAAGAGTCATAAGGGCATTTGGATGACAGCAGTTGATAATCTGGCCTGTCTTGCAAAGTGACATAAATCTATCACCTGTACGTCCAGCTCTATAGCATGCTGTACAGAATGAAGGAATGTGACCTGTCTCCATAAGCCACTTAACAACCTCATCAAGTGTACGCTGATCAGAAACATCAAACTGCTCTGTATCGTGTGGTCTTTCCTCTTCTGTGTATCCACCAACAGATGTACGGCTGGCTCCAGAAACCTGTGAAATACCAACACTAAGCATCTTACGGCGAACTTCCTCTGACTCACGTGTAGAAATAATCATACCAGTGTAAGGAACAGCGATTCTGATACATGCTGCAATCTTTGTGAACATCTCGTCTGGGATAGAGTTATCAAATACATCTGGATCGATATCGTCAGCATGCTTTACTCGTGGAACAGAAATTGTATGAGGGCCTACGCCGTGAACAGCCTCAAGGTGTTCTGCATGCATAAGTAATCCTGCGAATTCGTATCTGTAGCTTTCAAGTCCGAAAAGAACTCCGAGTCCTACATCATCGATTCCACCTTCCATTGCACGGTCCATAGCTTCTGTATGATATGCATAATCATGCTTTGGTCCTGTTGGATGAAGCTCTTCATAGCTCTTTTTATTGTATGTCTCCTGGAAGAGAATGTATGTACCGATTCCTGCTTCCTTGAGCTTGCGATAATTTTCAACTGTTGTTGCAGCAATATTTACATTGACACGACGAATGTCACCATTCTTGTGATGAATGCTGTAAATTGTGTCGATACACTCGAGGATGTACTCGATTGGGTTGTTAACTGGGTCCTCTCCTGCCTCGATAGCAAGACGCTTGTGTCCCATATCCTGAAGTGCAATAACCTCGGCCTTTACTTCTTCCTGTGTAAGCTTCTTACGACCGATGTGCTTGTTCTTAAGGTGATAAGGACAATAAACACATCCATTTACACAGTAGTTTGAAAGATAAAGTGGTGCGAAAAGAACGATACGATTGCCGTAGAATGCATCCTTAATCTCCTGTGCAACCTCGTACATTTTCTCAATGTACTTTGGTTCTTCACAAGCAAGCAATACAGATGCTTCACGGTGTGTAAGTCCTTTGCAGACACAGCCTTCAGCTGTCTTAACTGGGCGTGCCTTTTCAAGTAATTCTTCTATTAATTCAAAATTGTTTTTATTTGCCTCGGCATACTCTAATGTATCGAGGATTTCCCGGTCATCGATAAACTCTTCGGCCTTTAATGATTTTACGTTGTACATATTATTTCCTCACTATCTGTACTAATTGAAACCGGCTCTGTTTCCAGGGTCTGTAACTATTTTATATCCAATACTTTCCATGCGTCCGCCAAGACATCCAAGGCATTCTGCGGCTTCTTCGCCTGTGCAGATTTTGTTGTCATAAAGCGTGTACATTCTTCTCACATCTGTAGGTGAAAGATTTGGCATCACTACATTGGCACCTGCCAGTATTCCAAGCTCTCTTCCCTTAGGATTGATAGTCCCAAGTGCTGTTGTGGCTGGAAGCAAAACTTCGGGATAAATCATTCTGATTAATGATAAGCAGAATAATGTGGTATCAAGTGTGCCGCTAGGTTCATTAGCAAACGGTGTATCCTTATGACTAATAAATGGACCGATGCCGCACATGTCTGGCTTGAATTCTTCTATGAATTTTAAATCCATGGCCAAATCGTAGCTGGTCTGACCTGGGGATTCCACCATAAATCCAGCACCAACCTGGTAGCCTATTTCTTTAAGATTCTTCAAACATTCCATGCGATTATGCCATGACATCTCCGCAGGATGTAGCTTTCTATATAATTCTGGATTAGCTGTTTCGTGTCTGAGTAGATATCTTCTGGCACCAGCATCGTAATACTTTTGATAGCTTTCTTTGCTGCGCTCACCAATAGACAGTGTAATGACAATATCCTCATGGGATGATTTGATGGCTGAAATGATGTCGCAAAGCATATCATCACTGTAGGTATAATCTTCTCCACCTTGAAGCACGATTGTCCTAAAGCCTAATTCGTACCCCTGATTGGCACAGTCTATAATAGTCTGAGCTGAAAGACGATATCTCTCGCAGTTCATATTATCGCGTCTGATTCCGCAATAAATACAATCGTTTCTGCAGAAATTGGTAAACTCTATCAGGCCACGTATGTAGACCTTATTGCCATAGTGCTGCTTCTGAAAGTCTCTGGCATAGCCTGCTGCCAAATCCATCAGCTCCTCATCCCTATGAGCCAACAAGTACTCGTACTCATCTGTAGAAAGTGAATGTTCTATCTTAAGTTTTTCTAATAAATCTTTTGCTTTTAAATCCATACTATTAATGATAAAAAATATCGTTTATTTTTTCACAATCAATACTATAACATAAAAATATCATCAGCATTTGACTTTTCTTGCCATTTTCTGTTCTTTTTTGTATACAAAAAATCTATAGAAAAAAAGCCATTCCCTGCAAGGAATGACTTTTTGATTATTTTACAATTTCATATTCAAGGCTAGCGAAATCTGCCTTAAGTGTTATGGAATCAGCTCCCTTTGTCCATGTAAAGGATGTAACTGAACCATTTGTATCGATAGAAAGCTTGCTATCAAATCCAAACGCTGGATGAGATTTACGAAGTCGAAGTAATTCGATTTGCTTCTTAACAACATCCTTCTGAAGATCTGACTCAATCTGCTCTAACGAAAGATTTGTTCTGTTGATTTCTTTATGTCCACCGGCTCCAGCACGTGCTACAGCTTCGTGGTCATTCTTTCCTGCAAACAAATCAAGGTACCATACCTGAGGCTTACCTGGCATAAACATCTGAATTGCTCTTGCAAAGAGCATCTTCTTATCGTCCTCACCAAGTGCACTATAGTATGTTGCATTAACCTGATAGTACATATTCTTTGCTCCATGAAGGTCCTTAACAAATCCGCCACGAGCAACAAGTGTATCTATCATCTTTTGAATTTCATCTTCTGGTAAAAGTCCCTTTAAATCAAGGAGAGGAATTCCATCATGACATCCAAGCATGTTTACTACACGAATGTCCTTTTCAACTAATTCCTTTGCCCAGTTTACTAGAAGTGAACTATCATGATTTTCAATCGCGTGAATGAGAAGTCCTGGAAGGAAGAAATCGTATGTCATGTAGCCTTTACCTGCTACAAGCTCATAAATCTTCTCTCCGTAGCTGGCATGAATTTCTGGTAAAAGTGTTACACCGTTCTTATCTGCCAACTCACGTACTTTCTGAAGTAAATCCCATGTACCTGGGTCATTCAAAAAGTTCTTCTCGCCTGGCTCCTTTGGAGCGTATGCAAAGGCATCTAATCTGACGATCTTTGCACCGTATCCTGCAAGTGTCTTAAGAGTGTTCTCGTAGAATTCCCAAACAAGTGGTGATTTGATGTTCAAATCCATCTGTCCTAGATATCTGCGATTGCTCTCTAATAAATCAACAACTGCATCATGATACTTTTCATATTTACCAAGCTCTAGCTCAGCAACAGCCTTACCCTCATCAATCTGAGCGTTAACACACTCTGCTAATCTAGTAGCTGCTACATACTGGATGTCCATCTTTTCCATTAGGTCTTCTGCTTCAAGCTTCTTGTAGCGTACCTCCTGATAGAAAGTGTTCCAATATGGTACATTTCTTCCATCTGGGAATCTTACCATAAGAATTGGTAAGCCTGGCTTTCTGAAAAACATATCCTTGATATATTTCTCATCTGGCTGAATATAACCAGCTTCTGTCATCTGGCCACAGCCTTCCCAGAATTTATTCCAATCGATAAAGAAATCCTTATACTTTGATTCATCACCATTTTTGATGATGTCCTGAAACTCCTTTGATAATACAGATGCGTGGTTAAGGATGAAATCAAGCTTAAGATCAATGTCCATGTTCTTGATTGCCTCAACTGCTTCTCTGCTTCCAAGCTCTTCATTGATGCCATAATCAATTACAGAAAAGCCTCTATCTAAATCTGTATTAAAAATACTTGGTAGAATATAGAATGACTCGAATACATCCTTTAAATCATCCTTATTCAAAACCTTTACAATATCATCTAATGTGCCACCCATAGAATCTGGGTACGCATTAAGCATAGGTCCATTACTCATTTTATTCCTCCACTGTAGACCGGCAGTTACGGCTACAAGCATTGTAGTCCGTCTGTTACGCCTACAAGCATTATATTTACTAAGCTCGACAGCACGTCTCGCTTTAGTAAAATAATAGCTTGTCGGCTACAGACTCATCGAATACAATAGCTTGATGCCTACTCACTCATCAAGAAACAATAGCTTGATGCCTACTGCCTCCTCTAATAATTTAAATAACTCAAGAATTATTATTCGTATATACGAATTAGTTCATTAAAGCTTCGTACTCGTCATACGAAAGCAGTTCGCCTGCTTTTGAAAGAATAATCTGAGCTTTATGAGCCTGTGATTTCAAAAGGTTTTGCTCAAGTTCTAGAACAAGCATGGTAAATGCGCTATCAGTCTTACCATCACGGTTTCTAGCTCTACGATGAGCTAATGTCTCCTCTGGTGTACTATTTAGAAGAATTGGAATATCCACTCCTTCGTAGTTATCGCTATTTCCATGAGTCCATTCGATTACAAGAACCTGAATGTTTGAGAAATCAACTTCCTCATACCAAAGCTCGGAGTCTGTTCTACCCATTCTCTTAAGGTAGATTTTATTCTGGCCAGATTTGAAAGCCTTTACAATACTTGATACTTCGTCGAAATCAATTTCGTTCTTAGTTCCAAGGTATCCTTCTAGGCCTTTGCGTCCTGCCTCAAGATAAGATGCTGCCCATGGGCACTCCTCTACATGAGTCTTGTCTGCATCTGTCTCTTCTTCCTGCCATTTGCGAAGAAGATCGAAATGCTCCATTGTACCTTCGCCGTTCTTTACCAGGCCTCTAACACCTGCTGTACGGAAAATACGAAGACGCTCTGCATCATTGTACATAGGAATACGTCTAGGGTAATTGTCACCTGACATAGTGTAAGCACCGATGCCGTGCTCTCTCAACATGTGACTGATAAGAGATGCAGTCTCTGACTTACCTACACCTGAGCCACCGCAAACAGCAATAACTGCCTTGCCGCCCTCAAGTAATGGCTCTAATTTCTCCATTAATGGGTCCATAATTACAAGAGCCTTTTTAACGT
>Ga0256405_10012103_pt1 | contig 10793 bp, 12 predicted proteins | sample RumenRJG_02DNA_FD_189096 | JGI IMG/M metagenome (GOLD analysis project Ga0256405, IMG submission 189096) | Bovine rumen microbial communities from Lethbridge, Alberta, Canada - RJG_02 | ecosystem: Host-associated > Mammals > Digestive system > Stomach > Rumen | place: Canada: Alberta... | reverse complement strand
TAGTTTTTGGAAAAGATTACCAGAACAAGAAGGATATTATCTCAGACCATATGCAGACATGTCTGACAGAATTAGAAGTAGAGATGGAAACAGAACAGGCTAATATGGCTGCGATGCTCAAAAAGCAGGTGGCCGGAGAACATATTCTTACTGTTATTCTTATTGCAATAATGCTGTTAATAGTGTTCCTAACATCAACACTTGTTATCTCTCCATTACAGAAATGTGTAGAGAAGATTCGAGACGAAGAAGATATTCCAGTTAAGGGTGCTTACGAGATAAGATTCTTGGCAAAAACATATAATCTTATGCACCATACTAACCTAAAGAAAAAAGAGAAGCTCACATACCAGGCTACACATGACAAGCTTACAGGATTGTACAATCGTCGTGGTTATGAGTTCTTAATGGAGAATCTGGATTTGGATACAGCTGCACTTATACTTGTGGACTTAGACAAATTCAAGGATATAAATGACACATATGGTCATGATATTGGAGATAAGGTATTAATTAAGGTATCGGATTCTGTATTCGGTAGCTTCCGTTCACAGGATTATATCTGTAGAATTGGTGGCGACGAAATGGCTGTAATTATGGTAAATGCTGATAGCAGACTTTCTAAGCTCATTAGCAAGAAAATAAAGAATATTAATGAAACCCTATTAAAGGGGAATGAAGAAGAAAACATTCCCCCTGTTTCAGTCAGCGCTGGTGTAGCCTTTGGTGATGACGGAATCACAAGAGATGAACTATTCAAGCAAGCTGATGAGGCTTTGTATAGGGTTAAGGAAAACGGAAGAAATGGCATTGCCTTTTATGAGAGGTAGTCTTCTATCTGTACACCTACCATCCTTACGATATCCGAACCATCTGCTCATAGACTAGGATTTCTTTATCGTTAACATTGACATTATCATGGTAATGTCCGAAGAACCAATACTTATAATTAGCATAGTTCTTAATAAATTCAAAATAATCTGTCAGCTTATCCGATGTATATAATCCCCTGCACCCCAATGCTTCCTGAGTACTGCTAGAACAGCAGTGGGTGACAATATAATCAACAGTATAGTCATGCTTCCTAAGATTGTTACGTCCCTCTTCCATCTCTTCTTCTGATGGCATCTCCTGCTCCCACCAGGAAAGGTGATTAATTCGATAGGGTTCATATCCTCGGTCAAGCTGTTTCTTCTTCATTTTAAATTCGGGATCATCAGTCTCTAAAATGCCACCAGATGTGTCATGACTACTTGCTCCACCGAATGTAAAAAATTTCTTACCATCTATTTCGAAGATTTGTCCACGCATAAGATGTAATATATGTGGTCTAAGTTCATGCACCTTACCTCCATGCCACTCCTTTACCGGATAGCCATATAGTCTGTCAAAATTCTCATGGTTTCCATCGACAAACAATAGCGTATATGAGCGCTCTTCAAACCAATCAAACCACCATTTCTCATGTTTACTTTCCCAACCAATATCCCATACTCCCCCAAAATCGCCACAGATAATAACATAATCATCCTTGGTCATTTCCTTTTGTTCAGGGAAATTCTCAGTGTTGAACCTGTTGCTAAAATTTGCGTGTGTATCACCAGTTATATATATCATCGTTAATTATCTCCTCTAATCTTTCTGTATCATTTTATTATATAACCTAGATCTATCTTTGTCATTTAATTTATAGTATAAAAAAGCACAACCTACATAAAGTAGGTTATGCTGTCTTTAAATACTAGAATACTTAAGTACAAGTATTGTTTGTTAAGTTAAACTAATTAGTCAACTATTGAGTTTGACATAGGGAAATCTGCTCCACACTTTTGGCATTCCCAATATGCTTTCTTATCTCCTTCTCTGGCATAATACTTCATGTCGTAGGAACCACAACAGTAGCAATGCATCTTATTTTTGTTTTTATCTGTTCCACAACCACCACTTACTGCTTCTAGTTGCTCTTCAGAAAGTTCAACACCTTCTGCCTTAGCAAGTGCTAAGATTTCGTCTGGACTCTTGCAAGCTTCTACCTTCTTAATCTGCTCATCTGTTAATCCCTTTAATAAATCATTTCTCATAATAATTACCCCCTTCTTATTAATATTATCAACAAAAGAACTGCAACTTTGCTAATCCCCCTGCCAATTATCTTTTCACTTATATATACACATAAATTATGTAAAATGCGACATTTTTTTGAAATCTTTTTTTATCACCTAAAATCTTCTGAGCACCTGTCAATTAAATCGTTTCATTACATCTTCAAGTGTGTATAGACCATTAGGATTAGGCTCAAGACCATTAAACTTAAGCTCCACTATACATGGCGGATTACTTTCGTCAAGAAGATTCATCCCCTTAAGCTGATCAAGAGACTGATATACCATATCAATGCTAATATATTCTTTGCCAGAAGAATCTACCCACTTACAAAATACCAATTTACATCCGATAGGTGTCTTCTCAATAGCATTTGGCAGATTATAATCCTCTATTGATAGGGCAGACATCACGCTTGATATATTAGAGTCATGTCCACATAAGAAAGAAAAGCTACGAGTATTGTTATCAAGCTCAGCCTTAATCTCCTTAAGCAGTGGGCTGGCTATATTAGACGCAATCTTAGGGGCTGAAAATAATACATCCTGATATGCATCCTTAATCTCGGCAATATCTTTCCACTGCTTCATGCTAAGATGCTTGCCGAAAGCAACATTCTGAGGATTAGCCTCGTAGTATTGGAGCACTAAAGCGTCGCTTAAAGAACATGCAGTTTTCAGAGAACCCTTCAACGCCGGCTCCTTCATTTCCTCTAGTGAAAATGTGTCATCACCTGGTTTAAATTCTGTGAATTTGCCAGACTTATAATCCTCCGATTCTTCTACATCAATAACTTCTCCAAGAAGCTTATAATTATCTGAGAGATCTGCCATACGCGAATTATAAATCTCTGTCATCTGCTGCAGAGCCTCTTCTTTAAACAGATCATTAATATTGGTAAGACGTGGATTAAAAACAGGATCCATAGCATCAAATTCCATATGATACTCCACTAGCTGATTACTTACTGGAAGAAGACCTGTCTTGAAATAATTGGCAGTCGAAATTGTGCGCTGCTTCGAATTGGCATAGATTCTAACTTCCCCGTCACGTGGCATATAGTTCTCAGGAAACAGTCCTTCCTTCTCTAACCATTTCCTAAAAAACTGTCCCATCTCGGTTTCTAAAACTCCTCCTCGAAGGGATAATTCGCTTGCTTTAGAGGACCATGAAATCCAGTTATGAGGCGTCATAGTATCTAATACAGAGCCCTTCTCTGATAAGGGTGAGCGAATGTTATGACGGCTAAGAACTACTACCTGCTCTAATTTATAGCCGTCTTTAGAAAGATTATTCTTTACAATGCTTTGTGTCGTGTTATTCGGGTTATTTGCATTGCCACATCCACAGACTCCTGTTATACAAAATGTTACTACAAGCAGCAAAGAAATTAATCTTTTCAAATTTTTCATTAAGAGTTGCCTCCCGTTATTTTTTTAAATGCGTTGTTATTAACGCAGTATTGCTTCGTATGCTGCCATTTCTCTATCTCTAAAGCAACATAAATATACATTTATATCTGTAGCTGGGTGATTGTCTATCCATTTATTGATTGCATCTAAAGAAACCTTGGCTGCCTCATCTATGGGATATCCGTACACTCCTGTTGATATTCCTGGAAATGCAATGCTGCTACATCCATTCTCTAATGCCAAGTCCAAGCTCTTCGTGTAGCATGAGGCTAGAAGATGGTCCTCTTTAGAACCACTATAGACAGGACCTACTGTATGTATTATGTACTTTGCGTTCTTGATGTTGTATGCCTTGGTAATCTTAGCATCACCAGTGTCACATCCATTTAATGTTCTACACTCTTCTAAAAGCTTTGGTCCTGCTGCACGATGAATTGCACCATCAACTCCACCGCCTCCTAGCAAACTACCATTAGCGGCATTGACTATGGCGTCAACTTCCATTTCCACAACACTTCCGCGAACTAATTCTATCTTGCTCATGATTGATTCCCTCCCTTGTCAACCCTGACTCTGCCATTTTATATCATCTCATTCTTGAATGCCTCATTATTTCGTATAAGCTCATTAAACGATGCTGGAGCATAGTTATTAATCATACATCCTGCATTTAACGCATGTTCCTTTGTCTTCATAAACTCATACGCTTCATTTCTTCGATTATGAATATGTCCGTAAATATGCCAAGTGCCTCGATTATATCCATTCCACTCTGCCATCGGAAAATGACATAAGCTTATTCTATGTTCTCCATCCGTTATATGCATCATCTTATCCACGCCTTCAAGATAGTGTAAGGCCTTGGGATTATCCAATATCGGCAGGTCATGGTTGCCCAATACCAAAAACTTATGCCCCTTCAACTGCTTTAGATACCACTCAGGTGCACGACCACTTCGATAGCAAAGGTCTCCGAGAATATAAACCGTGTCATCCGGCTGTACTCTTCCATTCCACAATTCTATCATTGTATGGTCCATTTCATCTCTGTCGGCAAACGGTCTATTATCAAACCTAATTACATTCGTATGGCCAAAATGAAGATCACTAATATATAGATTCATTCAAACTCCTTCTCATGTTCTTTAAAAATATTCATAAGGCATAATACATCTTAATTATACATCCGAAATATCCTTTTGTCATTTAACTTATAGTTGTAAAAGCTGACAAAAGTTCCCCCTGTCAATAAAAAAGTTGACAAGAGGACCCCTTGTCAACCTTTATTTAAAGATATCTTCATTCAAAAGGAAATTTTCTATTCCTAAATACATAATTCCGTTTTCATCCTGCCATGGCTTAAGGTAATCACGAACTACGACAATCTTGCTAAAAGAGTCAGGTATTCTTTTCAATGATTCTATCTCCCGCTCCTTTTTCTCTGGTTCTGCTATTGATAAGGTCGATTGAATATAAAACCGCTTGTCTGACTGATTTACTACGAAATCCACTTCCAACTGCTTTCGAATCTTCTTACCGTTTGCATCCTTAGTATTGTATTCCACTACACCCACGTCAACATTCATGCCTCTTCGAACGAGATCGTTGTACAGTATGTTTTCCATGATATGAGTTTCTTCCAACTGTCTGAATCCCAGTCTTGCATTACGGAGTCCGAGATCTGTGTAATAGTATTTGGCTGGAGTTCCAATGTATTTCCGACCTTTAACATCATAGCGAACAACTTTCTCAATAAGAAAAGATTCCTCAAAATATTTAATGTATTTTTCAATTGTTTCTGAGCCTATGCTAATCTGTCTTTCGCTTTTAAATGTATTAGCCAGTTTACTTGGATTAGTAAGCGAACCAATCCCTGATGCAAGGACATCCAGAAGAATCTCTAGAACCTCGGTATCATTCTTTATCTTATGGCGCTCCAACACATCCTTTATATACGTTCTCTCAAACAGGTCTTTGAGATACCTGCTCTTTTCCTCATGCGTTTCCATTGAAAGTGCAAATGGCATTCCTCCATAGGTATAATAGTCCTGCCACGCTCCACGCTTATCTCCTTCGTAGAAAGCATAAAACTCAGCAAAAGAAAGCGGATATACCCTGATTTCGTCCCCTCTGTCCCTAAACTGTGTCAATATATCGATAGAAAGCATTTTCGAATTGCTTCCAGTTACATACACATCAGCATTATTCATCTGCATAAACCCAAGAACTACATCAATAAATGTTATTTTCGCCTCCGAATCTGGGACATAAGGATTCTGAATCTCTGAAACAAACTGAATCTCATCTATAAAAATATAGTATCTCTTACTAGGATTCGTCATACGCTCTCTGATATATTTATCCAATTCCATTGGATTACGGTACTTGGCATTCTCGAGGACATCCAAAGCCAGCGTGATAATTTGTTCCTCACCAACACCTTCGTCAAGCAACCACTCTCTATACAATTGAAAAAGCAATACAGATTTTCCGCTTCTTCTTAAACCTGTTATTATCTTTATTCGCCCATTATCCTTCTTTGAAATCAATTGATTCAGATATTGAGTTCTTGGATACATATAATCACCTCACGATATTTTTGCGGTTATCCGCATTTTTTTCATGTTTATTATACCGCGCTTATTCGCTTTGGTCAATCTCTAGCTAAAATTTTTGCGGTTATCCGCATTTTTTTCATGCTTAAATCACCTTTCAAAATAAAGTTGAACGCAAATCCCCGTACCCCTGCCAATAAAAAAGTTGACAAGAGACCATCCCCTTGTCAACAGATTAAAAATCGGACATGCATTAGGACAACCGTCGGAAATATGTCGGGAATTAGTCGGTTACATTTAAGATATATTTTCCCTTGCCTTGGTCAACAATCGGTATTATTATTTTTGCCTTCTTCATTTCAGTTATGATTCTGAGTGCTTTTCTTTCTGAACATCCTTAGTTCCTATCACTTGGTTCTCACGAATATCTTCTAACACGTCAATAATAGCCGCAGAAGTTATACCCGTTATTTCGCCATTTACTCGTCGTTCTTTAACATATTCAATCCAAGCAATTTTAGCTTTTAACCATGAACCCGTTGTTTTAATCCGCACGTTTTTATCTCCAATCCGCACGTTTTCGTCTCCAATCCGCACGTTTTTGTCTCCAATCCGCACGTTTTCATCTTCAATCCTCGCATTTTTAGCCTCAATCCTCGCGTTTTCCTCTCCAATCCTCGCGTTTTGCGTCGATTCATGTTCAAACGACGCCCTCGATTCTGCGATATTTATCAGATATTCCAATAGCTATCGTTCCACCGTCTGCATTTGCAAATGCACAAACCGTATCAGATAAATCCGCCGGATTAATCCTTATACTCTTTCTGTCAAATATTTGTTTTTCGTTCATTTTTAGAACTTCATCTATTGTCATAAAGTGTATCCTTTCCTTTAATGAATGTATCCATACTCCTACTATTCTTTATTGTCTTTTTTACACCCTTATCCATAGTCATAGTTCCTTAAATCATTTACGAATAAATCCATCCGTCAATAATTGTTTAACGTATATTTTAGCACAAGTTTTTTGGTCTATAAAGAAAAAAGAACCAACCATACTTACTAATTGTATATTATTTTCCTTCTGTACTTCGGCGCAAATACGATATGGTACTTACATTCCCACCGAGTATGTGCTAAACTATTTTTATCCATGTGGATCCTCCTCTGTTATTATTGTACGGTTGGCGAACCAATACATATTATAACATTGGAGGTTTTATTACTTGAAGCTAAAGCTAGCTGGGGACCACCTGCATAGCAGGTGGTTTATTTTTTACTGTGATACAATAAAAGCGCCTACATTTCTGTAAACGCCTAAAAAGCATTTTTAAATCGATCACAATTTTATTTTGATGAGTGCTGTCGGTGACTTTAGATTTCCATCTCGATATATAATATCCGCATCCATTAATGGCTTTAAAACTTCTGCCAAAAACTGACTTCTGCTATTATACTTTGTTCTCGCTTGAAGATCCTTTACCAACTTAGGCCCCTCTTTTTTTATTATTTCAACAATGAGTTCTTTAGGATCCGAAAATTGCTCTTCATCAACTTCTATCACACTTTCTTTATAAAGCCTGTCATACATACGCAAATTCAAGAAACCCGGATAAATAGAAACAACCGGCTGCAAGTGTTCGTCACTATCCTTATAGCTTTCAATCATAGTCTGAAAACCAGTTCCGCCACGTTCCATAAGATTAGCTTCATCAAGACATGCGGCGATAATGGTATTTCTTCGGATAGATGGAATAGATCCTAACGGATATTCAGCATAACTTTTAGGCAACAACCATGATCCCGGTGATACTATTTCTATCCTGTCACAGTATATTTCTACATCAATCTGGGTTCCTGCGATAGAATAATCCCTATGAGCGATTGCATTAACTAACGCTTCGCGAATCGCCTCTTTCGGATATGCTCTTACCTCCTCACGACCACCTGACTTGGTTTTTTCCCATCCTGTCTTTGTATTTCTCTCAATAAAACTTATGGCATCCCGAAATACTTTGGCCAAAGATCCCTTAAATCTATCATGATCTAAAACCGTACCGGTTTTCTGTTTTCCTTTCCACAAACGACAGCATATCAGGGAATCATCTCCATCATAACTATCCTCAAACATTTTGGAACATTACAATAACATTTCGGAACATTTCGGGACATTTCGATTCTTTGCAATGCTCTATACCCCCAATAGTCCCCTCTCTCCGCGTGTATGACCCCGTGACACGACTTGCACAGTGCGATCAGGTTTCTTCGTTCTTGGACTTACCCTTGTTAGGATTGCGTGGCATATCGCTGTATGTTACCGTCGCTTTTGTTGCCAGGTCATGCAGTGAAGAGATCTGTTCCAGCTTGGAATTGTTCCTCTGGTCTATCCTGTATGCCTACATCAAATATTCTTTAATCTTCATGTCGATACCTCCATAAAAAGAGCCACTCTTCCAAGATTTCATTGTCGGGAAGTCGCGGATTCAGCATCTGTCTATCCCCCGATTATTCCCAATTATACCGCTCAAATCGACCACGTCACTTCCGATTATTCCCGACCACTCAGGTCGATTTTCAGTCAAAAACAGGTTATTTACAATCTGTGTGGTCAGGCGAATGCCATCCTACTTTCTAACTATACATCCGCAATATATTATTTTTTGCGGATAATTGGCAAACTACAATTGCTTTAAAAAGTCAATCAATCGGATCATTATATACATATATTCCAAGACACTTTTTGAACTTATCCGCATCAACATGGTTACTCAGAAAATACATATCAAAGATATCCTTATAACGACTGGATAATGCTCCAAATCGAAGTAACGATCTTAGTTTTTCAGCAAACATCTGCTCGTTCGAATTAATGAGCAGACTAGCTCCTTCATCATCATATGCAATGTCAAAGCAAAACTCTTCCTGATCTATATCAAACTGCGTATGGACTCCAAGATCGAGTTTATTTTCGATACTAAATCCCTTAGAATCGGTAATTTTTATGTATATTCGTTTGCCGTGATAATCTTGCTGCTTCAGTTCCTTCATCTCGCCAACTCTTTCAACTGTTATCCCGTCCAGACAATTCAGTTTTCTAACAAAAGCATCTATCGCTTCGTCAGCCAACGAGTATCTGATAAAATCAAGGTCAATATTCTGAGTTGCTCTACGAACATTACCCGTTTTGCTCCTCATAACTACGCCGCCTTTTATTGTCACATTCCTATTGAGTGTGCTTGTAGAAATAGCCTTTAAAACAAGATCTTGGCACACTTTAGACTGCGCATTTGCATCTCCATAGCCATTTTCTATTTCTTTCTGAATCATTGCATCAATATCTATCATCACAAAACCTCCAACTGTAATAATTCCATTATCATTGAGGTTTTAGGAACCTCATATGCATAGTCTTGTATAAGTGGGATATCCAGATCATGTATCATGTCTCGATAATTAAGAAGTATCTCTTTATAATAATCAAAAGGCAATTTACTTTTGTGTCTTAACAATTCAACAAGCATTCTTTCCTTGCTGTATATGTTAATCACACATCCTTCCCTTTCCATTTGTTCAACTCCGAGATTTAACAAATTCTTATTTTCGAAAATCTGGATTATATTTTTTTTGCAAATTTTTGTAGCATCCCTGTCCGTGGCTATACAATATTTTTCAGGAATTACGTCGGTCAAGCCATGATAGTAAAAAGCACTGTCCATTGTAAATACAGCTTTCGGATACTTCATAGATATAATTTGTAATGCCGGAACATACTTTGTATCAGAATAAACTCCTCTTTCCTGCTGGAAGAAGTCGCCTTCTCCAACAGCCTTTTTTAAAAGATATTTACTGCCAAACTTGGTAACAGCATCCTCATATGTATATAGCATTTCCCAAACCTCCGCATTTATGTATTTTTTGCGTATGTTTAGGTAAATTATACATCTGATTTTATTAATCAGCAAGAGCGAATATTTCAGCTTGGTATAATAAGTTAAATCACCCACTTTCTAAAAACTAATTATTCTAGAAAGTGCATATTACTTATTTATATAATTTTATTCATAGTGAGCGACTTACGCTTGGTCTTAACCCATACATGACTCTTCTTGATCTCTCTGAGAACTCCGGCTGCCCGTTGACACTCACCGCTTCTGAGCGCATAGCCGCGGGAGTCCTTCCTGCTCCCTTCGGATGCAATCCTAATATAACAGTTCTTCAATGCTATAATGTCACAACCTTTTATAAAAACGGTACCATGTATACCGGGATATAACTAATACCATTTTCCCTCTTATAATCTTTCGTATGAACAACGTATTTTTCGCATATACGACTCCTGAATTTATCACAAAACACATCCAACGACTTATGTCCTCTGTAATTTCCCGACTTCACCTCTATAGGACAAATCTTGTTTCCCATCGAAGTCAGAAAATCTATCTCATACAAATGATTTGATGAATCACTTTTCATCGTGTAATAGAACAGATTATTACCTTTGGCAACAAGCATCTGGGCAACGACATTTTCATAGACATAGCCCAAATTGGCTTCAAGTTTATCGGAAAGCAACTTATTATAAATTGTATTCTCGGTATAATTCTTATCCCTGAACGCAAGCGTCACAAACAAACCTACATCGGAAGTAAACAATTTATATCTGCCCGCGTCCTTCTCTAACGCCATACCGACTCCGGGATTATTTGCGTGATACGCTATATTG
>Ga0256405_10012102_pt1 | contig 10794 bp, 8 predicted proteins | sample RumenRJG_02DNA_FD_189096 | JGI IMG/M metagenome (GOLD analysis project Ga0256405, IMG submission 189096) | Bovine rumen microbial communities from Lethbridge, Alberta, Canada - RJG_02 | ecosystem: Host-associated > Mammals > Digestive system > Stomach > Rumen | place: Canada: Alberta | collected... | reverse complement strand
TGCAAGGACACATCATCCGGAATATCAGTTTGAAGGCATACGTATCATTAACTTGGCTCAATGGCTGACGGATAGCGAACTGTAGGAACGACAAATCAGTAAAAAATCGGATAAAAACTAATATGGACCTTAAAGGATCTTATAAGATCTTAAATATTATAAAACAGTCATTATAGATCACTAAAGGTTCATGTCCATCCTCCTTAGCTTCACCAAAAGAAAACATGAATCTATTCCAAGCAAATGGATTCTTTTTTATTTTTGATTCGCTTTATCGCAATAAATAAAGGTACCTGCTGTTCATAGGGCCAAGTAGTATAAATATGCTCTTTCAAGTATAATGAATCTGTATAACTAAGTGCATCATAATATCATCAGATAATGCATATCTCCGTTCTGAAGGTACTGTTTTATGAAAGATGACACTGTTGGAAAGAAACCTTATGTGTGAAACCGAAGGTTTCCGAGAAAATTAAGCACCAGAACAAACAACAGGAGATGTACAAAGACATGAAAAAGATAATCATAATACCGCTTGTACTGCTGATGATGCTCTGTGGATGTGCATCATCTTCTGTTTCGGAATCTTTGCAGGGGAATGGACAGAATGATCAGAGTGATCTTTTCGATGCCGGCAAACTCAGTTTCGAATACTTCGATGAGTTTTATGCACAACTGATGTACGAAGGACTTCCGGAAGACAGGACCAGCATTCCTCTAGGGAATGCCAACGGTATCTGGAAATACGATCTGAAGATCCGCAGAGATTCTTCAGTAGATGGCTACCTGTTCGATGAACTGGGCTATGCGGAGATGTCTGTTCATAACAGTGATGATCCCCCGGTGAAGATCGTCCTGCATCCAAGGCTCGCAAGCGAGGGAAATGAGATCCGTGAAGAAACAGATGAAGAGGTCGGATATGAGCCTTTTGGCGGTGTTTTTGATGAGAATAATGTATTGAAACTCACTGGCAATGACTGCGTACTGGTCCTTGAACGGTACTATGAATGGCAGGGAAAAGAGTATCTGAGCGCAACGATGTGGCTTTCGGAAGAAGAATCCGGCAGCTTCATGATGATCAGAGAAAAAAGCGTTCCTGAAATAAGCGGCAGCGGTGATGATCAGGCAATTGTCGGCGATCTTCCGGAATATCCGGGAAGTTCCTCTGCATTTACCTCCAATCCTTGTGAAGGCGTTAAAGTCAGCGCGGAAGAGGGTGCTTTCATGGAGGATACCGTTGTCAGCTTTACAAAACTGGATGAACTGCCTGAACAGTTTTCCGAGCTGATAGAAGAACTCGCAGATCAGATGATTCTCCCTATCTATGCCTGGGAAGTCGATGCTGGACTTGAAGATAACGAAATCATTCCGGGATCTTTCAAAGTGGAGATCGATCTGGAAGAGATCGGGATCGATCCTGATTACTGGTCCGCCCTTTCCGTCGCCAGGATCGGCGATGATGGCAGCTTTTATGAATATGCGGCATCAGTAGATGGCAGCAAGCTTACTTTTCAGTCCCGGCAGAACAGTATCATCACGGTTTTGATCGCTATGGCTGCTGTTGGTAAAATCAAAGAACACGACCACACGATAGAATATGACTATTTCTGGTCACTCCGTAAAGGAAAAGATTTTTATATTGAAACCAAGAAAATCACGACAGCCTACGGTACATATGAGATTGAATGGGACATGAAAGAGTATGCTCCTGAATACAGCGATAAAATGAAGCGCATTTACCAGCTTGAGGAAGAGTTCAATCAATCTGCCAGAGATATTGTTGAGATATTAAATCCTCATGATTTGAATAATAACCGTGAGATTATGCGTACGTACATGGAACTTAAGAACGATAATACGGAATACTGGAAACTTAAGGAGGGAATCCCGCTTCCTGATGCGATCAAGGAAACCATAAAGTACATCAATACCGCTTATAACTATCTGGGAGGCGTCCAGAAAGTGCGCATGCCGCTTGGAAGAGTCGTTTTCCAGGCACGTGCAGACGGAAACGATCCGAAATATGCCGATAAACTTGGAGAAGCGGGCAAGGAACAGCTGATCACGATCGTCAGTCTGTGGCCTCATAAAGCAATGGGAAGCAAACAGGACAAGGACAACTATCTTTTGACGATCACGCATGAACTGTTTCATGTCTGCCAGGAAAGATACCGTCTGACGCCACTGTCAGCCAATCTGCTGACCGATGACCCGCGTTATGATGAGATGGTCACAATGGTGCTAGAGAGAGATGCCAAAGATTATTACAAAAGCAAACAGTCAGGCGCCATTACGACCGATCCCGGTCTGACTGATAAAAAACAGTGGTATGCGTTGCGCCTGCCGATCGATCAGGATCCGAAAAGCGAGGGAGGAATAAAGGATTCCGGTGACGCAAAAACACTGCTGATGAGAGAAGGCTACCTGCTGGGAGATTTTGTGATGTACCTTCAGGAACAGTTTCCGAAGGCCAAAGCAACTCCTCACGAGTTGATGAAAGCAAGGAGCTATTTCTATCAGTCGGCCGTATCCACTCCGCTCAGGACCGTTTTCGGTCTGACGGAAGCGGAGTTCGATACTTATTTCCGCAGATGGGTGATATCGCGTGAACAAACTATCATGTCGCTGGCGGATATCATTGTCGATGAAACCGAGTACTATCGAAAGGATAGAACGGTAATCAGTCCGGGCAACAGCTATCATGTCACTCTGGTGAATGACGGAAGCTATTTCTTGAACTTGCGCGGATTCAAGAAAGAACAGAATGTAGAGATGCCGGGAGTCCTGGTCTTTGATCAGGATTTCCGTAAGAGCCATTCATCGATCGTTCTTTTGTCTTTGGATAATAGCGACATACCTATTAAAAATGGAACTTATTTCAAAAACCTCAGAAAACCGGTTTTCGCCGAGGTCTATGGAAAGATCGAACCAGATGAGGACATGAATGTCGGCTATACGCTCTGGACTTTCGGAAAAACTCTTCCGCCATCAGGTGCAAAGGAAAATCAGAATGATCTCATCGTCAGTCTTCCGGAAATGTCTGAAATGGCTAAAGCAGGCCTTGTGGACGGATATCTTATGAGAATCAGCAAAGAAGGAGCGATCATCCACGAAGAAGATATATCTATAGAAAAATATAAGGAAAATCCTTCTTATACATTGGAGAAGTTCCTGAAAAAACATCCAAAAAACGAGAAAGATGATCTGGCAGTCACTTTATGTGAGTATATCAAGGATGTTGACGGCAACAAATGCCTGGGCATCGAATCTGATCCGATACACAGCACAAAAGGCGATGTGAACATCTGCACGATAGTTTATACAGAAACAAAAACCAAAGTTACATACTACATCACCGTAGAAGGCGGAGCCGTTTATGGAGTGTATGAAGGATATAACTGGCCTGCTGACGAACAGTATGTAGGCGTACAGGTCAAACCTAACGAGAAGATCAAGGTTACTGTCGAGGCATCAGAAGGATGGTTCCATAGGTTGCCTCAGAATATAAAGGGAGAGGAACCTAACAACATCATGATGCAGTCTGGCGAATCATGGGAGTTTGTCCCTCGTACGGAAATAACGGAAGATGATAAGCGAAATTATTACTGCGCTTTAGCGTTGTTTGGACATATAGGAGATCCAAACGGTGAGCATACTAACTGGGAGCTTCCTTTTCTGAGGTTCAACGGGGTAGAAGAATACACCAAAGCTCCATTAAGCTATTATGAAGTAAAGGTGCATATAAATGGCTGACTGAACTGCTTAGACAGAATAAACAAAATGCCGTCATGTCAGCAATTGCTGTGTCGTTGATAAAGCTTTGTCTAACACTGAACTAAAAATACATCAAGGGCAGATACAAGAGAAACAGTCTGCTCTTTTCACAGTAAAAGACAACTGTTATAGACTGTTCGCCAATAAAAATCCTTATCCGTTTTCGAACAAGGACAATCTCTTCCATATCTGTTATCCTTAAGTCAGAGATAAGAAAAGAAAAGGATACGATAAAAGACAGGACAGCAAGAATAAGATCATTCATTATTGCAAACGTACCCATCGCAGCCTCTTGATGGAGCTCAATACTACGATGGACTACCATCTTATTCATCTCTACTTCAATAACCTCAATATAGCAAATCTCAGAAATAATGATAATATGGGGTTGTAAAGTTAAGCAGATCACTTTCCTTTATCGAAGACAGGCTGGGGTTCGCAATTGTACCCCCAAAGGCACCAGAGCAAACTAAAGACTTATTTCCATAGAAATGGGTCTTTTTATTTCTAAAAATGAAAAAAATTAAAGATTTAGAAATATTTATCTATTTCCCAAAAATGAAAAGAATTTCGATTTTGGGAATAGAAATGTTGTTATATCTGTTATGTATTGTTGACACGGTGTCAATGGAGAAGTAATATATTAATGTTGACACGGTGTCAATACTGATTCCATGTGCAGAAGGAGTAGTAATGATTAAAGGTACACCTGAATTGATTGCACAAAGACGCGAGGAGATCATATCGGCCTGTGAAAAGCTCTATAAGACGATGAGCTTTAAGGAAATCACCTTAAAAGAAATCGGCAAGATAACCTCATTCTCCCGTCCGACGATCTATAACTATTTTGAGACAAAGGAGGAGATCTTCCTCGCTTTGTTTGAATTGGAATACAAGCGTTGGAACAAGGATCTTGAGAAAATCCTTGAGAGTAAAGAATCAATCACAAGGAAACAGGTTGCCGAAAAGATTGCCCGGTCCTTGGAAAAAAGGGAACAGTTATTGAAGCTTCTTTCCATGAATAATTACGACATGGAGGCCAACAGCCGGATCGAATTGCTGACAACATTCAAAGCTGCCTATGGAAGATCGATGGATAACATCAGGGAGATCCTTGTCAAATACTGTCCGGAAATCAATTCGGAAGAACGTGAGAATATCATCTATGTGTTTTTCCCATTTATGTTTGGCATCTATCCCTATACTGAGGTAACGGAAAAACAGAGCATCGCAATGAAAAGTGCCCAAACGGGTTTTGTTGAACATTCAATCTATGAAATCACCTATGCCTGCCTGAGCAGGCTTTTAGGGGAATAAAAACATATCCGATCCACTGGGGATCGGAGAATAGGAAGATAGGAGATTACAAGATGAGAAAAAAGATTGTACAGACCGCAGGCAGACAGCAGCTGGGTGAATTTGCGCCGATGTTTGCCCACCTCAATGACGATGTATTGTTTGGAGAAGTTTGGAATGAAGAGGCCATCGATGTCAAAACTAAGTGCATTATCACCGTTGTTTCTTTGATGGCATCAGGCATCACCGATTCTTCTTTGGCCTATCACTTACAAAATGCCAAAAATAACGGCGTCACAAAAGAAGAGATCGCTGCGATCATCACCCACGCGACGATGTATGTCGGCTGGCCCAAAGGCTGGGCAGTATTCCGTCTGGCAAAGGAAGTATGGGCAGAGGAAAGCCCTGAACGGTGATTAGTATTGCTGCCAACGTCAAGCACCGGCATGGTGTAACACCCAATCTCTGGTTCTTTCATTCAACAATCGAGGTCGCCGGTGAAAAGACAAGTGCGAAATGGCTGGAAACAGTTGATGAACGAAGCTATGGAAAACGAAACGAGGAAGAATATGAAAAAAGTATTAACGATTGTACTAACAGTATTGATGGTCATTTGTTTGGGCGCCTGTTCAAACAAGACGGAAACCGTCAGTGAAGAAACTTCGGTCTCTGAAAACACGGAGCCTGTAAAAGAAGAAAATGTTGAAAGCGGCGAAACTCAAGGCAAGACAGAAACGGAAGGAAAAGTTTTAGTTGCCTATTTCTCGGCGACCGGCACGACAAAAGGCGTGGCAGAAAAAATCGCCAAGCTGACGAACGGTGATCTTTATGAGATCGTTCCGGCAGAAGCGTATTCGGATGCCGATCTGAACTGGAATGACTCCAACAGCCGTTCCACGAAGGAACAAAACGACAAGAGTGTCCGTCCGGGCATTGGCAGTGAAACACTTGATTTAAGCGGCTATACGACGATCTACCTCGGTTTCCCGATCTGGTGGGGTGAAGAACCGCGCATCCTGGATACCTTTGTGGAAAGCTATAACTTTGACGGCATTACAATGATACCGTTTTGTACCTCTTCTTCCAGCGGTATCGGCAGAAGCGGACCGAATATGGAAGAACTGGCAAAAAGCGGTACCTGGCTTGAGGGCAGACGCTTTGCCGGCAGCGTTTCGGAAGCTGACCTGCAGACCTGGATCGATGGTCTGAACTAAAGATGTCGAACCAACAGAAAAACAGCATCCGGATGCCTGTGGACATCGCCATGACGGTGATCTTGCTTTGTCTGATGGCCTATCAGGTCAGCGGCGAAGCCTTGCACGAATGGTTTGGCATCGCCATGACCATCCTCTTGATCGTTCACCACATCCTGAACCGCAGGTGGTATGTCAGTCTTTTCAAAGGAAGATATAACCCTTACAGGATTATGACAACATCGGCAAATATGATGTTGTTGATCGCGATTGGCTTGACGGCAGTCTGCGGCATGAGCATGAGCAATCATGCGGTACCGTTTTTATACGGCATCCTTCCGGTTTCTTTTGCCAGACGCATGCATCTTTCGATGTCCTACTGGTCCTTTCTTCTGATGGGGCTGCATCTGGGTTTCCATCTGCCGGCCATGACGGCGAAAATGAATCTTTCTAAGACAACAGGCACGGTCTTGAATTGTCTGTTCGTGGTTGTTGCGGGCCTTGGTTTGGGCTGTTTCTTAAGAAACGGCATTTCGGATTATCTTTTCTTTAAAACTCCTTTTGCCTTCTTTGACTATGACAAGAGCGGCCTGATGGTGTTTTTGGAGAATTTGGCGGAACTACTTTGTTTTGCCTTTATCGGCACCAATCTTGTCCGCCTGGTTCAAGGTAAGAAGAAGACGGAGAAGCACGCATCTCTGTTTCCGCTTATCAACATCCTTTTATGTATTCTGATCGGTGTGGGAATCCTGTATCTGAATAAAGACAAGGGTTCTGCTTCTGATTATGCGGATTCACAGAATACAGAGAGCGTTTCTGAGAAAGCGGATAGCGAGGTGACAGAGAACGGCGAATCAACGAAACCGGCAGAGATCAGTGATGGCTTTGTCATGATTTCCGGCGGAACTTCGATGTCAGAAGATGTGTCAAAGTGGCTGGATAAGAGCGGCATTGAGCGGCAGCGATAAGAACACGAAAAGAGCATAACAGTTAAGAATTGATACCTGGGGACAAGTCTCCGGGTTTTTTTGATAAGACATTCAAATAAAGCCGTGCCAATAGAACCGAATAAAATGCGATAACTGCAAAAATATCGGATAGGAGCTTTCTAATAGTTTTCTTTCCGCTGATATCAGAACGGAATTGAGAGGAAGGCCTTTTTAATATGGAAATGTATGTTCCTGTGATAAGAATAATCACTTAGGAATTGACAGATCTGCTTAACTTGATAAAGATGTAGAAGAGGAATGAGAATGAAAATAGAGAGATTGCTTGCTGATTTCTTGATCATCTTGAGCGTGGCATTTACATTTTATATCATCTTCATCATGCGCGAGCGCATACAGAATGTCGTATTGAAAGATGCGTATCGTATCGTTTTTCGTTTTGAACTTTTGGCTTGCGCTTTCCTGATCCTGCTTGCCTTGGATCTTCGTTTTCATCTATTGACGATGTTTCCGGGAACCTTGATGAAGATGATTGGCTGGATCCTTAGAATCATCGTCATCTTTATGGTGTTTGTCCTTCTTTTCTTTTCGGTGAGGATCATAATTAATGGAAGGATCAGTTCCAAAGAGAAAACGGATACTGTCCTTGTTTTAGGGCTGGCCTTAGAAAACGGGAAGGCCAATGAAGATCTTCTACGAAGACTTGATCGGGCAAAGCTGTACTTACAAGAAAACCCAGATGGCGTCGTCATCTTGAGTGGCGGCAATCCTGATGATATGGGAAACAGTGAAGCAGCTCTTATGGCAAAGATCCTGAAAGAAAAAGGCGTGTCGGAAGATCGGATGATCCTGGAAGAAGAGGCAAGATCGACAAAAGAGAATTTTGAAAACGTGACAAAGCTGATCGATCCAAAGAAACCTTTGGGTCTCATTACCAGCGACTATCATATGGACCGGGCCTTGCGTATGGCAAGACAGGCTGGTTTCGAAAAGGTCTTGCCCTATTCTTCCCGCTGCCCGTGGTTTTCGTATGGAGCCAATGTCTTGTCGGAGGTCATTCTGGCGATCAATGAGGTGACTTTCAAACGTTAAGATCCATTTAAAAGAAAAGATCTTTTTTTATATGGCGTTATAATGAATGTTAAATAGGTATATCCGCATCATGCGAAGAAGGGGAAATTATGCAGGATCCAAAGATCTTTAAAGAGGCCGTTTCCGAAAAGCGGCTTTTGAATGTCGTAAAGGAAGTTTCCAATTTTCACCGTATCCAGGCTTCACCGATGTATCGGGAAGCTGCCAATCATGTTTTGAAGATCTGCCAGAAGTACGGATTAAACGCTAAGATCCTTTCCTATAAGGCCGATCCGGATGTCTGGTATCTGGAATCCAAGATGTTCAAGGAGTGGTCGATCAAGGAAGCGACTTTGGATCTGGTGGATCCGGAAATGCGTCTTGCCGACTTTTCGGCGGAGGCGATTTCGGTTATGCAGAAAAGCTATCCGATCGACAAGAGGAATGATCCGGTGGATCTGGTCCTCTTGGATAAGGGCAATGATCCAAAGGCCTATGAGGATCTGGATCTGAAGGGTAAGTTTGTCTTTATTCGCGGCCACATCCGCATGTTTGACTGGGTCTTTGAAAAAGGAGCCATCGGCATGGTTTCCGACTTCATCATGGAGACCAAGAGCCGCAAGCGTTCCGATTTATATAATTCTCTGACGTATACTTCCTTCTGGCCAACGCACATCAAGGGCGAGCCGGAAAGAAGAGGTTTTGTCTTATCACCGAAGGCCGGTGATGCCTTGGCCAAATTATGCAAGGAACAGTATGAGAAAGACGGCACCTGTCTCAAGGTGAAGCCGTACATCGATTCTTCCTTCTATAATGGCCACATCGAGATCGTGGAAGTGACGATCGAGGGAAAGGATGACAAGAATGTCTATCTCTCTGCCCACCTGTGTCATCCGCGCTCTTCCTGCAACGACAACGCTTCGGGTGTTTCGGCAACGATCGAGGCAATGAATGTCATCAATCGATTAATTAAGGAAGGCAAGATTGAAAAGCCTCAGCATAACATCAAACTGACTTTGATTCCGGAATTTACCGGCACCTTTGCCTATCTGTCGGATCACAACGATTACGCCAAAGGTTTGGGTGCGATGAACCTGGATATGGTCGGTGGCAAACAGACCCGTTTCTACGGTCCGATCACTCTGACCAAGACTCCATACCAGACCCCGTCTTTGATCAATGCCTTATGCATGATCGCCATGGACAAGGCAGGAGAAGAGGCTTTCTCATTGTCCGATGATCCGGTGGCTTTGACAAATCACAGAGTCGAGCCGCATTCCGGCGGTAGTGACCACACGGTCTATTGCGATCCGACCGTCAACATTCCTTGTTGTATGTTGGGCCAGTGGCCGGATTTAAACTACCATACGGCGACCGATACCTTGGATGTCATCGATCCTGAAGTTTTGAAGTTCTCCTGTCTGACGGCGATCAACTTCGCCTATAACCTGGCTTGTTTCAAAAAGGAAGATCTGGATTATCTGTTCATTAAGGAAGAAGAGATCATCGTGGAAGACAAGAACCGTTTCATGAAGGAATATCTGAGCGGTAAGATCGACAAAACGATGTTTGGTTCTTTGATGTATTACTTAAAGGATTATTATAGGAACTGCTGCAAGAGCGCGGGAAGACTCGTGGAAGGATATGACAGCGCAAAAGAAGAACAGCACGTCAGCGAAATCTTCGATGAGTGGATCCGTCTCTATGATCTGAAGGATGAATATCCGCTGGATGAAACTTTAAATACGGTCTATCGGCGTAAATTTGTCGGACCGGTTCAGCAGTTCTCCGATTATCGCTATACCGGTTATGGCGAGGCCATCGATGAATACCAGAAGGCCATCGGCAAGAATCCGTTTGCGATGATGGGTGTGACCGATACGATCACCAATCTGATCAATGGAAGAAATACAGTCGGTGAGATCATCCGCAAGACTTCATTGGAAAAGAGAAAAGACGAAAAGGACGCTGTCCTTGTGATATTGAAGTTATACGAAGGTTTGAATCTGATCGAAAAGATCTAGAAGGAGCGCATAAAAATGAATGAAAACAGAAAGAATCAGGCGATGATCAAAAGCACGGTCCGCCATGGCATTACCTTTGGCTCTGCTCTGGCAATGGTGATCAGCTATACGAAGTGGAATTCTATTTTCTGGGCGATCGTCCATGGCTTAATGAGCTGGGCCTATGTGCTTTATTACATTATCCGTTACTAGAAATAAAGGCTGATTGATGAAATGGAAGAGGAATACGACAGCGTATATTGCGCGAAAATGTATTCCTCTTTTAAATTTCCCTTTTTTGGATAAAATAGAGTCATATGGAAAAAGACAGGTCTTCGAAAATCGGTCAGAGTTTTACCCTGGGCACCTTATTGTTGTTTGCCTTGCCGGGTCTTTTGACCAACCTTTCCACCCGTCTTTTTGAGACCTTGGATGATGCGTTATTTGTCTCGCGTTTTGTCGGTCAGAATGCCTTGGCCGGCATCAAAATTCTGATGCCGATCGATGGTT
>Ga0256405_10012101_pt1 | contig 10794 bp, 10 predicted proteins | sample RumenRJG_02DNA_FD_189096 | JGI IMG/M metagenome (GOLD analysis project Ga0256405, IMG submission 189096) | Bovine rumen microbial communities from Lethbridge, Alberta, Canada - RJG_02 | ecosystem: Host-associated > Mammals > Digestive system > Stomach > Rumen | place: Canada: Alberta... | reverse complement strand
TCGCTTGTTTTCTAATTGCAACACTAAGATAAGTGAAAAATCTGACACGGCAAAATCCTAGGCAACTTATTGTTGCTCAGGAACTTATAAATAAAGTTAAATTATAGTGTTGCGGAATTAAGGAAAAACAAACGCTTTATGAAAGAACTGAAAGGAACGAAAACCGAAAAGAACCTGCAAGAGGCATTTGCCGGCGAGTCGCAGGCCCGTAACAAGTACACCTATTGGGCATCTAAAGCCAAGAAGGACGGCTACGTACAGATAGCTGCCATCTTCGAGGAGACGGCCAACAACGAGAAGGAGCACGCCAAGATGTGGTTCAAGCTGCTTGAGGGCGGTGCCATCAAGTCGACGCCCGAGAACCTGGAGGCCGCCGCCAGTGGCGAGAACTTCGAGTGGACGGATATGTATGCCCGTATGGCCCGCGAGGCCCGCGAAGAGGGCTTCGACGAGATTGCCGAGAAGTTCGAGGGTGTGGCCAAGATTGAGAAGGAGCACGAGGAGCGCTATCGCAAGCTGCTCGACAACATCCGGCGCGAGCGCGTCTTCTCTAAGGATGGCGACGTCATCTGGCAATGCGCCAACTGTGGCCATATCGTCATCGGCAAGAAGGCTCCCGAGGAGTGCCCCGTCTGCAACCATCCGCAGGCTTATTTCCAGGTGAAGGCTGAGAATTATTAAGTTTCGGCGCTGTTCAATTTACTTGGAGTTAAGGAGTTACAGCTCCTTAACTCCATTATTTCTTTAAGGCATGGACGATTCGGCAGTAGCGTCAGAATCATCCTCAATGAGTTTCCCCTCGGTTTCTAATGCTTTCCAGATGGAATAGCGTGCTTCAGGATTCATGAGTTCCATGTCAGCATAGAGTTTAGCAATACGCGTACGGAAGGTTTCATGTTCATACGGACAAAGCTTTTCCTGTTTCTGATAGTTGCTCATTTCAGCATATTGACGGATATCGGCTTCGTCAATAAGACAGAGTGGACGGATGATGCTAAGTGGCATCTTCCTCATCTTCAGCAAGGCTGGCATCGTACTGAAACGCCCCTGGAAAGTAAGATTCATCAATGCGGTGTGAATCATGTCGTCACGATGGTGGCCCAGTGCTATTTTGTTGCATCCTAACTGCTGGGCAATATTAAAGAGCTGCTTGCGTCGGTGCCAGGAGCAGAGAAAGCAGGGAGGCTTCTTGTCGGAAGGTTCAAACCTGGTAGTGACGAGATGCAACGGCACGCCGAGGTTGTCGCAGAACTGCTGAAGATAGTCCGAAGAAGTTTCGTAACGTATATTTTCCATGCGCACATGGACAGCTTCAACCTTGAAACGCGGATGGGCAATCCTGGCGCGTTTGGCCAGCAATTCTGTCAGCAGCAACGAGTCCTTACCGCCAGAAAGGCCGATAAGCACGTGGTCGTCGTCGGCCAGGAGATGGTATCTGACAAAAGCACGGACAAACCGTTCGTTCAGATGCTTAAACAGCTGTTCCTGCTTTGTCATTCCCCATTACTTCATAAACACCAGATAGACTGCACAGATAATCAGGACAAAGGCCAGAATATGATTCCAATGAAGATGTGTTCCCTGAAACATGATGTTGGCAATGATGCAGAAGACCGCCAACGAGATACATTCCTGTATGACCTTCAGCTGAATGAGGTTGAACGGTCCGCCGTTCTCAATAAACCCCAGACGGTTGGCAGGAACTTGACAACAGTACTCGAAAAAAGCGATGCCCCACGAGAATACAATGACGCCCAACAGCGGCCAGTTATTGCTGATGCCCGATTCCGATAACTTAAGATGCCCATACCAAGCAAGCGTCATAAAGACGTTGCTTAGTATGAGCAGCACAATGGTATATAATCCGTTCATAACTTTTTCTTTGCAGCATGAACCGCAAAGCGTAGTATTACTTTTGGAGGAATTCGTCCATATTCTGAGCAGCACGGCGACCGTCGCCCATAGCCAGGATGACGGTGGCACCACCACGAACAATGTCGCCACCGGCGAAAATCTCCATACGGCTCGACTGCATACCCTCGTTCACGGCGATGGTATTCTTACGTCCCAGTTCGAGGCCCTCGATGCTCTTCGGAACCAGCGGGTTGGGACTGACGCCGACGGCTACGATGACCTGGTCAACGTCGAGCGTCACGGTCTTACCCTCAACGGGCACCGGACTACGACGCCCCGAGGCGTCGGGCTCGCCTAACTTCATCACCTGCAGCACGGCCTGTTTCACGGCGCCCTGCTCGTCGGCAATGTACTCAATGGGGTTGTGCAGTGTGAGGAAGTTGATACCCTCCTCCTTGGCATGCTTCACCTCTTCCAGACGAGCCGGCATCTCCTGCTCCGAACGGCGGTACACCAAGGTGACGTTGGCTCCCAGTCGCTTGGCCGTGCGGCATGAGTCCATAGCCGTGTTGCCACCGCCCACGACGAGCACGTTCTTGCCGAAGTTTATCGGCGTGTCAGTAGTGGGGTTGGCGGCATCCATCAGGTTCACACGCGTCAGGTACTCGTTCGACGACATAATGTTGATGGCATTTTCGCCGGGAATGTTCATGAAGTTAGGCAGTCCGGCTCCAGAGCCTACGAAGATACCCTTGAAGCCTTCTTTCTCCAGTTGCTCCACGCTGATGGTCTTGCCAACGATGACGTCGGTTTGGAAGTGGACACCCATCTTGGCAAGATTCTCGATTTCCACGTCCACAATCTTGTTGGGTAGGCGGAACTCGGGGATACCATACTTCAGCACACCGCCGATTTCGTGCAGTGCCTCGAACACGTAGACGTCGTAGCCGCGCTTCACCATATCGCCAGCAAATGACAGTCCGGCAGGACCTGAGCCCACGACGGCCACCTTGATGCCGTTCGACGGTGCAATCTCCGGCAGACTGATGTTGCCGCTCTCGCGCTCGTAGTCGGCAGCGAAGCGCTCCAGATAGCCGATGGCCACAGCCTTGCCGCCACTCTTCAAATGGACGCACTTGCTCTCACACTGTTTCTCCTGGGGGCAGACGCGACCGCAGACAGCGGGCAGTGCTGATGTGTTCTTCAGCACCTTGGCAGCTGCCAGGAACTGGCCGCGCTCAATATTCTTAACGAATGACGGTATGTCGATGTTGACGGGACAGCCTTCCACACAAGAGGGTTTCGGACAGTCGAGACAGCGCTTAGCCTCCTGCATGGCCATCTCCTTCGTCAGACCAATGTTCACCTCCTCGGTGCGCGTGGTGGCACGGTATTCGGGATCCAGTTCGGGCATGACGACGCGCTCAATAGCCATACGCTCCTTGGGCTTCATCGATGTGCGCAGTGTCTGGCGCCATTCGGCTTTCTTGTCGGTCAGCACCTCGATGGTATCGTTGGTGGGGTCGTCGTCCATGACGATGTCGAGGGTTCCTGTGGGAGCAGCCTCGGGCGCGTTGGCACTGGCCAAGTGCTCCTCGTAGTGTTCCAGCTCCTCCTGTTCGGCGCGCTTGAAGGTGCCCATGCGCTTGAACATCTCGTCCCAGTCAACCAGTGCACCGTCGAACTCCGGACCATCGATACAAACGAATTTCGTCTTGCCGCCAATGGTCAGTCGGCAGGCACCGCACATACCCGTACCGTCCACCATGATGGTGTTCAGGCTCACCTCGCAGGGAATGTTGTGCTTCTGAGCCGTGAGGTTCGAGAATTTCATCATGATGGGAGGGCCGATGGCGAAGACCTTGTCGACGTGCTCCTGCTCAATGAACTTCTCTATACCGACCGTCACCACGCCCTTCTCACCGTAAGAACCGTCGTCGGTCATGATAATCACCTCGTCAGAACTCTCGCGTACCTTATCTTCAAGAATAATCAGGTCTTTCGAACGTCCAGCCATGACAGAAAGCACGCGGCAGCCAGCCTTCTTCAGCGCCTGGATGATAGGCAGCATGGGTGCAACGCCCAAGCCGCCGCCAGCACAGACCACAGTGCCGTAGTTCTCGATGTGTGTCGGGTTACCCAAGGGCCCTACCACGTCGGCCACATACTCGCCTTCGTTCAGTGCACACAGCTTTTTCGACGACAGGCCAACCATCTGCACCACCAGCGTAATAGTACCGCGGTCAATGTCAGCACCGGCAATGGTCAGCGGCATACGCTCGCCCTTCTTGTCGACGCGCACAATGACGAAGTTGCCGGCCTTGCGACTCTTGGCTATCAGCGGAGCCTCGATTTCGAAGAGGAATACCTTCTCCGAGAATTGCTCCTTTCTTACGATTTTGTTCATATTTGTTTAGTGTTGATTTGTTTAGTCAATGATGTCGCATCCCATATACGGAACAAGTGCTGCAGGCACCTTGATTCCCTTCTCCGTCTGGTTGTTCTCTAGCAATGCAGCCACTATGCGCGGCAGAGCCAAAGCCGAGCCGTTGAGCGTGTGGCACAGTTCCGTCTTCTTCGTGTCGCTGCGACGGTAGCGGCACTTCAGGCGATTGGCCTGGTAGGTGTCGAAATTTGATACCGAAGAGACCTCCAGCCAACGTCCCTGAGCCTCGGAGTAAACCTCGAAGTCATAGCAAATAGAGCTGGTAAAGCTCTGATCGCCACCGCATAACAGCAGAATGCGGTAGGGAAGCTCCAACTTCTTCAGCAGCCCTTCTACATGCTCCAGCATCTCCCGATGGCTCTCCTTGGAGTGTTCGGGCTTGTCAATACGCACTATCTCAATCTTCGAGAACTCATGCAGGCGGTTCAGGCCGCGCACATCCTTGCCATACGAGCCTGCCTCGCGACGGAAACACTCCGTATAGGCACAATTCTTGATGGGCAGGTCTTTCTCGTCCAGGATGACATCGCGATAGATGTTTGTCACGGGCACCTCAGCCGTAGGGATGAGATAGAAGTCGTCGACCTCGCAATGGTACATCTGTTCCTCCTTGTCGGGCAGCTGTCCCGTACCGTAACCCGAGGCCTGATTCACCACTGTCGGTGGCATAATCTCGGTATAGCCGCTCTTGCGGGCCTCGTCCAGGAAGAAGTTGATCAGCGCGCGCTGCAGGCGTGCTCCCTTACCTATATAGACGGGGAATCCGGCGCCCGTTATTTTCACACCCAGGTCGAAGTCTATAAGATTATACTTCTTGGCCAGTTCCCAGTGAGGCAGGGGGTTCTCGATGCCCAGTTTCGGGTTCACCGTCCAATTGCCCACGGTGTCGGTGCCGTCACATTCCTTCAGGTTCGACTTTACCACGTGGTTGTCTTCGGCAGCAGCGCCCTCGGGCACCTCGTCGTAGGGAATGTTAGGAATCTGGCACAGCAGGGTCGTCATCTCAACCTGAGCCTGGTTCATGGTCTCCTCCAGCTGCTTGTTCACCTCCTTCGTCTGCGACACCTTCTCCTTCATGGCGTTGGCTTCGTCCTTCTTACCCTCCTTCATCAGGACACCTATCTGGGCTGCCATTTTCTTTGCCTCCGACAGATTCTGGTCCAGTTGCTGCTGAGCCTCACGACGTTTCTTGTCTACGGCAAGTACCTGCTCGATAGCCTCACGAGCACCGTTGAAGTGCTTCTTTTCGAGGCCGCGAATCACACGTTCAGTTTCCTCACTGATGAGTTTAAGTGTTAACATAAAAAGCGATTTACTATTTTAATTGTTTAATGTTTACATTTTTAATTTGCGTGCAAAATTACAAAAAAGCGGCCGAACGACAAAGAAAAAGCGGGCGAAATTGCCATTTCGACCTTATTTTTATGACCTGCTCTGCAAACCATCCTATGATTGCATTCCGGGCGGCGCAAAATTTTCGCGTTGTGAGAAAAAAAATTCACGACGCGAGATTTTTCTCAGCGGCCGTGAGTCACATGTTTCCCAAGCGCCATTACAAGCAGAAGGATAATAATTTGTATAATTATCATACCATTAATATTGTATAAATACAATATATATGGTATATATAGAATTGTTTCTGGCAACGATTTTGAGCAGCCTAAAAAAAAACTATCGCCTGTAACAGAAACGCCAACACCTGTGGCATTTGTCATTTAGCGTTTTTTGAATGAATTCTTGCAAAGTTTAGAAAAAAAATATGTATCTTTGCCGTCAGTTATGAGAAGAATTATCATTGCAGGCATCGGACCAGGCTGTCGTGAGGACATCACGCCCGCCGTTTTGGAGGCTGTCAGACAGGCTGACGTCATCGTCGGCTATAAATACTATTTCCAGTTTATAGCCCCCTACGTCAGCGAAGGATGTGCGTGCGTCGACACGGGGATGAAGAAGGAGCGGGAGCGGGCCGAACAGGCTTTTCTGCTGGCCGAGCAGGGGAAGACCGTCGTCGTCATCTCCTCGGGCGACGCCGGACTCTATGGTATGGCGCCGCTCATCTACGAGATGAAGCTGGAGCGGGCGTCAGACGTCGACATTCAAGTACTGCCAGGCATCTCAGCCTTCCAGAAGGCCGCCTCACTGTTGGGAGCTCCCATCGGCCACGACACCTGTCTGATTTCCCTGTCTGACCTGATGACGCCCTGGGAGGTTATAGAGCGCCGCATCAAGGCAGCTGCGGTGGGAGATTTCGTCACTGCCGTTTACAATCCGAAGTCGCACGGACGCTACTGGCAATTATACCGGCTACAGGAGTTGTTCTTGCAGGAGCGGTTGGCAGAGACTCCCGTAGGCTATGTCCGTCAGGCTGGCCGTGAGAAGCAGGAGGTGAAGATAACGACTCTCGGCAGCTTCGATCCCGAGGATGTCGATATGTTCACCGTCGTCATCATCGGCAACTCGCAGTCGTATATAAGCCACACCTCATCTCCAAACGGCGAGGAGCGTAAGATGATTGTTACACCTCGTGGATATTATCGCAATGAAGCGAACGAGGGCTATAAGATTGGGCAGAACATCATGATTGAGTCGTTCCGCACCATTGCCGCTGAACTGAAGCGCCAAGACTATCCCCTCGACCACAAATGGGCCTTGCTGCACGCCATCCACACCACCGCAGATTTCGATATGGAGAACATCCTCTATACTGACAACGGAGCTGTGGAAGCCTTATTTAATAAGGTGAAGAGCGGTATGCTCAAAACCATCGTGACAGATGTGACGATGGTGACAAGTGGCATCCGCAAAGGAGCCCTGCAACGCTTAGGCATCGAAGCGAAGTGCTACCTCAGCGATCCTCGCGTAGCAGCGTTCGCCTCAGCCAACAACATCACCCGTACCCAGGCCGGCATCCGGCTGGCCGTCGAGGACCACCCCGACGCCCTCTTCGCCTTCGGCAACGCCCCAACAGCGCTGATGGAACTGTGCGACCTCATCCGTAAGGGTCAGGCGCATCCCGCCGGCATCATTGCTGCTCCCGTAGGCTTTGTGCATGTCCGTGAGTCGAAACACATGGTAAAGCCGTTCAAGGACATTCCCAAAATCATTGTTGAGGGGCGCAAGGGCGGCAGCAATCTCGCCGCTACGCTATGCAACGCTATCATGACCCTTGACGATGCCGAACAACTGAAACCAGGACGCGACCTATGAAGTTCATTGTAATAGGCATTACCGACAACACACAGCCGTTCTTCCCGCCAGAGGTCTTGGACATCATCAGGAAGGGTAAGGTGTTCTCGGGTGGCAAACGCCACCATGAGCTTGTGGCACCGTTGTTGCCACCCGATGCCTTGTGGATTGACATCACCGTACCCCTCGATGCCGTCTTCAAACAATATATTTCTCGTACCTCGCACCTCACACCTCGCATCTCGACCATCATCGTCTTCGCCAGCGGCGACCCGCTTTTCTTCGGCTTTGCCAACACTATTCGCCGTAAGATGCCCGATGCCGAAGTGGTGCTTTACCCATCCTTTAACGCGCTACAGATGTTGGCTCACAGGCTAATCATGCCGTATCACGACATGCGCATCGTCTCGCTGACTGGCCGTCCTTGGCCTGACTTCGACCGCGCACTCATTGAGCGAACAGAGAAAATCGGCATACTCACCGACCGTGAGCATACGCCCGCCGCCATCGCCCGGCGAATGCTGGACTACGGCTATTCCAGCTATATGATGTATGTAGGCGAACACCTTGGCAATTCCTCTTTAGAAAGAATCACTACGCTCTCGTTAGAAGAAGCTATTCTGAACGAATTTGCTATGCCCAATTGTGTGATTGTTTCGAGGTGCGAGGTGCGAGGTGCGAGGTACGAGGTGCGAAATTTCGGCATTCCAGACACAGACTTCGCCCTACTCGACGGTCGTGAGAAGATGATTACTAAGATGCCCATCCGTCTGCTGACCCTTCAAGCCCTCGACCTGCCCCGTCGCCACGTGCTTTGGGACATCGGTGCCTGTACGGGCAGCGTCTCGATAGAGGCACGCCTGCTGTTCCCCCACCTCCACATCGAGGCCTTCGAGATTCGTCCTGAGTGCGAGGCCATCATCCACGAAAATACCCGGCGCCACGGTGCACCGGGCGTCAGTCTCCACATCGGCGACTTTCTGACATGCTGCGGCTCAGTGGCAACAAACGGCCCACGCCCCGACGCCGCCTTCATCGGTGGCCACGGCGGTCGACTCAAGGAGATTCTCCAGCAGGTACTGAGCGTCCTCATGCCTGGCGGTGTCATTGTCTTCAACAGCGTCACCTCACCTAAAGTACCCGTCGACAGTCGCCGACTTTGGGACGACGCCTGCCGCGAGCTTGGCCTCGAACAGGCTTCTCCACTTCACATTCAACTCAACGATTACAATCCTATTGACATACTCAAAGCAACACAAAAATGATGAAGAAATCTATTTTCATGACAACCCTGCTGATACTTGCCATCCATGCAACGGCTCTTACGCCTTGGAAGAAAGGCGCGTTCGAAACCGGCCAGTATCGTAACCTCTTCGCCGAGATGGGCTACCGACAGACCGACATCGACGCTAAACTGAAGGAAGTGTTCAACGACGTGTTCCGCGGTCCCAACAAGGTTTACTTCGAAGTGGGCGACACGTTGGGCTACGTCTCTGACATCAAGAACCACGACGCCCGCACCGAAGGCATGTCCTACGGCATGATGATTGCCGTACAGTTCGGCGAGAAAGACATCTTCGACCGGCTGTGGCGCTGGAGCAAGCGTTATATGCAGCACCAAGACGGAAAGCGCAAAGGCTACTTCGCCTGGAGCTGCAAGGTCGACGGCACGCGCAACGCACAAGGAGCAGCCTCCGACGGTGAGCTGTACTTCATCACCGCCCTTCTCTTTGCCTCCAACCGCTGGGGCAACCATACGGGTATCAACTACAAGGCCGAGGCGCAGCACATCCTCGACTGCATACTGCCGCACGACAACATCTACCTCATCGACCCTGAGACCAAGCTCATCACCTTCACGCCCGACGGCTTCGGTCAGCGCTTCACCGACCCCAGCTATCATATTCCCGCCTTCTACGAGGTGTGGGCACGTTGGGCTGACGACGGCCGTAGCACGCTTTGGCAGACTTGTGCCGACAAAAGTCGCGAATTCCTGCATAAGTGTATCAACGAGAAGACAGGACTCAACCCGGATATGTGCAACTACGACGGCACCACTCTCGAATTTCCGCAACGGCCGGGTGCGCCGCAACAGCCTCATCGCCGCAATGGCAGTGCCAACTTCCGCTATGATTCATGGCGCGTACCGATGAACATCACACTCGACTACGAATGGAGCTGTGCCGACGGTGCATGGCAACGGCAGTACGGTGAGACGGTGCAGAACTTCTTCTATTCACAAGGTGTCAATACGTTCGTCGACCAGTATCGCGTGGACGGTACACTCCCCGAGGATGACGAGATTCTGCAGGCTGGCGGTTTCCGCAAACTGCGTCACAGCATCGGACTCGTTGCCACGACGGCAGCGGCCTCCATGCTGTGCAGCCACGACAAAAGCCGCGAGTTTGTCGACGCCCTTTGGAATGCCAAGCACGTGCCTTTCGATGACGGCTACTTCGATGCCTACTACGACGGACTGCTGCGTCTTTTTGCCTTTATGCACCTGAGCGGCAACTACCGCATTATCACTCCCGAATAAATAAACAACGAATTACATGAATTTGACAAATGAACCACTGATTTCACGTGTTTTACGACAGTTCAATTAAGTAATAACCAACAAATTATACGACTATGAAGAAAATTATAGCAAGCATGATGCTGGTCTTTGTGTCAGCTGTCGCCTATTCTCAGGGTATTATTGGCAAGTGGGTCACCGAAGGCGGTGAGTCACAAGTGGAAATCTATCAGAACGGTGACCAGTTCTGCGGCAAAATTATTTGGCTGAAAGCTGGTGACGGCCAACTTGACGTCCACAACCCAGACAAGAAATTGCAGGGTCGGAAGCTCATAGGTGTCAACATCCTGACGGGCTTGAAGAAAAAGGGCGACAAGTACGAAGGCGGCAAGATTTACAATCCCAAGAATGGCAAGAACTATAAGTGCTCCATCTGGCTTGAAGGTGGCAAGCTGAAAGTTCGCGGCTACGTGGCAATGTTCTATGAGACACAAACTTGGACAAAGAAATAACATGAGGACACGAACTCTTATTCTGACCTTGCTGTCACTGGCTGTTACTAACATGGCCAGCGGAACCGTACGCTATGCCTCGCCGAAAGGCATTGACTCTGAAGGACTTTCTATGGATAAGCCAGGACGATTCGGAGCGATGGTCGACAGTCTGGTGGCTGGCGACACACTGTTCCTGACAAGTGGGCAGTACGACTTTACCAAGACGGTGGTCATCAAGAAGAACGCCACCGCCGACAAGTGGATAACTATCTGCGCCGCAGATGGCGCCAAACCGA
>Ga0256405_10012100_pt1 | contig 10794 bp, 11 predicted proteins | sample RumenRJG_02DNA_FD_189096 | JGI IMG/M metagenome (GOLD analysis project Ga0256405, IMG submission 189096) | Bovine rumen microbial communities from Lethbridge, Alberta, Canada - RJG_02 | ecosystem: Host-associated > Mammals > Digestive system > Stomach > Rumen | place: Canada: Alberta... | reverse complement strand
AGAAGACAGGTCAGCGTGTACGCTGCCGAATAAGTCTGTTTCCGGAAAAGCCGCGTAATCAGATCCTTTATCGGATCGACGCGGTTTTTTTGCGTTCCCGCGCCATGGTCATCCATCGTTTCCCGGATTTTGAACGTCCCGCGCTCACATAATGCTCCGTCCGGACGGACAGATTAGTGAACGGCGCGTTCTGAAACGGGCGGACAGGAGTGAATGGCGATGATGAAAATTAGATGGAAACGGGGATTTGCGGCGGTTCTGCTGGCGGTTGCGTGGACCCTTTCCGCACCGGCCTACGCGGCGGAACCGGAATCTGTATTGCTGGGCGGGGCTCCCTTCGGCGTGCGGTTCATGGCGGACGGGATCGTCGTGGTGGGATTCTCGGAGACACGGGAGGGTGAGCTGAATCCCGCCCGGGCGGCCGGCCTGAGACAGGGGGACGTCATCACGGCGGTGAACGGGGAGGCGGTGTCCACGGCGGACGAGATGTCCCGGTGCATCGGGGAGAGCGACGGCCCGGTGGAGATCACCTACCGGCGCGAGGAGCGGGAGCGGGTTGCGATCCTGTGTCCGGCGGAATCTCCCGAGGGCAGAAAAGCGGGGCTGTTCATCCGGGATACGGCGGCCGGCATCGGGACCGTCACCTGGATTGAGGAGGAGAGCCTGCGCTTCGGCGGACTGGGCCACGGCATCTGCCTGGACGGATCCGGCGAGCTGGCCTCCATTCCGGAGGGAGCCGCTGAGAGCGTGGCCATCACCGGGGTTACGAGGGGCGCGCCGGGAGAGCCGGGAGAACTGAAGGGCGTGTTCACCGGAACGATCCTGGGATCCGTGGACGCCAATACGGACTGCGGCGTGTTCGGCGTCTTCGACTGTCCGCCGGAGGGCTGCGGTCCCTCCGTGCCGGTGGGGGAGCGCGCGGACGTGCATCCCGGGGAGGCCGTGATCCGCTGTACGCTCCGGGGAGGCGAGCCGGAGGAATACACGGTCCGCATCACCGACATCAATCCCCGGAGCCGGGACAACCGCAGTTTTTCCGTGGTGGTGACCGATCCCGTCCTGCTGGAGAGGACCGGCGGGATCGTGCAGGGCATGAGCGGCAGTCCCATCCTGCAGGACGGCCGCCTGGTGGGAGCGGTTACCCATGTGCTGGTGAGCGATCCGGCGGAGGGATACGGCGTGTTCATCGACAATATGTTCGCGGCGTCGGAGGATGGCTGAGTCCCTCCTTCCGCTCCGGAATTCTCCGACGGACAGCGCATGATTGCCCTCTGTTATACCGAATTCACGAGGAATCGATGGTTTTTTCCATAAAGTTTAGCGCTCCGACGGCGCATTTTTCCCTTCAGCCTATTGCATTTTCCGGGATGATGTGGTATAATGGCCTCAAAATAGCGGGATATTATGCAGATAAACCGTCGAAGCGGGAGGCATAGGGATGGCGGGGTTGCCGGTTGTGGACTTTCATTCGCACATACTCCCGCGTATGGACGACGGCAGCGACTCCGCGGAAACCTCTCTTGCCATGCTCCGGGAATCCCGGGCGTCGGGGGTCGATCTGATGGTGTCCACCTCCCATTATTACAGAAGGAACGAAACCATCGAATCCTTTCTGGCGCGGCGTTCCGACCGGCTGGGACAGCTTCTGCCCCTGCTGGACGAAACCTGCTGCGGCATCATTCCCGGCGCGGAGGTCGCGTTCTACTTCGGTATGGACGACGACGCCGGGCTGGACGGTCTCTGCATCGGGGATACGCGCCTCTTGCTGGTGGAAATGCCCTTCCAGTCCTGGGGGACCTACGAGATCAACACCCTGTCGTCTCTGTGCTTCGACCGGCGCTTCACCGTGGTCCTGGCGCACTACGAGCGGTTCGCCGAATTCCAGAAGGGAAACAGGCTGTACGAGGAAGTCCTGGAGCTGCCCCTGTACGTGCAGATCAATTCCGGCTCCCTGACGTCCGGTCCCCATACGAAGAAGTGGATCGGAATGTTCAGGGACGGAAGCGCGCATCTGTTGGGAAGCGACTGCCACAACCTGACGTCCCGCCCGCCGGATCTGATCCGAGGCAGGGAAGCGATCGGAAAGAAAGCCGGTGAAGACGCCCTGGAACGGATCGATCGGTGCGCGGCCGCTCTGCTTCTCGGGGAAAAGCCCCGGAGGAGGAGCCTGTGAATACGCGTATCGTCCGGTTATGCGCCGCCGCTCTCGCGCTCCTCATGCTGTGCGGAGCCTGCTCCCGGAAGAAAACGGCCCGGGATGCCTCGCCGACCGGGATGACCGCCGAGGAGATCATGGCCCTGCGGAATCCCGTAGAGCCGGACATGATCGTGGACGGCGTGGCCTACGTCAGAAAAACCGGAGTACAGACCGTCCTGTTCATGGGCATCGACAAAAAAGGCGACCTGGAGACCGCGGCAAATTCCCTGGGCGGCCAGAGCGACGTCTTGATCCTCGTGGTGGTGGACGCGGACGCCCGGAAGCAGACCATGCTTCAGATCGACCGGGACACCATGACGGAGGTTGAGATTCTGGACAGCCGGGGCAATCCCACCGGCATCAGACGACAACAGCAGATCTGTCTGTCCCACACCTACGGGCAGGGAGACGAAAAAAGCTGTGAAAACACGGTCCGCACTGTGTCGGAGCTGCTTCTGGGCATTCCCGTGGACGGGTACGTCGCGCTTCTGTACGACGCCGTGCCGGCTCTGAACGACGCGGTGGGCGGCGTCGAGGTCAGGATCACGGACGATCTGACCGCGGCGGATCCCTCGCTGATTGAGGGGAAGACCGTGACGCTGAACGGCAGTCAGGCGCTGACCTTTGTCCGGGGCCGTACCAACGTGGCGGACGGAACCAACGTGAACCGCATGGGACGGCAGAGGACCTATCTGAACGCGCTGGGCAGCAAGGTCAGGGCGATGATGAAGACGGATTCCTCGGTCCTGAACGATCTTTACTACACGGCCGAGCCTTATATGGTGACGGATATGACGCTTTCCGAGCTGACGTCCGTCGCGGCGGAGGGAGCCGGATATACGGACGCGGGGATCGTCACCGTGTCCGGAGAGCATACAAGGGAAGTTTATCCCAACGGAAATACATACGTTGAGTTTCACGCCGACGGGGACAGCATTCTGGAAAACGTGCTGGCGCTGTTCTACGAGCCGATCGGCTGAGATCCACATCGGGAGACAATATGGACGCAAACAAGAGACCCGGCGAGAGCGAAGAGCTGACCATCGATCTGTACGAGATCCTCTATCTTTTCCGCCGGAAAATCGTATTTATCATCGTTGCCCTGCTGGTGGGAGCCATCGGGGCCGGACTTGTCACAAAGCTGCTGATCACACCGAAGTATTCGGCCACCTCCAAGATCTATATCGTATCCTCCTCCAGCAGCTCCGTCGTCAACCTGTCCGACCTGCAGATCGGTACGAACCTGGCTCCGGACTACCGCGAGCTGATGACGGCCAGACCGCTGCTTCAGTCGGTGGCCTCCAACCTGGGTCTTTCCTATACGCCGGGACAGCTGAGAAGCATGATCACGGTGGCCAATACCTCCGGTACCCGTATCCTCACGGTGACGGTGACGTCCACGGATCCCGCGGAGGCTGCGGCCATTGCCAACGAGCTGGCGTCCATGGCGGTCCAGTGGCTCCCGGAGATCATGAACTCCAACGCTCCCAGCATCTATGAGGACGCCGTGGTTCCGTCGGCTCCTTCCAGTCCCAGCCTGATCCGGAACGTGATGATCGGCGCCATGATCGTGGCCGTGCTCTACTGTGCCATCGAAGTGATCCGGTACCTGCACGACGATACCATCACCTCCGCCGAGCAGATGGAGCGTCTCTTCGGCACCATGCCGCTGGCAACGATTCCCGAAGAGAAGGGTGTCAACAGCGATAACGACGACTGAGAAGGATCGGAGCTTCTGAACTGATGAAAAAACTGACTCTCAACAATATGGCTCCGCTTCCGTACAGTGCGGAGGAGGCCATGAACCGCCTGCTGGTCAATTTCGGCCTCTGCGGGAAGGAATACAAAAAGGTCATTGTAACAAGCTCCCTTCCGAACGAAGGGAAGAGCTTCGTGGCGGCCCATCTGTGGCGGCTGCTGGCCGAAGCGGGAAACAAGGTCATCCTGGTGGACGCGGATATCCGGAAATCGGTTATCCGGAGCCGCTACCAGCTCATGACCGACGACGCCAACCCCATCGGTCTCGCCCACCATCTGGCCGGGCAGGCCGAGCTGGAGGACGTCATCTACTCCACCAATATCCGGGGCGGCTTCATCGTCCCCACCTTCCGGACCGTGGCCAACCCGGCCATCCTCCTTCAGAGCGGTCGCTTCGCCGCCATGCTGGACAGACTGGCGCAGGTGAGCGACTACGTGCTGGTGGATACGCCTCCGCTGACCAACGTGTCGGACGGCGGTCTGATCGCATCCCACTGCGACGGCGCTCTGCTGGTCGTCCGGAGCGGCTCCACTCCCAAGGGTCTGGTCGCCAATTCCATCAAACAGCTTGAACTGGCCAACTGCCGCCTCCTCGGAACGGTCCTGAACCGGGTCGAGCAGAAGCAGAACGCCTATTACTACCGTTATTCCCATTACGGCTACGGCTACGGTTACGGCTATGGGTACGGTCAGGAAAAGAGCGGAAAGAAGAAGCGTCACAAGTCTTCCTCTTCCTCCAAAACGGACAGCGGCGCAAAACCGCAGAATCCGTCGGACGGCGGGACTCTCTGACGAGTCCGGTTCCGGAACGCACCCGGGATCCGTCCATTTTACTTCCGCATATCGCCAGGTTGCTGTAGTGCGCAAACAGCAAGCTGTGATATGGAAATACATTTCACCAGAGTGTGAAGAAAGAGAGGTTTTCTATGAAGAAAATCTTGGCAGTCCTGCTTGCCCTCACCATGGTTGCGGTGATGGGCATCAGCGTGTTCGCCGATCCTTCTCCGGTACCGACCGTGATCGACGATCAGACCATTGAGCTCCCCGACGGCACCATCATCGTCACTGTCGACGACGAGACCATCGTCATGACCGACATTGCCGATCACTGGGGCAAGGCCGACATCATCAAGGCCGTTGAAATGCGCCTGATGGTCGGTTATCCGGACGGCAAGTTCCATCCCGAAGACAATCTGACTGTTGCCATGATCTACACTGTCCTCGCCCGCATTGCCGGCGCTGACATCGATCTCCTCGGCGACAACTGGATTGACAACGCTGTTGCCTGGGCCCAGGCCGAAGGCATTGCCGACGACTCTGATCCCAAGTCCGACGCGACTCGTGCGCAGATGGTCGCGTTCCTGGCTGCGGCCGCGAAGGCTGAAGGCGATCCCACTGAGTGGGCTGTTGAAAACGGCATCCTGCTGGGCGACGAAAACGGCGACCTCATGCTCGACAGCAACCTGACCCGCGCTCAGTTCGCTGCTATCCTCGTTCGTTACCTCGGCAAATAATTGCGTTATTGCGCGACGCAATTCACCTGACGGATAGGACATTCGATACGGTCGGTTTCATACCGGCCGTATCTTTTTTTGCGATTTCACAGTTTGTTCATGAAATCGTCGGACAAATCTGCTAGAATTAGCCTTGACAAACGGATGCCGCGGACTGTAAGTACTGTGCATACCGTTAATTAACCGGCCAAAAGTTAGCCAAAGCTAAATACAATCAGCTTCTCGCCTCTTCTGCCGGTATCCGAAAGGAATTCATCATGAAAAACAAAAGAATCGCAGCACTCCTCCTCAGCCTCCTGATGACCGCGTCCGTGAGCACCGGCGTCCTTGCGGCGGAGGAAGCCGATCCGGAGGAAGCTCCCGCAGCGGAGGACGTCGAAACCGAAGCTGTCTCCGAGGGCGCGTACGTCCTGATGAACATCCCCTACGCCGACTTCTACGCCGCCGAGGGGATCGAATCCGAAGTGGACGCCGTGAGCTCCGCCACGAAGAACAAGCCCCGCACCTCCACCCTGGCCGGCGGATCCTATCATGTGAACGCCGACGGGACCGACATCTCCGGCGTGACCTATCCCGTCTACGTGGCGGACCTCTCCGCTCTGGACGCGTATACCGAAATCACGGACGAGAACTCCGTCACAATCACCGTGACCAACCGCGGCCAGGAGACCACCACGGAGTATAAGGGCAGCGAAGCCCTGTTCGAGGCTCCCTCCTACGCCTATTACATTCTGTCCGGGACTCCTTCCTTCTATAAGACTCTGAACGCGGACGGAACCTTCTCCGCCGTGACCGGAGCGGCTGTGACCGTGGAAGGCGCTACCGCGAACGTGACCTACAACGCCCGTCATGCCGACATAGAGATCTCCCTGAATCTGCCCTCCGGCATTGCCCAGGGTGACAGCGTGACGGCCGTGGTGCTGACCGATTCCGAAGGCAAAACCTACGCCCTCCGCCACATCGCCAACCTCTGGAGAGGCACCGAGATCGGCTGGGACTACGACGAGTTCGATCTTCTCGGCAAGACCCTGACCAACATCCGCTACTATACCGCGAACGGCGTGTACGACTATCCCGTGACCCTCACCCTGAAGCAGCCCCTGCACGACACTCTTTCGGCCCGTTTCGTCAGCGCAAGGACCCTCGCTCTGAGCGGCATCTGCCCGAAATCCACCGGTGTGACCGTCACCGTCACGAAGACCGTCGGAACCGGCCGTGAGGCCGTGACCACCACCTACGCCAAGGACGTCCCCGTCACCGGAGATTTTGCCATGACTACCCTCCGCTGCGAGGAGCCCGGCACCTACACCGTGACCGTGAATTCGGACGAGTACGTTCCCGCTGTTGCCACCGTTCAGAAGGCATTCCTCGGCAACGGCTTCGGCGGTCTGGTGTCCGGCGTCGGCATGATCGACTCCACCGTCGTCAAATAAGCCTTCCGCACGATCGATCCGATTCCGTTTTCCCGGCCCGTCATTCGTCCTCTGCGGCGGATGCCGGGCTTTTCTTCGGGAACTTTTTCCATCCGACTTGATTTTCGACCGGAAGACGGGTATAATGGTGCTGACTAAGGGCACTGCCCGGAAAAGAAAGGACCGAATGTCATGAAGAAATTGAAGGTCGGCGTGGTCGGCTGCGGAAGCATCGCCGGATACGCGCATTTTCCGTCTTACCAGAAAATGACGGATCTCGTGGAGGTCGTGGCCTGCGCGGATATCGTCCCCGAGAAGGCGAAGGCCGCCGCGGAAAAGTACAACATCCCCCACTGGTATGATTCCGTGGAAGCGCTTCTGGCGGGCGAGCCGGACGTGGATTACATCGACTGCTGCACCTGGACCGCCGCTCACGCTCCCGTCACCATCGCCGCCGCGAAGGCCGGAAAGCACGTCCTCTGCGAAAAGCCCCTGGCCGCCAGCCTGGAACAGGGTCTGGAGATGGACAAGGCCATCCGCGAGGCGGGCGTGACCTTCATGCTGGCCGTCTGCACCCGGTACGGCTCCGAGCAGCAGAAGTTCATCGAGCTGCGGGACCAGGGCGTCTTCGGCGAGATCTATTTTGCCAAGACCGCCTATGTCAGACGGCGCGGCGTTCCGGGCAGCTGGTTCACCAACAAGGCCATCGCCGGCGGCGGTCCCGTTCTGGACATCGGCGTCCACGCCATCGACCGGACCTGGTACCTCATGGGCAAGCCGAAGCCGGTGACCGTGTCCGCCGAGACCTCCTACCGCATCGGAAAGAACAACTCCGAGGCCTCCTTCACCTGGGGCGAGGGCCTGGCCGACAGACCGGACGCCCAGATCTTCGACGTGGAGGATTCCGCCTCCGTGTTCTTCCGCTTCGAGGGCGGCAAGAGCATGATCGCCGAGACCTCCTGGACCATCAACGGCAAGGAGGAGTTCTACAGCAAGCTCTACGGAACCCGAGCCGGCGCGTCCTTCGATCCCCTGACCGTCTACGGCACGGACGAGAACGGCAAGCTGACCGATACCAAGGTGGAGGTCCCCGGCAACGACTTCTACGAGGACGAGATCCGCCACTTCGTCGACTGCCTCAACACCGGAAAGACGCCCATCTCCCCCATGGAGGACGCTCTGGTGGTGCAGAGAATGCTGGACGGCATCTACCGCTCCGCCGAGGCTCACCGCGAGGTCGAGATCTGATTTCAGGTCCATTTGTAAACCCTTTGCAAATTTCCCGCTTTCCCCTTGATTTTCCCCCGGTTTTCGGGTATACTTGCTCCGGTGCCTGACAGAAAGACTGTCTGACTGAAAGGCGACGGATCATAGAGAAAACGCCGGTTTTTTCCGACGTATCTGAGCTGCCGCGCCTTCATGGGTACGGCGGCTTTTTCAATTCCCGGACAAACCCGCGTCCGGAGAGCGGATCATCGGAGGTCAATATGGAAACGCGCGTGGCGGTTATGAGCATCATCGTGGAAAATCAGGATTCGGCGGAACAGATCAACGCCGTCCTGCACGACTACGGGGAATTCATCATCGGACGGATGGGCATCCCCTACCGGAAACGGGGCATCAGCATCATCTCCATCGCCCTGGACGCCCCTCAGGACACCATCTCCGCCCTGTCCGGCAAGATCGGGAAACTGGACGGGGTCAGCGTCAAGACCGCTTTCTCGGCGTTCACCGCCCGTGACTGACATGGCGAAGCGAGCGCGGACCGGAGGACGGGGCAGTCCTCTTCCGGCGGTCATCCTGATCCTGCTGCCCGTGGCTGCTGCTGCGGCATCCCTGTGCATCGGCCGCATCGGACTGAGCCCCATGGACGTGATCCGCTCCGTCCGCGGCCATCTGACGGGTGGGGAGCTGTCCTCCGCCGTGATCGAATCCACCCTGTGGCGCATCCGCCTGCCCCGGATCCTGCTGGCCCTCCTGACGGGAGCGGGTCTCTCGGCGGCGGGATGCGCGTTCCAGAGCCTCTTCGCCAATCCTCTGGCAACCCCCGATACACTCGGCGTGGCGTCCGGCGCGTCCTTCGGGGCTGTTCTCGGACTGCTTCTCGGCATGAAGCTCATCGGCGTCCAGCTGATGGCCCTTCTGTCCGGAGGCGCGGCGGTGCTTCTGACGGTGCTGTGCGGAGGAGGCCGGAACAAGCGGGGGCTGTCGGGCGTGGTGCTGGCGGGCATCATGATGGGCTCCCTCTTCAACGCCCTGATCTCCTTCGTCAAATATATGGCCGATACGGAAACCCAGCTCCCCTCCATCACCTACTGGCTTATGGGGACTCTGGGCTCCGCAGGCTACCGGGAGCTGGCCCTGGGATCGCCGCCCATCCTGCTGGGGGTGACGGTGCTCCTCCTGCTCCGCTGGAGGCTGAATCTGCTTCCCCTGAGCGAGGACGAGATCCGCTCCGCCGGGGTGAACGCGGGACTGCTGAGGGGCACGGTCATCGTCTGCGCCACTCTTGTGACGGCCTCCTCCGTGTCCATGTGCGGGCAGGTGGGCTGGGTGGGCCTTCTGATCCCCCATATCTGCCGGATGCGCTTCGGTTCCGACCACCGGAAGCTCCTGCCTGCGTCCGTCCTGCTGGGGGCGGCCTTCCTGACCGTGGTGGATACGGCGGCGAGGTCCATCTCCCCGGCAGACCTGCCCATTTCGATCCTGACCGCCATGGTGGGCGCGCCCTTCTTTATCTTCCTCATGCGGAGAACGGAGGGATGGCGGCTGTGAAACTGACGGTTGAGAACGGATCCTTCGGGTACGCGCCGGAGCGACCCGTGATCCGGGATCTGAATCTTGCCGTGGAATCCGGCACCCTGGCGGCGGTCCTGGGACCCAACGGGGCGGGGAAGACCACCCTTCTGCGGTGTCTCATGGGCTTTCTGAAATGGAAGGGAGGCCGGACCCTTCTGGACGGGGAGGACATCCGGCAGATCCCCGAGCGGAAGCTGCGGAGCCGGATCTCCTACGTGCCACAGGCCAGGGGGGCGGCGCTGTCCCTTCCGGCGGAGGACATGATCCTTCTGGGCCGGACGGGAAAAATGGGACTCTTCGCCTCGCCGTCACCTGAGGACCGGGCCGCGGTGGAGCGGATCGCCGAGGAACTGGGCATCGGAGCGCTCCTCTCCAAGCGATGCACCGAAATGAGCGGCGGAGAGCTGCAGATGGTGCTGATCGCCCGGGCCCTGGCGGCGGAACCGGAGCTTCTGATCCTCGACGAGCCGGAATCCAATCTGGACTTCCGCAATCAGCTCATCGTGCTGGAGACCCTCACCCGTCTGGCAGGGGAGGGCATGGCGGTGCTGTTCAACACCCATTATCCCGACCACGCCCTGACCCGCGCAGCGAAATCCCTTCTGCTGTTCCGCGGCGGGGAGAGCGTTTTCGGGGACACGGCGGAGGTGGTGACTGAGGACAGCATCGGCCGGGCCTTCGGCGTGGAGGCGGTGATCCGGGAATTCGAGACTCCCGGAAGCGTCTACCGGAGCATCCTTCCCCTGCGGCTGGCGAAAAACGGCACTCCCGGACAGAGGAAGTCCCGGGACGCGGTGGCCGTGGTGTCGGTGATCTTCAGAGATTTTGAAAAGGCGGGCGAGATCAACGCCCTGTTCCATGAATTCAGACAGGACGTGCAGGGGCGCATGGGAATGCCCTGCGGGGACCGGCACGTCATCAACGTGATACTGCGCGGCTCCGTCGAACGCATTCTGGCGCTGACGGACCGGCTGAACCGGCTGGAGGGCGTTTGGGCGAAAGCCACCGCCGCGCCGGAGGAGGGGGACGACCAATGGTAAGAATCGCGGTTTACGGCAAGGGGGGCATCGGAAAGTCCACCACCGTTTCCAATATGTCGGCGGCTCTGGCGGAC
>Ga0256405_10012099_pt1 | contig 10795 bp, 7 predicted proteins | sample RumenRJG_02DNA_FD_189096 | JGI IMG/M metagenome (GOLD analysis project Ga0256405, IMG submission 189096) | Bovine rumen microbial communities from Lethbridge, Alberta, Canada - RJG_02 | ecosystem: Host-associated > Mammals > Digestive system > Stomach > Rumen | place: Canada: Alberta | collected... | reverse complement strand
CGGGCTCTTCATCGTCGCGCGCACGCCTGACGACATACGCATCCTCGAGCACCCCTTGTGGTGGACGGCAGGGCGTCTCGCGGCAGCCGTCTTTGTTCTCTTTGGTGGGCTCGCCGCCATCGTCCTGTGGAACTTGAGCCTGCAGGTGCTCGTTGCACGCCGCGCGCGCCAGCTTTTCAAGGCCGACCTGCAGCGCGCCACGTCGGAGCTGCGGGTCAAGGACCGCACGCGCCTCGCGGTCGAACTGCATGACGCGCTTTCGCAAAGTCTGACCGGCGTCTCCATGGAAGTGGAAGCCGCAATCCGCCACGGCACCGAAAATCCCGGCAACCTGATGCGCCACATCTCGGTCGCGGACAAGATACTCAAGTCATGCCGCAACGAGCTGAGGAACAGTCTCTGGGACCTCCGCAACGACGCGCTGGAAGAACGCAATCTCGACGAAGCCATCCGCAGGACGCTTCTCCCCCACGTCAGGGACATTGCGCTCAAGGTTCGCTTCAACGTGCCGCGTTCGCTCCTTACTGACAACGCGACGCACGAAATACTGCGAATAATCCGAGAACTCGCCGTCAACGGGATTTCGCACGGCAAGGCGACTTCGATACAGGTGGCAGGCAGCATCGACGGAGAAAACCTGCTCTTCTCGGTGCGCGACAACGGCACCGGCTTCGATCCCGACGACGCTCCTGGGGTTTCACAAGGTCATTTCGGGCTTGAGGGCGTACGCGAACGGTTGCGCCAGCTCAAGGGCAAGCTCGCCTTCGAGCCAGCCGCCGGCGGAGGCATGAAGGCGACCGTAACCATTCCCCTTCCAAAGAACAACTCATGAAACCGACTACGATACTTCTTGTCGACGACCACGCGGTCATGCGAATGGGGCTCGTCTCTCTTCTGGAGACATGCAGGGACGTCGAAGTCATCGGCGACACGGGAGACGGTGAAAGCGCAATCAGGAAGGCGCTCAAGCTGCGGCCTGACGTCGTGATCATGGACCTGATGATGCCCGAGATGGACGGCGTAGAAACGACGCGGCGCCTTCTCGAAAAATGGCCGGAGGCAAACGTGCTCGTCCTCACGACCTTCGCGACTTCAGACGGCATTAGCCGTGCGCTTGAGGCCGGTGCAAAGGGCGCAATCCTCAAGAACTCTGACTTAAAAGGACTGCGCGCGGCAATACACGATGTTGCGGAGGGAAAACGTCACTGCTCGGCTGAGGTAGAGCAGATCATGACAGACGATCCGCCCATACCCGAACTTTCCCTCCGCCAGCTGGAGATACTGAACTCGATCGTCAGGGGACTTTCGAATCCAGATATCGCCCGCCAGCTCGGCATAAGCCTGCCGATGGTGAAGGAACACCTCACTTCGCTTTTCGCGAAGCTCGGTGTTGCCAACCGCACGGAGGCCGTGGCACTCGCCCTCCGTAAGCAGTTGTTGAAGATCTGAAGTTATTTCTTCGGAGCGTTCCGCATCACGACCGTCACGGACTGAACCGTATTCGGGCCGATCTCGATCTTGAGAGTGTCAAAGCCACTCTTGGGTCCTTCATAGGCCCCGCCGCCAGCATAGCCAGTCTGCGTATCCTCGTAGGCCAGCTCCTCCCAGAGATTTGCTTCGCCGGGAACTTCGCGGCAGTCGATGTACTTCGGGTCCTTGATGCGGACGATGCGGTAGGTCGGCGCTGCGAACTCACGGCCGGGAACGGTGACGTTGACCTTCTCGGTGGTGGACTTGGTGTTGACCATCACAAGGCAAAGCTCGTTGCCCTTGGTGAGCGCGACCCACTCGACTTCGCCAGGGACTTCCGGCGCCTTGGTGCCGGCCTTGAGCGCCTTGCGACGCTCGTAGACCTGGTCAGTCACGCGGGCGGAGGTGTAGAAGCTGTCCTCGGTGTCCATCTCCTTCGAGGTACCGTGGTGCCAGAGGTTCGGATGCGTGCGAAGCGCGTTGCCGATGACGTGGTAGACCGAGCCCTGCGCGCCGACCTCCATGCGCGGGCGGTTCAACGGCGAGTCCAAGTCGGGATATTCGCCGCCCTCGTCGCGCCACTGGACGTTCCAGCTGCCGCCGTTCGAAATATAGAGACCGCCGGCGAGGTTGCAGAGATTGTGGTGATAGAAGCCGTCAACCTCGGGCTGGCACATCATCATAAGCGAGTAGTGACCCATGATCAGCGCCTCGCGGAAGATACGCTGGCAGCGGTTATCCTCGTCGGAGCGCGGACGGATTTCAGTCCACCAGGTGCGCTTGTCCTTGATCTCGGGGAACGCCTCGGCAAAGCCGCGGATGCGCTTCACACCGTAGTAGGAGCAGCTGTAGGGAGTTTCCGCTCCGTAGGTATGATAGGTGACATGGGAAATCTTGTCGAGGACGTTGTTCGTCGCCAGCCCCAAGATGAAGTGGGCGGAGTACTTGTTGAATTCTGCGGCGGCGAAGTAGGTGTCGCGCTTGATCTCGCCGGCGGCAAGCATGCGCTCGCGGACGTGGGCGATATCGGGGTTGAGCTCGAAGTTCTCGGCAACCGGCACGCCCATCGGGCACTTCGGCCAAATCTTCAAGATCTCGGGGACGAGCGCCGTCCAGAGCTTGATCAGGGCGTCCTGGATCGGATACGCGCCGTAGTAGGTCTCGCAGCCGAGCTCAAAGCCCTGCACGACGTCTTTGTAGCCGTTGTCGACAATCCACTTCACGAACTCGATCTTGTTGGAGACGACAGCGTTGAACACCTTCTCGTCCGCCGCCTGCTTCGGGCCGATGCCGGAAAGACCGATCAGCACCTTGAAGCCGTTCTGCTTCCAGAAGTCGAACTGTGCCTTCGGGTTGGAGCGCTTCTTCGGATTAGGGTCGTTGCGCCTGTTGAACCACATGTCGGAGCTCCAGGTCGCGGTGTTGTAGCAGCCGGCCTTCTTCATGGCTGCGGCTGTCTCGTACTTGTTGGTGACGAACCAGTAGTCGTCGCCATACTCGTGCAACGCACTGATATAGCCGACGATGGCCTTCGATGTCGACTTCGAGAGGTCGCGCATTGGCTTCCCCGAGAGATCGAGGTTGATGTTGAAGTCGGCGAACACGCCGCCGGCAAGACACGCCGCAATGGCGGAGATAATAGTTTTTGCGTTCATAAGTGCGGCTATTATAGCATCCTTTCCGATTTTCGCCAACCCCTACCATGGTAGGGGGTGGGGGTTGCAGATCCTCTCCCCTCTTATTTCGACATTGGGCCGGGGAAAAGCGTCTTAAGTATGGCGTTGGCTATTGCCGTGAAGCGTTATGGAGTTCCCGATGAAGAGAACCTTTATGTCGCCGTCTGCCGTCACGTCACCATAGGCCGCGGCATTCATTTCCGTCGACTGGTTCTTCTCGGCGTCAGATGTCGCGACTTTCGCCTTGTGCGCATCGCAGCGTCCCTCCACCGCGACCTCTTCGCCGTTGAGCCGGATGCGCTCGAAACTGACGCGCTCAATGCGGTGGTTCTCGTCAAAGTCCTTGATACGGCAGGACGGCATGGTCGGCGCGAAGATGTCGATGTCGCGGAAAACGACGTCGCTCACCTGTCCGCGGTTCTCGGCACCGGGCTTGGAGTACTCGTCGATGAACCAGATGACGACAGCGGCAAAGACCTGCGGAGTGCGGCGGTTCTTGGGATCGAAGTCCTTCGCCGAAGCGGAAAAGACGGTCCAGGTCGCATCGGGGTCGTATTCAATGCGGATGTTCTCGTAAACGATGTCGTGGACATAGGCCTGATCGCAGTTCTGCACGTCCAAGGGTGCCTCGTGCAGCGCAATCACGTCGCAGTCGCGGAAGACCACGTTCCTGATCTCCCGCGCCCGAGTCTCCGCACCGATCTCGAGGGCGCGGCCCCAGTCGTTCCAGATTGTGCAGCGCTCGACGACGACGTCCTCGAACACGTCGTGCAGGACGCCGTTGTGCAGCATTTCCGACTCGGGCAGGACATAGTCGAACCCCTTCACACAGATCGAGTCGTCGAAGGTGCGGAGGAAGCAGTCGCGGATGCGCACCTTGCGGCAGTTGTGCATGTCGATGCCGTCAGAGTTGTAACGCCAGTTGCCGACGATCTTGACGTTGTCCACGAGCAGGTTGTCGCAGCAGATCGGGCGGATCGTGTATAGCGGGGAATCGCGGATCGTAATGCCCTCGATGCGCACGTCGTCGCAAAACTCAAAGCGAACCGCGTCAAAGCGCTTCACGTTGGTAATCGCCCAACCCTTCCTGCGCTGCTCCTCCGCGAGCGCTGGGTCTATGGCGCGCGGCACGGCGCGGACGCGGCTCGAATCGAGGATGCCCTTTCCGCAGATGCGTATCCCCGGCGCGTCCTTCGCGAACACTCGCCCGTAGACGACCGCACCCTCGTCGATGAAAAGCGTCTCGCCCGCCTTGAGCGTGATGAGCCCCGCATCGTGCTCACCGGGCCCGAAATAGTGCACATTCGCCGCGGAGCGGTCTACATCCGACCAGTCGTGCGGCGGATCGGCGAAAAGCATAAGGTTCTGGTGGCGGCCGTCGAACTCGACTGAATACGAACCCGCCTTCGTGATGGTGAAGCGCACTGAGTCGCCTTCGCGCCGCACGGCAACCTTCGCGGAGACCGGTCGCACCACGACGTTCGTGAAAGCGCGGCGCGGAGTCACGCAGACCTCAGCCGAACCGTTGAAGTCGAACCGCACGAAAGAGCAGATTTCCGTCTGGTCCAACTCGCGCTGGTGGCCTGGCCAGCGGATATTGACCGGCATCGCCGAACAGCGCGCGGCCTCGACTCGCAACGCCGTGTCGAGCACGGTCACGGTGAAGGTCGCGGTCTCGCCACAACGGTAGACACCTTCTGGCTTGTCTGTCTCAACCTGATAGGTCGCTGCAAGCACCGGGGCTGCAAAAACAGCCACCGCAAACGCCGCGACATACGTGGCCGTACGCACAAACACTTTCCTCATGATAATTTGACTGTTCATTACCTCACGTAGACGAGTAGGCCAGACTTATTCGGCGCAACATACTGCCCCACGGCGAAACGCAAACAAAGAAATGCAAATAACTCTCATCTGCCGCATCTTATGAAACGAAGTGACGTCCTCACCGAACGAAAATCACCATCCCGCCCCTCAACGCCAGCTTGTATTTCTTCTCAACGAAGCGCTTGCGGTCGAGTATCGCGTTTGCCCGCTGCTCTTCTACTGACAGCTGGCGGCTGTAGACGCGAATGGCATGTATCTTGACGTCGGCATCGTTAGCCATCACTCCCGTCGTGGACAATTTGCGCCCAATTCAAAGCCATGTGTTGTCGGCGTTGGGCGTAATCGAGCCGACCGGCACTGAGCCCAAGTATACACCGTTCCGGCTCACCCCACAGGCAACATTGGAACAGACAAATTCATAAGTACGTATCTTGTAGAAGAAATTAGGATCGACATTTACGGCACCTGCATCGGTCCAAGCTGATCGCAAGTATTCGAACGCGGCCACGCACCCCTTCACCCCAGTTACGTCGGCGCTACGCACCCATAGGAGGCGCTTGTCGCCGTCGCAAAAGGCAACGAGCGTGGCATCCTGTACTATAGAGCGGAAATCGCATACGACCTCGATCGTGGCGTTCTTGCCGGCGATTGCCGCCGCCAGCGGCGCGACATTCGTCACGTATCCACCGGCGAAGCTGCTGCCGTCGGCATGGCGCATGTCGAAGTAGGTTTCGCCGACGTTCGCACCGTAGTCGAACTGGAATTTCCGCCCTCCCACCAGATCGGCCCATGTCGTCGCCGAGCCATCGTGCTTGCCACGCCCGGCGTTCTCGATGCCGTCCCAGTGGGCAATCAGTCCCGACTGCTGGTACTCGGAGCAATCGTGCCGCTGGTTGTCGGTGTCGAAAAAGCGCGCCGCGTCAAGCGAGGCGTTCACGGAAAGCTCTGCGGCAGTAAGCACACGGTTGTAGATGCGCAGGGCGTGGATTTTCATGTCCGCGACGCCAGCACTAGGCGACGTCGCCGCATAGCGTCGGCCGATGCAGACCCACGCCCTGTTGACGTCATAACCTGAGAGGTCGTGCACTGGCACCCCCACGCCAGTGTCCAGCACGTTCTTGTAAATCCTGCACTGTGTCGAATCGCACTTGAAGGCGTAGGTGCGCGGGACATTGAAAACCCCCTTGTCAATGGAACAGCGGTCCTCAATGAAAGCACCGTTCGCAGCCATGTAGTTTACCGCGCCGATGCAGCCGTCCGCGCCCGCGACCGCCCCTGCGTTCGACCGGACCCACAGGAGGCGCTCGGAAGCAGTTGATTCATAGCAGCAGAAAATAGTTCCGTCCTCGACCTGGGAGCGGAAGTCGCAGACAATCTCAACCGTGCAGTTCTTGTTCACGAGGGCGGTCGCGATATCGGCAATGTTGGTGACGTAGCCGCCGGTGCCGCCGGAAACGCCGGACTTCGCCATGTCGTAGTAGTTCCCGCCGATCAAGGTGCCGTTGGGGAATACCATGTCGGCATGGAGGCCAGTCAGGTCCTTCCAGGTCGTCGCGTTCGCGTCGTGGACGCCGGTGCCGACATTGTCGATTGCGTCCCAATGGGCGATCAAGCCTGACTGCACATAACCGTCAACCGCGCCCCGCGCCGCCGCCGCGACGCAAATGCACGCAATCCCGAATGCAAGGCATTTCATGGCTTTCATGGTCTGGCTTCTCCTTGTTGTATGCATACACCAACTGATTGCAATATATTTTACCAAATCCGCCTTGGATTATGCCGCAAAATATTTTAGCACTTTTGCGCAATCATTCCGCCACCGAATATGATATACTAACTTCGCATGGACAAATCACCGCCAACCGTTACGCTCTTGATCGGCTGCATGGGCACCAGCGGCCGGCAGCGGGTGTCGGGCATCTTCGACTACATCCGCACCCACGCGCCGCATTGGGCGACTATGCTGACGTCAATCGACCAGAAAACGCTGCCCTTCTCGGGCTGCATAGTCGACCAGCAACACGCAGGGGAAATCGCGCGCCTTGTCCGCGAGCGGATTCCATTCGTCGCCGTAGACGTGAACCCTGAACTGCTGCCGCGCTCCAGGACGCTGATCTCGAGTCTTGGAGTCGACAACCGCGAAATCACAAAAGCCGCCGCTGCGCACTTCAAGAGCATCGGGCCTTTTCGCGGCTATGTCTACGTTCACGATCCCGACAAGTCAGCGTGGTCGATCAAGCGGGCGCGCTATTTCCGCAGTTATGTCGCGCGCAAGGGCGTCAAGTATGCAGAGCTGCCCAACCCTTCGCACGACGACTACCGCGGATTACTGCGGCTCCTTTCCGACCACTTGAAGCCGGTCGCTGTCTTCTGCGCGAACGACCGCTGCGCCTCGAACGTCCTCGTCGCCTGCAAGTCTGCGGGATTGAAGGTTCCCGCCGAGATCGCCGTCCTTGGGGTCGACAACGACACCTTCATCTGCGACTACAGCGACCCGTCGCTGTCCAGCGTAGAGCCTAACTTCGAGCGCGAGGGGTATCTGGCGGCAAAGGAACTCGACCGGCTGCTGTCAAAACCGCGCAAGGCAGCGCGCCGCATCCCGCTAATTCCGGTCAAGGGCATAGTCACCAGGTCTTCTACGCGTCCGTCTTACTCGGTTGACGTCCTCGTTCAGACGGGGCTGGACTTCATCAACAGCAATTTCCACACCGGCATCACGGTTTTGTCCGTCTCCCGCGCAATGGGCGTCTCGCGACGGCTGGCCGAGCTGCGCTTCCGGCAGGTCAAGGGCACGTCAATCGGCGCGGCGATAGTCGCCGCGCGCATACAGCACGCACAGCACCTCTTGAAGACGACAAAGATGTCCGTCGGCGAAATCGCCCGCGACTGCGGCTTCTCCAGTTCAAGCTACATGACGCGAACGTTCAAGAAGCAGACAGGGCACACGCCTCGCGAATGGTCCAACCGCAGGGCTCTATCGAACAATAATTAAGAAACCAGGCGAGACATCCCACGTCCATGTAACGCGGATGCGTCCGTCGCCAATGGCGGCTTTGTCCACGGTGTAGGCGCTGCGGTTCATCGTTCGCCCTGCAACCCATTCACCGTTTACAAGCGTTTCTACCGTCACTCTTGGGCTGTAGTGGCGCACCCCGACAACAGCATCGCCCGATGTGAGCGTCCAAGTGCCGGAGACGAAGCCGACAGGGTCTGACTTGATTACAAAGTTGCGGCGGCGCGGCGGCGCGGGAAGTGCCAGCGTCACCGCACGATTATGACGAAGCCGGTGCTATAGCGGACGGTGCGAAGTTCGATCTCCGAGCAGTTAGCGTTCGTGAAGTCGCGGAAGCGGATGTAGCGCGGCGGCTTTGCCTGCAGCTCCTTGGCATACGGCACGAAGAACCGTCCCGGCGCGGTCTCCAGCGTCGTCTTGTCGATGTCGCTGACATCGCTTTCCCAGACAATGCCCGATGGCACGCCGCCCACCTGTCCGATCACGCGCTTGTTGTTGTTCGTCGTCCAAGAGGTCACGCCCCAGTCAACCGGTCCTCCCGCCGGATCGTAGCCATAATCGACATAGCCGGCGACAATGCGTTCGGTGAATCCGCTGCGCGGCCAGATGCGCCAGCCGGCAGGACGGCTGCGGGAGAAGTCTATGCCTTCGAGGTCGAAGACGATCCAGATGTTGCCGGAGCTGTCGCCCCAGTAACCGGTGGCGCCGTCGTAGAGCTTCGCCATGTTGGAGTTCGCCACATACGCCTTGGGGAAGACGACCTGGGAGCCGACGACGAACGGCGGCAGCGCCGGCGAAGCGGAATGCGTCCCGTCGCGCGTCGCGAAGATGCGCCACTGCCAGGTTCCGGCGTCAAGACCGGCAAGCCGCGTCTGGAATGTCTGCCCTTGCGTCAGCTCGCCGACGTCGAAGCGCCGGCCGTTGGCGCTCCACTGCGCGTAGCTGTCGCCGTAGTCCCGGTCGGCCGCGAAGACGGTGACCGCTGCCGCGCCGTCCGGCGAGGAGGTGAGCTTGCCCTTCACCAGCACGCCATCAGCCGCGTCCGCCGACTCGACGGCCGTGCTCGCAAAGGGATCGGGGTCCGCCGTCGCCTCTACCATCAGGTCCTTGGCGTATCCCCAGACCTCGGCGACGTTAAGCTGCGTGACGTTATCGAGCACGATATACCGGACGGATGCGCCGTTCTCGACCGCGTTGAGCTTGAAGAGGTTGATCTTGCCCTCGGTCAACCCCACGACGTTGGTGTGGAGAAGCGTCCAGTTCACGAGGTCGTTCGAGCCCTTGATGCGGAAGTTCTTGCTCCTGACCGACATCGATGCACCGCCCGTCCTCGGGGCGACGCCAATCACCTTGATGTTCCGCGCGGTGCCGAAGTCCAGGAACGCCGCGAATGCGGTGCCCTGGCCGGCATCGAAAAAGTCGTTGTAGACGTTGTTGTGGAGCTTCACCGTCTCCGAGCGGTACGAGCCCTTCTCCAGCGACGTAAGGCTGGAAGAGACGATGGAATACTGCGCCGGAATCGGCAAAAGGTCCGTCGTCACCGTGAAGTTGAGCGACGCCTCGTTGCCGATGAAGTCCCCGATGCCGATCACGGTCACCGTCATCGCGCCGAAGCCGGTCTGGTCGTTGTACTCGAGCCGGTAGTGGACGTTCTCCGTCAGGACCGCCTGCGTCGCGACGCTCCGCACGGTGACGACGGGGTAGTACGAGTGGACGAGGTCGTTCGTCGTGACCGTGGAGGAAAGCGACGCCTCGAAGGCGGGCAGCACGTCGTAGTGGTACTTGACCTCGCTGCCTTCGTAGGCGCCGATGCCGGTCACCGTGGCCGTCGCGGTGCCGAGCCGATCCCAGTCCTCGTAGCTGACCGTATAGTGGACTCCTTCCGTCAGCGTGATCGACTCGTCAGCCGAGTCCACCACTGTCGGCACGGGCTTGCGGGTGTTCGACGATGCGTAGTACACCACGCTCTCGGCGTAGGTCGCGCGGAACGCGTCCCAGTCGAAGTCGAGCGGGTAGCTGACGCCGCCGTTCCACCAGGTGTAGGTCGTGGTCGGCCACGCGATGTTTGCGCGCGTGTCGGCAATCGTCCAGTCCACGCCGTTCGTGCTGCACTCGACGATCCAACCTGTCGGCGAACGCGAACCCACAGAGTCGTTCGCGGTGGCGAGGTTGTAGGCGACCGGCTTCGTGTTGGCGGCAAGCCGCATCGTAATGACGATCCAGGTGCTTTCCGTCGCCGGATCCAGCGTGACGTTGGCCGACCGGAACAGCTTTGTGCCGGTGCTTTTGTCAAACAGGTTCACCAGCCCCTCGGACGAGTTGCTGAAGAGATTGCCGGAAAGTCCGCCCGCGACATAGCCGGAAGCCTGGCCGACGGCGAGATCGGTCGCTGCGGTGCCGTCCGCCACGACTGTGAGCGGACTGTTCACCCGCTCGCCCTGCCAGTTGTAGAGCGCGAACTCGCTGAGCTGGAGGGCCTTGCCGCCGTTCGTCTTCTGGAAGCGCACCCGCGTCCAGCAGCCGTTCTCGGCCCATGCACCCGCCGCGCAGAGCGCGACCGCAGCGGCGATCAGAAGGCTACGATATCTGCCCCCCATAGAAAACCTGTTGTTTCGCGAAATTATCATAGCTTGCTCCTTTGCGAGTTTGGGAATATTATACCACAACCAGCTCAAAATGCCCACCCCCCCTAAATTAGGGGTAACACTATGGGGTCGGATCCCATGGTCACTCGCTGGCCTGTGTAAATGCAAGGTTGAACTTTGGATTTACACCACAACAGGAGTCGCATTAAGCAAGAGGGTCTGAC
>Ga0256405_10012098_pt1 | contig 10795 bp, 10 predicted proteins | sample RumenRJG_02DNA_FD_189096 | JGI IMG/M metagenome (GOLD analysis project Ga0256405, IMG submission 189096) | Bovine rumen microbial communities from Lethbridge, Alberta, Canada - RJG_02 | ecosystem: Host-associated > Mammals > Digestive system > Stomach > Rumen | place: Canada: Alberta... | reverse complement strand
GATGGCCTTCCTCTCCCCCAGTTTCCAGCAGACCGATTCGGGCACCTCGACCCGCTTTGCAAAGATCCTCAACCAGGAACGCAAGATTTTCGAAGCCGCCCATCCGGATGCCCGCATCCTCTTCCATGGCGCGCCGCTGGGCGCTGTCTCGAATGCCGGCACCATCAAGAATGACCTCGTGTGGACGGTCGGCATCTCGCTGCTGATCATCCTGACCATCCTGCTGCTGGCCTTTCACCGCCTGCGCTTCATCGGTCATCTGCTGCTGCCCGTGGTTTACGGCACCTTCTTCGCCCTGGCCTGCGTGTACTGGATCAAGGGCTATATGTCGCTGATGGCCCTGGGCATCGGCGCCATCATCCTGGGCGTTGCCCTGAGCTACTGCCTGCACGTGCTGATCCATTACTACTACGTGGAAGATATCGAACAGATGCTACGCGAAGAGTCCACGCCGGTGGTACTGGGCTGCCTGACCACCATCGGCGCCTTCCTGGGCCTGCTGTTCACGGAAAGCGACCTACTGCGCGACTTCGGCCTGTTCGCCACCTTCGCCCTGCTGGGAAGTACGTTCTATTCACTGGTATTCCTGCCGCACTTCCTCAAGAAAGAAGATGTCAGCTACAAGAAATACAAGGGTTTCCACCTGATCGACCGCATCAACGGCCTGCCCTGGGACCGCAATCCGTGGATTCTGGGAACCATGGTCGTACTGTTGGCGGCCGGCATCATCCTGAGCCCGAAAGTGGGATTCGACTCCGACCTGCGGAACCTCAACTACGTGGACGGTCCGCTCGATGCAAGCCAGCGGCTTTACAGCGAGAAGAACGAGAGCGGACACATGAATCTCTACTTTGCAGCCTACGACAACGATTTCGACCAGGCGATCGCCTACGACAAGCTGCTCAGCGCCCGGCTCGATTCCCTGCAGCAGACCGGCCTGGTGAAACGCTACTCATCGGTCGTATCCCTGCTCTTCCAGTCGGAAGCGGAACAGCGGACGCGCATCGCCGCCTGGAAAGATTTCTGGACGCCGGAGCGTGTGGCCCAGGCGCGGCGCGACCTGTCGGCCGCCGCCCGCCGCCACAACCTCGACCCTGCGCTCTTCGCCCCTTTCTTCGCCCTTGTGGAGGCTGACTACCAGCCCGATTCACTCTACGAAGCGGGCGTGGTCCCCGAAGAGTTGCTTTCTTCCTTCATTGAGAAACAGGCCAGCGGACGCTGGATGATCTTCTCGACCGTCGCTTTCGCGCCGGAAGACCTCGACAAGGTAACCGACGCGCTGGTCGCCGGACCGCAGACGGTCGTGCTCGAGCCCTTCTACTACTGCCGCGACATGGTGGAAATCGTCCACGACGACTTCCAGAAGACCCTGCTGATCTCCTCCCTTTTCGTGCTGCTCGTACTGCTGATTGCCTTCCGCAACCTCTGGGTCGCGCTGGTGGCATTCTTCCCGATGTTCCTATCGTGGTATGCCCTGCAGGGATTCATGGTCGTATTCGGCCTTGAATTCAACCTGATCAACATCGTCATCGCCACGTTCATCTTCGGCATCGGCGTGGACTACAGCATCTTCGTGATGGAAGGACTGCTGCAGGAAGCGCGTACGGGAAGCAGCGACCGGCTGGAATACCACAAGGTGGCCATCTTCTTCTCCGCCCTGATCCTGGTCATCGTGGTGGCATCGCTGATCTTCGCCCGCCATCCGGCCATCAGTTCGACCGGAAGCATCACGCTCATCGGCATGGTCTTCACCATCCTGATGACCTACTCCCTCGAACCGTTTGTCTTCCGTAAGCTACTGGGAGCAAAATGGTTCCGGCGCAGCCTCAAACTTGACAAGCAATAAATGGACATCCTCGACGGAACACAATACCTGAATCTGGTGCGCGGCGGCGCTGCCCGCCTGGGTGCACACCGCAAAGCCATCAACGACCTGAATGTGTTTCCGATTCCCGACGGGGACACGGGCGACAATATGTATATGACGATGGAAGCCGGCTGCCGCGCCGCTGCGGGCGGCCTGGGCCAGACCGCCGCCGCCGTGTCGCAGGGCATGCTGACCGGCGCCCGCGGCAATTCGGGCGTCATCCTGTCGCGCATTTTTGCCGGCATCGCCCAGGGGTTGGCCGCCCAGGCGGAAACCGACATCGCAGGCTTCGAAAAAGCGATGGCTTCGGGCGTCGAATCGGCCTACAAGGCGGTGGCCGAGCCCGTCGAGGGCACCATCCTGACCGTCTTGCGCGAAGGCGTGCAGGCTGCTGCCGGAAGCCGGAATTTCGACGAGTATTTCGACCGCATCCTCCCGGCGATGGACCGATCGCTCCAGCATACACCCGAACTGCTCGATGTGCTGAAGAAAGCCGGCGTGGTGGACAGCGGAGGCGCCGGCCTGCTTTATGTGATGGAAGGCATGCGTGCCGCCCTGCACGGGGAAAGCGAGGCCTTCGAGCCGGATAGCCAGCCCGCTGCGGGGGCCCGGCCCGTCGATCTGACCGCTTTCACGGAAGACAGCGTCCTGGAATTCGGCTACTGCACGGAATTCCTGCTCCGCCTGCAACGCAGCAAAGTTGACCTTGAAAACTTCGACGAGCGCGTCATCGCCGACTGGCTATCCGCCCACGGCGATTCGCTGGTCTTCTTCCGCGACGGCTCGATCATCAAAGTCCATGTCCACACCAAACAGCCCGGAGAGATCCTGAACCATTGCCAGCAATACGGAGAGTTCCTGACCCTCAAGATCGAGAACATGACGCTCCAGCACCACGAAAACCACATGGACGAACGCTTCCACGTCGGCGGCAAGGCGCTTGGCGTGGTGGCGGTCGCCGCCGGCGCGAAAATCCGGCAGGCCTTCCGGGAAATGGGTGCCGACGAAGTCATCGAGGGCGGCCAGACGATGAATCCGCCCGTGCAGGCTTTCCTCGAAGCCTTCGAGCGTACCGGCGCCGAGAACATCCTGGTGCTGCCCAACAACAGCAACATCATCCTGACAGCCCGGCAGGCCGCAGCGATGTACGGGAAAGCCCGCATCGAAGTCCTGCCAACACATAATCTGGGCGAGGGCTACTACGCCCTGGCCAGTCTCGACACGTCCGAAGCGATTGACCAGATCGTCCGGGAACTGGGCGAAGCGCTCGAAGGGAGTGCGAGCGGGCTCGTTTCGCGGGCCATCCGCGAAAGCGGCGCCGCCCATACGGGCGATTACCTGGGCCTGAGCGGCAAGGACATCCTCTGCGGCGATGCCGACCGCGGAAAAGCGCTGCTGGAACTGGCCGGAAAGCTGCATGCCGGAAACTACGACCTCGCCCTGCTCCTGTCGGGAGCCGACGTCCCTGCCGAAGAAGCGGCCGCAGCGACGGAAACGCTTGCAGCCGCCTTCCCGCGCACGGAAATCACCCTGGTCGAAGGCGGCCAGCCTGTCTATGATTATATCCTTCTGCTATGCTGACACTCTATACTGACACCGACACCGACATCACGCCCGCCGTCGCGGCGGAATATGGCTACAAGCTCATCAGCATGCCGTACAGCGTGGATGCGAAAACCGTCTATCCGTATGTGGATTTCGAGCAGTTCGACGCCCGCAGCTTCTACGACCTGCTGCGCAGCGGGGTCCTGCCCACCACGAGCGCCATCTCCAAGGAGCGCTACATCGAATATTTCGAGCCCGAACTGGCCGCCGGGAACGATATCCTCTATGTCCATTTTTCCCGGGCGATGACCATCACCTTCGATGCGATGGACCAGGCCGTGGCCGAACTCCGGGCCAGATACCCGCAGCGCCGCTTCGAGGAGATCGACACCAAGGGCATCACCACCATCAGCTACGCCGTGGTCCGCGCCGTCGGCGACCTGGTCAAAGCCGGCAAATCGCTCGACGAAGTCCTCGAATGGGCCAAGACCGAGGTGGACCACTACGCGATGTATTTCTACGCCGACGACCTGAAATTCTTCCGGCGCAGCGGCCGCGTCAGCGGCCTGGCCGCCACGATGGGCACGCTCATCGGCATCCGGCCGATCATCTACATGTCCGCCGAGGGCAAGATGGTCTCCTGCGGCAAGGAAAAAGGCCGCCTCAAGGCGATGGAGCACCTCATCGGCAAAGTGGCCGAACTGGGCGACGATATCAAGGGACACCGCTTCTATGTGGGCCACACCGACGCCCCGGAACTGGCGAAGGATCTCGGCCAGGCGCTGAAGGCGCGTTTCGGCGAGGACCTCGACATCGAATATGTGGTCTGTAACCCGACGGCCGGCAGCCATGCCGGTCCCAACGGGGTGGCCGTCTGCTTCCACGCAAAACATCGTTGACATGATTACGGTCCGGGAAGTCAAGACGCGGCGCGAGCAGCGGGAATTCCTGCAATTCCCGCTCCGCCTCTACAAAGGCAATCCGTACTTCGTTCCTCCGCTCTACAGCGACGAGAAGAAGATGTTCCGGCCCGGCTATGTCTATAACGACTGCTGTGACTGGATCTGTCTGAACGCCTACCGGGACGGGAAAATGGCCGGCCGCATCCAGGGCATCATCCAGAAGGCCGCCAATGCCAAGAACCAGGAACGGCGCGCCCGCTTTACCCGTTTCGACACCATCGACGACCCCGCCGTATCGAAAGCCCTGTTCGAAGCCCTGGAGAAATGGGCCCTGCGCCAGGGGATGGACACCCTTTGCGGCCCGCTGAGTTTCTCCGACCTGGAACGCGAAGGCCTGTTGGTCGAAGGATTCGACCAACCCCAGACGTTCGAGGAACAGTACAATGCGGAATACTACCAGCACCACATCGAGCAGCTGGGCTTCGTCAAGGAAACCGACTGGACGGAATCCCGGATCTACGCGCCCGACCCGACGGAAGACGAAGAAGACCTGGACAAGCTCACCGAGTTCATCTTCCGGCGCTACAAGCTGCATTTCGGTCCTTCCCGGAATACCCGTGACTTCCTGCGCCGCTACACCGACGGCATTTTCGAGCTGATCGACAAATCGTATGACGGCCTCTACGGCACCGTCCCTTTCACCGAAGGGATGAAAAAACTGATGATCGACAATTTCCGCCTGGTCATCAGCCCGAAATACACGGCCGTCATCCTCGACGAAAACGAGAAGATGGTCTGCTTCGGCTTCGCCATCCCGAGCCTGGCTTCCGCCCTGGTGGGGACGAGCGGCCGTTTCACGCCGAAAGTCCTGTGGCGTCTGCTGCGCAACATCCGCCACCCCAAGGTCATCGACCTGTGCCTGATCGGCGTCGATCCCGCGTGGCTCAACCGCGGGGTTTCGGTCGCCTTCTCGTCGGCCATCCTGCACATGCTGCGCGACACCGACGTGGAATACGCCGAAACCAACCTCAACCTCGAAGACAACTACGCCATCCAGAACCAGTGGCGCCGCTTCAAGGCCGTCCAGGCCAAGCGCCGCCGCGCCTATGTGAAGAAACTGTCATGATCAAGATCCTCATCGACTGCTTCGGCGGCGACCATTCCCCGCAAGCCCCCGTCGCCGGCGCCCTGGTGGCGCTGGCCAAGAATCCGGAACTGCATCTCATCCTGACGGGCGACGAAGCCCTTCTGAAGCAGGAACTCGCCGGAAAAAGCTACGATGCCGCCCGCCTGGAGATCGTCCACGCCCCCGAAGTCATCGGCTGCGACGAGAAACCGACCGACGTGATCCGGCTCAAGCGGAACAGTTCGATGATGAAGGCCATCATCCTGCTGCGCGACCGCGACGACATCGCCGCGATGGTCTCCACGGGCTCGACCGGCGCCCTGGTGACCGGTGCTCTGGTCCGGCTGGGCCGCATTCCGGGCGTCATCCGACCGGCCTTCTGCCCGCTTCTGCCGACCATGAACGGCGGCATCGTGGGCATCTGCGACAGCGGCGCCAATCCGGAAGTGACGGCCGCCCACCTGCGGCAGTTCGCCATCATGGCCAGCCTTTACCTGGAAAACGTCTATGACATTCCCCGCCCCCGGACAGCGCTGCTCAATGTGGGGAAGGAAGCGGAAAAGGGCGACGATCTCCGGCGCGAAGCCTACAAACTGCTGCAGGAGACTTCCTCCGTCAATTTCGTCGGAAATATGGAAAGCCGCGACCTGCTCTCAGGCGCCTACGACCTAGTGGTGGCCGACGGCTTCTCCGGCAATGTCCTGGTCAAGACCACGGAAGGCACGGCCATCGAACTGCTCAAAAAGCTCAAGAAAGACATCTATTCCCGCACCCGCTACAAGCTGGGCGCCCTCCTGATGAAGAAGATGTTCCGGGAAGAAAAGGAATTCATGAACTACCAGAACTACGGGGGCAGCGTGCTGCTGGGCACGGCGAAGGTCGTGGTAAAGGGACACGGCAGCAGCAAGGCCGTGGCCGTGGAAAAATGCATCGAACAGGCCTACCGGATGGAAACCAGCCGCCTCTCAGCCAAGATCGAAGCCGAAATCGCCAAATACGAACACTACGAAGAATAACGTCATACCCGGCGTCGACCGGGCATCTGAAAAATTATGTTTGAGAAAGTACAGGCCATCCTGGCCAAGCAACTCCGGAAAGATCCGGCCATCATCACCCCGCAGTCCCAGATCAAGAAAGACCTGGGCGCCGACTCCATCGACATCCTCCAGCTCCTGATGCGGATCGAAGACCAGTACGGCATCGTCATCCCCGACGAGGAACTGGCTACGTTCAACACCGTCGGCGACGTGGTCGCCTTCCTGGAAAAGCAGGAAGAAAAAGCTTAGTTTCTTCTAGTACTTGAAAAGGTACTCCGTCGAGATGCCGCCGAATTCTTCGAGGATCATCCGGACGGGGAGCCCTCCTTTGACGTATTCCATCATAATCCTGGAATAGCCGCGGGCGGCGGCCTTGCGGGCCTTCATCGAGACGGTCTTGATGCCGTTTTTCTCGGAGACGGACAGCTCGGCATCATTGTCCTTGGCGGCCTGCTCATATTTGCCGGTAATGCAGTTGAGCAGGGTATTGCGAAGCGTGCGGAAACGTGCGTTCTTGTCGGTGTCAATGGAAATCTGCTGACCCTGCGTGTTGGAGCGCAGCATCGGGCCGGAAATGACCAGATACTCCCCGGCGGGATCGGTGTAGGTCATCGTGAGCTGGTCGGGAGCCTTGAACGAGACAACGCCGGCCGAACGGATTACTTTGCCGGAGGCCTGGATCGTGCGGGCCTGCGTAAATGAACATTCCAGCGGTTCCTGGGCGCCACAGAGAACGGCGCAGAAAGCGAAGAGTAACAGAAAGAAAATTTTTTTCATGGCCAAAGCAAAAAATGCTTGCAAATATAGGATAATTATTCCTACTTTTGTAACAAAGATTGAAAAATGACAAAAATCGAGCCGTACTGGAATCCCTCGAAAGATATGAAGGATTTCCGCTTTTCCATCCGCAAGGAGTCGCGAGAAGGCTTTTTTGATGTATCCGAAGTACCGGAGGTCGTCTTGCCTTTCTTCGCTTTTACCTATGTACTCGAAGGGGAAATCCTGGTGGAAGTCGAAGGTGAGCCCTATCTTTGCCAGGCGGGTCAGGTGCTGATGATCCCGCGCAACCTGCCCTTCCGCGTGCTCTATTTCAAAGGAAACATCAGCTACGAATGCGGGTTCTCCCTCCACGCCCTCAAAGACGTCTCGTACAAATGCCTGCACGACCCGCATCCGCTCAAACAGGCCTTCTGGTTCGACGATGCCGTGTTCACGGCGTCTTTGCTGGAACTGATGCTTAACGCCTGGAAACGAAAGGATCACATCTTGACCCAAACCGCGCTCGACCTGTTCCTCTGCCGCCTCAAGTTGCAGGAAGGCCATCCCGCCAACAGCACGGTCAGCAGTTTCCTCGAGAAAGTTTTCGACCGCAGCCGCAAGCCGGGCAAGGTATCGGATTACGCCGACGAACTGTGCATCACGCCCAACTACCTGAACCGGCTCGTACGCACCCAGACCGGCCACTCGGCCATGGACTGGATCGAGATCTCCCGCCTGAACCTGGCCAAGTCGCTGCTCAAGCAGGGCAGTCTGCAGATTTCCGAGATCGCCGCAGCCGTGGGCATCGACGACCAGTCCTATTTTACGCGCTTTTTCAAGAAAAACGAAGGCTACACACCCTCTCAATACCGGGACATGGTGTTAGCCGAAAAACCCGATAAGTCCTAAATAGTCCGGACCGGACTAGGATCCGAAGATAAACTCGGCGCAGAAGGACGAACGGTCTTCCACGCGCCCCTCCACCACCCAGCCGCCTTCGACCGGAGCCCGGAAGATGGCCACGGATTCCCCCGGCCGTATTTCTTTGTTGAAATTGATCCGAAGGCTGCGCACGCGCCGGGTCGAGACAGTCTCATAGTCGAGGCAGTCCATCGCCCAGACTACATAGCGCGCGTTGTTGGCGTGACCGACAAAATCCACGTCCGAGTAGGAAACACGGTGCTCAGCTACTTCTTCCAACCCTTCCTGGGGCATTACGATCTTGTCGCAGGGCGCATCGATGGCGCTTTCGGGATAGCGCGTATCCATGGGCAGTTTCTCCTCCAGGTGCTCACGACGTAGCAGGCGGCGGGACGCCACATCGAAGACCAGCCAGGAGGAAGTGGCCAGCACAATCGGCGTGCCGACAGCATCCAGCATCCGGAAATCACGCACATAGAACGGCCCTTCGAAGCCCTTGTGCCAGGTCTGGAGTTCCACGACGTTTTTCCAGCGCGGCAGCGAGAGGAATTCGATGTGCATCCGCGACAGGACCCAGGCCATTCCATAGCGCTGGAGGTCGTCGAAACCGAAACCGAGGGAATCGGCCGAGACATTGGCCAGTTCCTGTGCCAGGTCCATGAAGGACCCGGGCTTGAGATAATGCGCCACATCGGTGTCGTAGCAGGCGACCGGAAAGCGGCTGACGGTTTTTTTCTGGGGTTCGGTCATGGCAAGGATCTATTTGAGCGAGGCGTCGAGACTGAGGGAGGAACCGTAGAAGGTCAGGCTGTTGACCTGCAGGCGTGCGAAAAGCGCCTTGAGCTGCGGCACGGCATCGAGGTTCAGCACGATGCGGCCGCCGGAGAAACTTTCCACCAGGCCGGCCGGCAGCTTTTCGAGCAGTTTCTGGGAAGCCATGTCCAGCGCGAAATTGCCGGCACGCCCGGCATCGAGCTGCAGCACCGCGCGGGGCAGGGCCAGTTCCACGACGGTCACGTCGGCCGAAACCTTGTGCGTAAGCGGCTTGCTGATGATCGGGATGGGAATCGAGGCTTCATAAGACAAGGTCAGCGTGTCCGCATCCTTGTACTCGAGGCCGATCTGCTGGCCGCTTTTCTCGCGGACCAGGCGGGTGATTTCTTCGTATGAGGCGGAAAGGATCATGGGGTCGGATGAAAATTTTTCCCAAAAATAACGAATGTTTCACTATTTTTGTAGAGATAGCTCCCGAAATAAGCTTTTTTACCTATGAAACGCCTCTTACTGACCATACTTTCACTGTGTTCCCTTGCGCTGTTCCTGCCTGCCGCCGCACAGACACAGGCCTTTCTTTCCGGCAACGAGCAGCTGGACTACAGCATCCGGCACAATGTATTCCCGGGCAATGTGGGCCGGATGTCTTTCACCGGCAAAGACGGCGGCGGAGACTATTCCGTCGAAGCGACGCTGCACGCATCGATCGCCGGGGTCTATACCCTCGACTGCGTCTATGGCACGACCTTCCGGAAAGATGAGGCCCTGACGCCGCTCCGGGCCAGCCGCGACTACAAGGAGAAGAAATACTGGGCGAAGGCCTTCTACGACTGGTCGGCGCCCGGCAAGGTCCACATGGACGTCACCAAAAGCACCCGCCCGCCCCGCGACGAGGTTCTGGCCTGGTCCGGGACTGTCCGGGACCTGATCGGCATGATCTGGTGGCTGCGCTCGCTCGACTACAGCAGCGGTGCGCCGGCGGTCGGCAGCCAGGCACTGCTGCTCGATCACGACGCGCTCCCGGTCCGGATCGCGTCGGTCCGCAAGGGCACGGCCAAATACAAGAGCCAGGTCGTCCAGACCCTCGATGTCTCGCTCGCCCAGGGCGACAAGGATGCGCTGCAGCTGACGCTCATCGACGATGCACGCCGCACCCCGTTGCGGTTCTCCATCACGCTCTCCTTCGGAACCATCAAAGGCACACTGAAATAAAGGCGCTAGTATTACGGGGCGCTGCCCCACCCGAGCCGTAGGCGAGAGCACGACCATCGGGAGTAAACCCCGCCGCTTCGGCCTGCTATCTCACAAGCTCACGCAACGGCCTCCGCTAGCGCCTGATGGCGCTAGTATACGTGGACGGAGGTGGCTTTTGCGGACGGAAGGTAATTGATTCCCCACCAGCACATCTGTAAGCAGAGGTAGGTGAAAAGGAGGAGGAGGAGGGCGGTGCGGACGCTGGCGGGACGGGCCTTGCGGAAGAGGATGTACAGCACGCAGCAGAGCCAGGTAATGGCAGCCCACGTCTCCTTCGGATCCCATCCCCAGAAAGTCCCCCAGGCCTCCCGGGCCCAGAGCGCGCCGAACAACATGCCGAACGTCAGGAAGGCCAGCCCGACATACACCAGGTTGTCTGTCATCGCCATTTCATGGTCCGTCTCCTTCCCGCGGCGGAAGAAGAGCAGGTAGAGCGCCATCAGTGCAGCAGCACCCAGCAGGGCGTAAGACAGCATATAGACGATCACATGCGGCGCGAACCAGGGGCTCTGCAGGGCAGGCATCAGGTTCTTGCTGTGAATCTCGGGCTTGAAAAGATTGACGCAGATGAAGACAAGCGCCAGCACCGTGGTAAAAGTCAAAATCCATT
>Ga0256405_10012095_pt1 | contig 10799 bp, 11 predicted proteins | sample RumenRJG_02DNA_FD_189096 | JGI IMG/M metagenome (GOLD analysis project Ga0256405, IMG submission 189096) | Bovine rumen microbial communities from Lethbridge, Alberta, Canada - RJG_02 | ecosystem: Host-associated > Mammals > Digestive system > Stomach > Rumen | place: Canada: Alberta... | reverse complement strand
ATCACACGAAGTCCATAATGGTCGGCAATCGCTTGAATTTCCTGGGTCCTGCAGGGCTTCCCGTATACGTGAACCGGCATAATAGCTGTCGTTCTGGGTGTAATGGCCGCTTCGATACAGTTAGGGTCCAGATTACCAGTAGCAGGATCAATATCAACGAAAACCGGCTTGATTCCGTTCCACCAAAGAGAGTGGGTAGTAGCTACAAAACTATAGGGAGTCGTAATGACTTCTCCCGTAATTCTAAGGGCCTGAAGGGCGGTTATCAGCGGAATAGTCCCATTGGTGAAAAAACTGATAAAGGGTACCTTCAAATACTCGCAAAGAGCCGCTTCCAATCGAGCGTGGAATGAACCGTTGTTGGTTATCCATTTACTGTCCCAGATCTCTGAGAGCAATGCATCAAAATCCTTTCGGTCAGGAAGAAGCGGAGATGTGACGGTTATGGGCATAGGGATCAGTTTTGAGTATCTGCTTTATGGGTGGTCGTGTCAAAAGACAAAAGATAGGGGGCATGATTCACTTGCTGGTCAGCTGGAAGTGTCGGTTGGAGATGCGGATAATGGTGACGGAGATACTTCTCAATTTGACTGGGCGCTTTTACTTTCACTCCTTCAAAAGAGACGGTATCACAATTCGTAATGGAATCGGTGCTGATCTGGTCGAGCGGCATCTTGACAATGCTGACGAACTTTCTTTTTTTATTATTAAATAGAGATTGAACTTTATGTAATCTCCAATAGAAAAATTTTCGGGGAATTAGACGGATGAAGGAATAAGAGGCCTTAGCCATTATTGTGGCAATAGGGCTGGGCAGTTTGGAGAACCGTTCCAAATTCGCTTGATACATTTGCCTCCTTTTGAAACTACCCTCGAAATACTGAACAACCCTTCGGTGAATAATCTCCATACGGGGAGAGTCGGGCACATTGTCAAAAGGAAAAATATCGACAAAAATGCCATGGTGGATGGGCATATCCCTGTATGGATATTCGACAAACAAAGTGCTGTTCTTTCGGACTTTAATAAAGTAAAAAGGAGTTAGTTCCTCTGTTTCAAAGCATTGGATAAAATAGGAATCTGATAGGATAGCGGGAGCTTCTTGAATGAAACGTTTATAATTGTCGCGCGTCATTCCAAGATCGATATCATCATCCCAGGGAACAAATCCTTGATTGAAAAAAGCGCCGATTGCCGTACCTCCCTGGATAAAATAGTCGATCTTCAAAACAGTGCAGACTCTGACTATCTCCTTGAGGATATCCACTAATTCAGCATGGAGCCGCTCGAGGTCTTCTTTTGCGTAATTCATTATAAAGCGTGCTTTTTATAGAGAGCTAAAAGCGCAGTACTTAAAACCTGTTTTGTGGAAAAAGAGATCCTATTCCGATGCTTCATCCAATACAAAAAGTGACGGATGGACCAGTTGTAGCATAAATCGTCTTTGACGATCATTTTGACGGATTCTGAGGCATGCTCCTTGAATTTTTCAACAATTAAACGCAAGAATAACCGGTCGGAATCGGAAACGGGACGAGAATTCTGTAGAAACGACTCAAACTTCTCATTTGCCAACAAGGTGGATTCAACTTTTTCTTTATAATTGGAGGTGGCGTAAGAAATGGTCTGTGTATTAATTCGGTACTGAAATCCGTAATGGCTGGAATTGACGATACCATGATCCTGAGATGCAAGACATACAGACAATAGATCGCTATGCCAACCGTAAGGGAGATCATAAAATCCTCCTTTTTGTCTCAGCGTTGATGTCCGGAAAGCAAAATCTCCAATATATTGCTTGCTTCGTCCCCCAAACCACCGATGCCATAACATGGAATAAACAGACTCGGCCTCTGGACGAGATTCCTGTACATCGATGACTTTTGAGTAGGAGTCGATAACTTGGGTGTTTGTGTGGAATACACTAACTTCCGGGAACTTTTCAATCAATTTGGAATAATCAGTAAGACACGAGGGAAGTAACTTGTCATCGTCTCCCATGCAAATCGTGAAGTCACCATTCGCATACTTGAGACATTCATTCCAATTGCTTACGACATTCTTTCCGCCAAAACCTTCGATGTTCTTTTTGTAGATGAGACGTGGCGAGTCAAATTCTTGAATAATTGAATCAAGGTCATAAGGAGAGTTATCATTGACAACGATAATCTCGAAGAACTCATAATCTTGGGAAAGAATGCTGTTCAGACATTCTTTTAGAAAGTCTTTTTTATAGGCAGGGACAAGTATGCTGAAGCTAGTATCCATACAGAACACGTTTAAGTAGGAACTTGCTAGTCTCTTTGACTAAAGGGAAAACGCCTGTTTTCCCATAGGAGGAGCGGACATAAATACGTTTATTCTCCTGATAATGCTCTTTCCCGGTTCCTATGAATTCAAAATCTGTTTGATCAGATATGGGTTGTGTCAAATGGGTGTGTGCGAGAGAATCATTCTCATTATTGCAATTAACGCCTGAATTATCCCATCCTGTATTTCGGACCAATGAAACGCGCGGCATTATGACATCCATGCCTTCAAGCGGCATCATTACGCTTAAGGTATTATCGGTAGAAGATGTTTTCTCATAGTAGCATTCTCTCATGAAGCGGATAAGCCGGTTGCTCCCGTTTTTATGAACTTTCCAGTAATTCTTCCAATTCATGTTCTGACGAAAATATTGTGGGGTCAATGATCCAATGAAATCTCTTCGCTCTTTCCATGTCCCATATCCCCAAGCTGAGAAATCCACATTTTGGCGGAAAAAAGAATTGTTATCAAAAACAACAGGATAGAAGTGTCGATAGCCATTAATGGCAAGTACAGAATGATCATCTTCAAACAATTCCAATCCTTTATTGATGAAGACCAAGAAATTTGGTGAAAAAATATTATCGTCTTCAGAGTAAATATAGCGATCATATGTCGTGAATAAATCACTGATAAGTGATCGGGCGTTGCCTTCTCCGGAAAAGAAATAATTATGGTCGCGATAGATGACGTTGAAAGAATTAAACCCCGGATTACCTAGTGCCTCTAAGTAATTTCGGATTCTTCGATAACCATCCCAATCCTCGTCTCTTCCAGGATAATCCAATGCAATGTAGACATCGGTTCTGTCTGCCCATGTGCATTTTGCCAGAGACTCAATACATTGTTTTAAATGGTTGAATCGAGAGACAGTCGGGATGACAACAGGCGCAAATTTCATTTTGCGTTTCGGAAGTAAAGATAAAGGGCGTGGTATGCTCTGGGAAATAAAGCCTTGAAGGACCCTGTGGCCAAGACGATGGGATATCTCCAGGGAAAACAGCGTTTCTGAAACAAGAGAGAATTGTGGAGATTCCCCCTGGGTGAAAATATCTCTTTAAAACGTTCTCTAAGTGTTTTGCTTTCAAATACATCTCGTCCTCCGTCCGCGGGGTGGTCATTCTGACATAGAGCGGCATATTCAGGTAAGATTATCAAGTGAAATCCCTTTTTATGCGCTCGATAGGTATAGTCGTGATCACTGCCCCCATGGCCATATTCATCTGAAAATATGCCCATTTTTTCAACGACTTCATTAGAAACATAAGTGATGTTTCCGTGTCCGCACTGGCATTCCTGATAATCACCGTTGGGAGGAAGCATCTGGTCTTTTAGCGTGAGGAGATTGACGAAATTAAAACCGCCGTAGGTAAATACGCCCGTCGTTTTATCTTTTGTGGAACCGATATAAATCTGTCCGCTTCCATATCGCGAGACGGCGTAATCATCGACCTTAGAAAGCATCTCCCAGAACTCAGGTAGGATTTCTATATCATTGTTAATCCATAGATAGCCATCGAAGGATTCCGGGCATGAAATGGCAGTTTGCCAAGACAAAATCATCCCGCGATTCCAAAACAAAGAGCCATTACCATGAGAAATACGGAGTGGGAAGGGATAATTGCGTTCAAGGATGGCTTCTGTTGTGCCATCTGTGCTTCCGTCGTCAGTTAGAAAAACGCTGATTTGAAATGGGATACGCTTATTGGTCATAGCCCAATGGATTGTGTCCAAGCAACTGAGTGTTTTCCGCTTTCGGTTGAAAACAGTTAAAATGATAGCAATAGTTCTCATTTTTCCCTATCAGGTCTTCTGTTAAAAATAACAGGAAGTTTAGTTCGGACAATATTGTAAATATACTCTCTCTCTGAAGGAAGGCATCCCAGGAAAAGGGTTGATGGCACTGTGCAACATACACATAAAGTGCATGTGATGAGAAAACGCCACCAACTATAAGGTAATAGAAGAACAGATAAAAGAGGAAGAATGATGGAACATAGAACGACTTTAAGCTCTGGCAAATAGACCTCCTTCATCAATCCGGAGAAATTATAGTTCAGCGTTTTCATCACGATATGATGTGAAGCGAAAGCACACAGGACAGTGGTGAAAATGCTGATAATATAAATGATTTCGGGTTTGTACCCAAGTCTCAAGAAAAACCATGAAAGAGGGAACTGAAGTAATGTGATGAGACTCATGACGAGGTTATAGTTCCGGATATTCCCGGATGCGTTTTGAACATTCCCGAAGATACCGTACAATAATCCAAGTTGACAGATTATCAATGCAAGTCTATTGAAATTGACAGTATGCTCCGGGACTTGTCCTAGCCATAGGGAAAAGACAAAGTGTGCTTCTAGAATGACAGGAAGAGAAAACAAATACATGATGAAAAACGAAAACCGTGATCCGCGATAAGTCAGATATTTTACATACTGCATATCATTGGAGGCATAGGCCTTTGTAATTTGTGGCGTTAGTGCTATCGTGAAATTGTTGACGAACATGGCAATGGCATTCTGAACCGTATTCGATAATCCCCGTGCGGCATTCACGGCCGGCCCATAAAAGACGTTAATAAGCGTATTGACGCCTTGCCCGCTCAATGTTCCTGAGAAACTCCCGACAAAATTCCAGCCAGCGTAACGGAATAATTCCTGAAATAACTTTTTATTGAAGCACAAACGGAATCGGCATTCTTGAAAATGAAAGGCACTATAAATAATAGCGAAAACTTGAAGGAATAAAGTACAAAGTGTCCATACAATAGTATAAAGGATAAGTCTGTCGACTGAATATGCCCCGAAAGCGAGAAAAAGTGCAAGCCCTAGTCGTAAAATGGCCTCTATTACACTGATAATGGCGTAAATATCCATTTTTTCGTGTGACAATAGCGCAGAGTTGAAAGGCGAAACAATCAGCCCAGTCATGACGGTAATTACTGCGCAACGGAAAGTCCACATAGCGGCGGTCTCCCGGCCTGGAGGAATCGTCATTTTTGTTTGGACAAACCATACACCAATTGTTTCTGACAAGAGAAAAATAATTATAGCAAAGCCGATCATTAAATTAAGAGAAATAGCGAATATTTCCTTCTGCTTTTGCTTATTACCTGTCCCTTGTTCAAAAGTTAGAAAACGACTGATAGCGGAGGCCAATGACCCAGTGACCAGAGTAAACATAGAAGCAAATCCAGCCACGGCATTGTTGATGCCGTAATCGTCTACTCCCAACGCATTAAGTATAAGCCGGCTGCTATAGAGAGAGACCAGCAAGCAGAAGATAGAGCGGAGGTACAAGTATAACGTGTTCTTCGCTAACCGTCTAGTATTCTCTGTTCTGTTCTGGCCCAAGTTAAAATAAGGATGCTATTCGTGTTTAAAGAGAAAAAGTCGGTTCCATCTCCTGACTTTAAACCTGATTAACCGATAATAATTGATAATCACCCATACGGTTTTAATCATTCGTTTTTTCTCCCATTGCGGGTAAAGGACCTTGCTGTCTTCGGGATAGTCCAGTTGGCAGGAAATGAATAGGTTATATGTAGCTATCCGTTCCCAGAACGACTTGGCTGATAAATTCAGATACCCTCTGAAATCCTTTGAAATGGGACGAGAGACTTTACTCGCCTCTGCAAATGCAGAAGACCGCAATGCCAATACAAAGGGAAAATACAAAATCCGCTTTTTATGGAGCAGGGACCTTTCAACCCGCAACATGAAGTCGACGTCTTCCAACTTCCATAATCGTGGATCGTATCGTATGTTTTCTACAAGGCTCTTCCTGCAGATGAACGTCCCTGTCAAGAGAAACAACCAATTGAGAACGAAAGCTCGATGACCATTCCTGATTAACTTGGTTTTGTTGTATCGGCGTATGAGTTGATCATCGTTCTTATAAGCGCCGATGAACAAGTCTATATTTGGATAACTGTTGACTTTTTCAGCAAGATACTTTAATGCATCCGGAGTTAATGTGTTGTCTGCGTCAATGAACAATAGCCACGCAAAGCTGCTTTGTGCGATTCCGGTGTTTCTTGCCCCCGACGGCTCCTGGTTATTCTGTTTGAATATTCTTATTCTGCTGTCGCGGAAAGAATTGATAATCGCTAAACTGTCATCGGTGGAGCCGTCGTCAACGATGATCAACTCAAAATGATTGTATGATTGGTTTAAAATGGACTGGATCGTATGTGCGACACTCTTCTCTTTATTGAAAAGAGGAATGATGATGGAAAAAGAAACAGCGGCATTCATTGCGTGATGACCTTTGCCGGACACCCTGCAGCGAAAGAATGAGCGGGGACATCCTTGACGACCACGCTGTTCGCCCCGATAATGGCCCCTTGACCGACCGTCACTCCAGAAAGAATGGATACCTTATCTCCAATCCAGACATTATCTTCGATTATGACTTTCCCTTTTGTAACCAATTTTCTGTCAAAGGGGGGAATGGAACTGTCCAAATCAGAAGTGTCGCCATGCGCGTGGTCGTTTATGAGCACGAACCGGCCCATCAATACGTTCTTCCCAATGCTGATGGACATGATGGCACCCAAGTGACAATAATCTCCGATTCGGGTATGGTCGCCAATAATGATCTCCGGGGAGTAACGATGGCTCCCCTTATCCGTGATCGCCTCCAGGACGCTGTGCGCTCCAATATACACATTGGATCCAATTGAAATCAATTCGGGGTGCGAAAGGTTGTCAATTTTTTCTATTACCGAGCCATCTCCAAACTGGCGGAACTGCCGGCTAATCCAATTGCGATAGGATTTGGATTTGAAATCAACGAATAAGCGGTATAGTTTGATCAGAAGATTCATCTGATAAAGAAAGGACGAGATGATAAATGACATAAGTGGACATGACGAATGCCGTCAAGGTCGTTCCGACCATGGCCAGCCGTCTGTCCAGGCATAACTTACTTGTGGACTTGCCCCCGGTCATCCAAAGAAGTCCGGGGCGACTGAGCAGACGTGTCAAACAGGGGAGAATAATCAGTTGAAATAGAACAAGCAGAAGAAATAAAGGGTAGGGCGAAAGTTTTAGCGTGTTATCGTTGAGGAGGGTAATTGTACTTAAAACAATGAAGTGCGTAATGTATACCGCCATGGATTGCTCTCCGGCTCTGGCCAGGAATTCAAATTGCGATGCATGCGCGCGTTTGAACAGATTGTTTATCAAGACACACCCGGAAATGAAGAAGACAATTGTCGGGAGAAAAGGAATATGTCTGTTGGTGATGAAATCCCCTGCCACCGCTTGTGTGATAAAGCAGTAAACTAAAAAAAATACATAGTAAAAAGAAGATAGAACAAGGCTCATCTTCTTAAACTGGCACTCTTTTAATAAGTATCTTGCACAAAACAAGAATAACCCAAGAGCGATATTGCCAAAATACAAGCCGATAGGTAGACCGGCTATTTGAATCCCCCATGCACTTACCAGAGCAGATACCGTGACGATCCATGCGGGAAGATATAACGCTTGTGAAAAAGAGAAGAAAATACGAACAAAAAAGAGAGAGAGTAAAAACCATAATGGCGCATTGAATTCCACTGCGACTTCTCTCTTCAGGTGAGTTGGAAGGCTATAGATAAAGCGAAGAATCCATTCTTTTCCCAAAACACTACCGTATAGAATAACACCGATGATAATGGCGAGTAAAGAGAAAACTATGTAAGGGATAAGAAGTCTATCGAAACTCTTTTAGTATGCTGTAACGGTTCTGTTTGGAAAAACATGCCTCCTTTAAAAAAGAACCAGGCCATGAGAAACAGAAGCGGATAGTAGGTTAATACTCCGCCCCACCATGTTTCAGTTAGGTGGCTGAGGAGAACACAGTGTCGAAAGACCATGTACAAAACCATAATCCCCCCAACGACATCTATGGATTTATCGCGCATTCTTAATCCAGAACTTCAGTTCCCAGGCCTGTTTAACGATCCACCAAATAATACGAAGAGGTAAACGGCTATTACTAAAACTTTTCAAATAGTAATCAGCGCTCTCCAAGTTGCATTTTTGAAGAAAAAGGTTTGTTGTCTTGGACGTGCTTGCGCCACCAATATGCAATGCGTTTACAGACGGGATGCAATAATTGGTCAAACCTTTATTTAAAAGTTTTTTACACAGAATGTTTTCCTCGTAATAAAGAAAGGTCCCTTCGTCAAGCCCATCTATCTCTTGAAGGATACTCTTTCGTATGAACATACAAGCTCCACTTGGCATACCAATAGGGAATGCCGACTCACGCAAGAGTTCAGGATTGGTTATGAGGATTTTTTGTGAGTCTGAAGATTTTGACAAAAGATGAAACAAGTCCTTTTTAAAGAAAACAAAAGGTAACATTATTTCCCAATTCGATGGGAATCTTCGGGCGCAGCTATACTCGATGCCTCCATTAGTATTGTATATGACAGGCGTGAGAATCCCGGGTCTGTCCAACTTGGCCCGTTGCGAAATCAATTTTGGAATAATATCAGAATCAAAAAAGACATCGTTGTTCAAAACCAAGATGTCGTCAATGTCTGGGTCAGAAAAAGCGGCTCTCAACCCTTTATTGTTTCCACGGGCATAGCCGTCGTTAGAAGAGCTGGCAATAAACAGGGCTTTGGCTTTGTTGAAATCTGCAGGAAACAAGCCTTCGGTTCGAATGCATTGGTCGCCAAAAGCCGACTTCAAAAATGCTTCGATTACCGCTGTTTCCCGATCTTCGGTGGAGCCATTGTCAATGATGAAATACTTGATGTCTGCCGAGTTGTGTGATTCAATACTCTGTATGCACCGAATCGTTTCGTCGGATCCATTGTAATTCAGAATGACAATACCAGTACTCACCGGTTGCTATTCTTTTTAATTGTTTCGTACAAATGATCTCCTAAAAAGTGTCGCGCTTCAGTCTTGACTTTCCAAATAAAGAACTCTTTGAAATTTGCGGCTCTGCAGCGTGACGCCCAGGCAAAGGTATCGGGAGCATATTTCTCATATGTTTCGGGAAGCATGCAGACCGTTTTGTCGTAGTAGGCAAGCGCCGTGATAAATGATTGCTCATGTTTATGATAAGAAAAGCCTGGATCCTGGTCTTGCATCTCTTCCGGTGTAGGGTCGACAACCAGTTCCGGATGATTCAGGCATAGATCCAACCAATGCTTGAGCAGGCTATTGCCTGGGTTCTTCATGAACAATAACCCTCCCATCACTTTGCAGTTTTCGCGGTAAGCACAATCGCCGAAATAGCTGTCAAAGAATGCTAGGGCACTTTTTTTGGTCCAGTACTTAATCTTCGTGCAGGCATTTCCCCAACGAGCGAATTCCGGGACCGTCTCGGCATATTGAAAACAAAGGGTGTCATATTGATCCATCAGTCCGAAAAGCCTGCTCCATTCAGGGGATTTACGGAGTGTGGAGCCAGCATCAGCATAGACGACAATGTCTCCAAAATTGTGTTCGCGGAGCGTTTTCTGGATTATCCAAGGCTTCCAGAGCCAATAACCTCCGCCCTTGCTATGCTGCATCAGTGGATGGCCCTTGAGTTCTTCAGGCAAGTCCGCCGGGGTATAAAGGATTACCTCATCAAAAACCTTCAGATGGCGTGCCTGCCGTCCTATCCGTTTGAGCGAATAGGCAAGTGCTGCATCGGCATATGCGATAAACACCTTTTTTTTATGTCCTCCTATTTGCGCCAATTCACTTGATCCCGAATCTCTTTGGAGGGAATTCCTGCATTTATTGTGTTAGGATTGATGTTTTTAGTAACCAATGATTTCATTCCGACAATTGCATTCTCGCCAATAACTACCCCTTTTAAGACAGTTACACCTTTGCCGAGCCATACGTGGTTATGGATTTGGATGGGGCTGTCATTATTGAGATATCCCCCCTGATATGTGATGACATGCGTGTCGGAATTCCATATTTCGACATTTTCGGCAATCATACAATTATTGCCGATAGTTATATAATTATTATTGCCAGCACAGACAATCGTACCACCTCCCAAATGCGTTGATGAACCAATTTCAATATAGCCTCCCACGGAGTTTTTTATGATTATATGCATATTGTAAATGCGGGCGGCATCATGAATGCAGAGCCTGGTATCGGTTCCCGAAATGCTAATTGCAGAATTGAAGATATCTGCCTGCCCTAAATCGACAACATTATTGTTCCCCGAGACAGAAATGGTGCATTGACGAATAATAGTATGATCTGTCTTCAGGATGTTGTTTCCCGTTATCCTTATCTTAGATAAAGCAATTAATGAGTGGCTTTTGAGGAATCTTCTGGGATGTCCGAAGAAAGAAATAGCCTTTAATAATAAAGAATACATTATAATTGATTGAATCTCAGTCCCGTCAAGTTTGGTAGGTACTTCCATACAAGAACTTCACCAAGCCTCCACAAGGCCGGATCAACAGGCCGCTTACAATGGAAATCGAACAGGTAATGCCCCAGAACAGCAGGCTGCGTTCAAATCCC
>Ga0256405_10012094_pt1 | contig 10800 bp, 9 predicted proteins | sample RumenRJG_02DNA_FD_189096 | JGI IMG/M metagenome (GOLD analysis project Ga0256405, IMG submission 189096) | Bovine rumen microbial communities from Lethbridge, Alberta, Canada - RJG_02 | ecosystem: Host-associated > Mammals > Digestive system > Stomach > Rumen | place: Canada: Alberta | collected... | reverse complement strand
CGCATGGCCGGTGTACGGGAAGCGAAGACTGCGTGGGTCGCATTCCTGGACAGTGACGATGCCTGGACACCGGAGAAGCTTGAGCGGCAGCTGGCCTTTGCCGAAAAGACCGGGGCGGATCTTGTGTTTACCGGGTCCGGATTCATGGACGAAGAGGGAAAGCGCATCGGCCGGATCCTGCATGTCCCGGAGAAGATCTCTTACCGGGAACTTCTGAAGCAGAATCTGATCTCCTGTTCTTCCGTGCTTGTGAAGAGAGAGCTGATGCTGCGGTATCCGATGCGGCTGACCGGAAGCCGGGCGAAGGGACGCATGCACGAGGATTTCGCTTCCTGGCTCAGGATGCTGCGGGGCGGCGCGAAAGCCTATGGGATTGACGAGCCGATGCTGATCTACCGGGTGAGCCGGGGCTCTGTATCCGGGAACAAGAGTAAGGCGGCGGCCATGACCTGGCGGGTATACAGGAACATCGGCCTTTCCCTGCCGGAATGTGTGTATTATTTCTGCTGCTATGCAGTGCGAAGCCTGAAGAAATGGCGCGGGCTGCGGAAATGACGGAGCGTTTATCTGTGGAAAATAAAAAACGAGGGGCGGCGGTCTATGCCGCGGTGCTGCTTTTTCTGGCGGCGGTGCGGATCTGGCTTGCCTGCCATACGAATTACGCGGCGGTGCCGACGGGACCTTACGACGAGGAGCTGCAGGTCTCTCTGGGATTAAGTCTGGCGGCGGGGCAGTGGCTCGGCGCATACAATCAGTATACGCTGATCAAGGGGATCGTTTATCCCCTGTTTCTGGCGCTGTGCGTGAAGCTTGGGATCACCTACGGCATGGGGCTGGGGATCGTGATGGTCGTTTCGGCGCTGATCTTCCAGGCCATGCTGGGGCTGGTGACAAAGAACCGGGTGCTGCGGGGGATCTGCTACGCCTACGTGCTGTACAGTCCGGTGGCCATGACCTCCTGGAGCGGACTCCGGATCTACCGGGATGTGCTCGCGCCCTGGCTGCTTCTCATTCTGGTGAGCTGTCTCGCGGCAGTGTGGTTTCTCCGGAGGGAGCCGTTCCGGAAGAGTCTTCCCTGGTTCGCCGGACTGGCCGTGAGCTTCATGCTCTTTTACAATCTCCGGGAGGACAGTATGTGGATCCTGCCGCTGGTCTGCACCGGACTTCTGCTGACGGTCTGCGGGCGCCTTCTGTTTTTTGCCGGAAAAGATACAACCCGGGACGGGATTGCCCAGAACAGCAAAACTGTTGCGAAAATACTTCCGTACCTGCTTTGCTGTCTGCTTCCCTTTGCGGCCGGCGCGGGCTGGAAGGGCGTGGTCTCGCAGAAAAATCTGCAGCATTACGGGATTGACCTCCCGAATGACCGGGTGAAGGGGAATTTTGCGCGGGTCATGTCGCTGATCTCTTCTGTGGAGGACCCGGCGGCGGATGAAAAGCTCTGGATTTCGAATGAGATGCTCCGGCAGTGTGTTGAGGCGAGCCCCACACTGAAGCGGATGGAATCGGAGATCGAGGCACGGCGCCGGGTGACGGCGGCCGGGCAGGGATCGGACGAGGTCCTCGGCGATTACATGCAGTGGGCCCTCAGAAATGCCTTGTCGGATTCCGGATTCTACCGGGACGCGGTGAAGACGGAGGGCGTGCTGGGACAGATCGCTTCCGAGCTGGAGGCGGCCTATGCGGACGGACGGCTGAAAAAGGACGGCCGGATCCATCTGTCTTCCCAGGGACGGGGGCTGAAGGCAGGAGAACTGCTGACTGATGCGGGACTGGCCCTCGGGAAGCTTCCGGCCCTCGCGGTCTATGCCGGCTGCCCCGGGTATTATCCCTATCACACGGCCTGCAAAGAGGAACTTCTGAAACGGTACCAGCTCGTCCTGGGGATCGATCTTGGCCCCGCGACGGTGAACAGCGGGGCTTACCGGACGGCGGCGTCCGTCGGATCGGCTTTGACCGGGCTTTACCGGATCCTGGGCGCGGTCCTTGCCCTTCTCTGCCTGGCGGCGCTGGCGGCAGGAACTGCCGCAGCGGTTACAGGAAAAAATGGCGCCCGTGATAATGCTGCCGCCAGTGGAAAGGATGCGGCGGGCGGAAAGAACGCGGCCGGCGGAAAGAACGCGGCCGGCCGGATCCGGCTTCCTTCCGGGGATGTGGTCCTCCTGGCGTGGGGGCTTCTGCTCAGCGCCTTCGCCCTGGTCTACATGGTCACGCTGTTTACGGCATTCCTGGATCTTTCCTTCTTTTACAACTACACATCAGCCTTTTATGCGCTCCTTCCGGCGGCGGAATGCCTGACGGCGGCGGGCATGATGAGGGCATAAAAAAAGACCTTGGCTTTACAAGGTCTTTTTCCATTCGGCGGCAGTGTTCAGGCGGAATTCAAAGTCCTGCCGGTCCCTTAAGCGCAGGGTATGGAGCAGGATGCCGGCAAAGAGAGAAATGATGGCGGTCAGCATCACGAAGCCGCAGACGATCAATGTCGGGAAGCGCGCCACCATTCCCGTTTTCGCGTAATCCAGCAGTACCGGAACCACGAAGGCCAGGCTGAGCAATGCCAGGACCGCGGAGAGCAGCCCGAAGTAGCCCAGGGGACGGTAGGTCCGGAACAGGCGCTCGATCATCCGGAGCACGCGGAATCCGTCGGAGAAAGTGTTCAGTTTGCTGACGCTCCCCTCGGGGCGGTCCCGGTAGGTGACGACCACATTTTCCACCCGGAGGCGTTTATCCGCCGCGTGGATGGACATCTCCGTCTCGATCTCAAAGCCTTCGGAGAGCACCGGGAAGGTCTTTACAAACTCATAGCTGAAGGCCCGGTAGCCGGTCATGATATCCTTGATATCGCAGTCAAAGAGGCGGTTGATGCAGGATCTCACGAAGGAATTGCCTGCGTTGTGAAAGGGTCTCCGGTTCTCTGTGAAATAGGTGGAGGAAAGCCGGTCGCCCACCACCATGTCCGCTTTGCGCTCCAGAACGCAGCGGACCATCTCCGGCGCGCTCTCTGCGGGGTAAGTATCGTCCCCGTCCGCCATGAGATAGCACTCCGCGTCCACTTCCCGGAACATCCGCCGGATCACATTGCCCTTGCCCTGGCTGTATTCGTGGCGCACCACTGCGCCGGCTGCCGCGGCAATGTCCGCGGTGCCGTCCGTGGAATTGTTGTCGTAAACATAGATCACGGCTTCCGGCAGGACTTTCCGGAAGTCCTTTATGACCTTTTCTATGGTCCTGCTCTCATTGAAGCAGGGGATCAGAACGGCTGTTTTATCCATGTGTTTTTCCTCGGCTGCGCATTAATGATTTATTCGACAGGCGTCAGCTTCAGTCCGGCGTCCCCGTCCACGCGGTAGATGCAGTTCTCTTTTAACTCCATTCCGCTGTTATAGTCTTTCATTTCGCAAACAAAGCTTTCACCGGCCTGGATCACGTACACATAATCACAGTGTTTCATCTCATCCGCGATCCGGTTTTTACGGCTCTCGTCGACATAGTCCGCGTTAAAAGCGGTCTCTGACGCCCCGGAGATCCCGACCTTATTATTATAATACTGCACGAACAGCGGCAGATGCTCCCAGTAGTCCGGCTGTTTTTCAGGATCGCCGTCATAGACGATAAACACTTCAGAATCCGGAGGCAGCACCTCCAGCCGATCTGCATACTCACGGTACAGGGAATAGGAACTGTTCATCAGCGCCGGAACAAAGTGGCGCAGATTCTGTGCGCTGAGCGCCATCAAAAACAGGGCAGTGATGACCAGCTTCTCGGTATCGGTCTTTCTCTTTTTCTGTTTGTGCAGTGCAGTCATGCCCAGCACAAACAGGATCAGAAGTTCCCCTGCCGCGTAGGAATCCATGTATCTTGTGTAGCCTGCCAGGATCTGCTTTTCGTTATCGGGGAAACAGAAGAGGTACAGGACAGACATCATGAACGCATAGCCCGTCGTGCCGACACAGAAGACCGGGATCAGCAGAAGAGAGGCTTCTTTCGTCTGTTCATCCCGGAAGAATCTCCGATAGGCAAGGAGCACGGCAATGCAGAGGATCAGCATGGAAGCATAGGTCATGGGCAATGCGTCGACGCTGGTGATGGGGCGCTCCAGGATGGCCCGCAAATATTGGATGAAGGTATCATGCTGAATGCCTGGCACCTTCCCGGTAACAACTCCGAGATAAGTGCGGGGATCGATCTGCTTCAGGTTGAACTGCCCGGATCGGTAGCTGAAATCACGGCTGTTTATAAATCTTGACCGATAGAGGATCCAGGACCCGTAGAACAGGACCGCCGCGGCCGGCACCGCCAGTGCTTCCGGAAGAAGCTTCCGCAGCGGAACCTGCTTTTTTGCGGACCAGAGGATATCCTTCAGATACAGGAGGAGAAGAGCGGTCATCAAAAACGCGGCGCCCACCTGTTTTACCAGCACAAGAGAAGCGGAAACAGCTGTCAGTGCAGCAGTATCCTGCCAGCGGCAGTCGTCCCTGAGAAGGATCTTCAGACACAGGTACGCAAACATCGTCCCCAGAAGCAGATCCGGAAGAATGGAATGAATGATCCTTTGCCACCAGAGGTCTGCGTAAAGGACCAGCAGCAGGACCAGAAGCTCCAGCACAGCCGCGCCGAGGATCATTTCCGCAATGTTTCTGCGTCCGGGTCGTTTTCCTTCATATAGGGTCTCGGAAAGAGGCGGTATGATGAAGGAAAGAGTAAATACCTGCATTGCCATAGATACTTTTCCTTCGGAGTAACCGGCCAGCCGGCACCAGAAGACCTCCAGCATACAGGTAAATGGAGGGTAATCTCTGTGCCACATCACTCTGGATTCAGGCACACAGTAAAACCTGTCGAGTCTGAGGCTCTCTTTGATCATGATGCCCCAGTGCGAGTACTCATCCCAGTCTGTAAAGTGTCTTTTGTAAAGGAACAGAAACGCGCCCAGATAGATCACGGCGAACGCCGCAAGCCCCGGTGTCAGGACAGGCGCTCCCGCGCGTTCTCCTTTTCTGCCGCGATACGCGAGAAAAAGGACAGACAGGAGTGATAAGAGCGCCAGAAGATACGCCCCCGGCGAGAAGGAGGAAAAAATGTATTGGCTGAGATACATTACCAGACCGGACATGCACATGGTGACCGGCAGTACTTTTCCGAAGGGCCTTTTCGCGGCAAATGCTGCTGTAGCCGTGAGGCCTGTATAGACCAGAAACGGTAATATGATCCTGATCACAGCGCCCACCGGCCTTTCTTATCCATATTCGGTTTTTGATTCTGCTTTCTGTGCGGCTTTTCGTTTTGTCTCCGGTTTTGCCTTTGGGTTTGATCCCGTTCTTCGCTTTCGGCAGTATTCTGTCCGTATGTTTTGTCCATTTTCCGTCAGGCCCTTCGATGATGTATCAAATGATGTCGTTATTTTTGTCGTTTTATCTGCAGGATGCTGAGAAAAATCAGCTTTTCGGTCAGCTATTTTATTTTACCAGTATGCAGCGGATCGTGCCACTCCTGGCGGGGGAGAGTTTTAACATGGGCAGCAAGGAGCCCCATCCACTTCAGAACGGGCTGTATTATAAAAACGGAATAATACGTATTGACGAATTTTCCTGCTTGATGTATTCTGTCTGAATAAGAAGAAAATACCTCTGAGGGGGCTGCCTGATGACAATTTCAGAGAAGATATTTGAACTCATAAAAGAACGCGGAATGACACAGAAGGAATTCGCGCTGAGGACCGGAATCTCCCAGAGCAGTATCAGTGACTGGAAAAGGAAAAAGACAAATCCGGTCTCAGAGAAAATACTGATCATCTGTGAGACGCTGAACGTGACACCGTATGAACTGCTGGGCGGTACGGATGGTGAAGGAAAGAGAAGTAACCGCGCGGAAGTTATCCTGGTGGACAAGGAGTCGGAAGAAGGGAAGCTGATCATAGAGTATATGTCCCTGGATCAGGAGTCCAGAGGCAGGATCCTTGGGTATATGAAAGCGCTGAGGGATCTGAAGAAGCTGTAGAAATAGATGGCATGCCAAAGAATACGTAAAAACGATAATATCAGGAGCAACAAATCCTTCCGGACAAAAAATGGAACGTCCGTTTATTTTTGCGATGATTATGATAAAATATAAACGGAAGGAGGAATGGCTGTGTTCAGTAAAAATTTGAAATATTACAGACTCAGGAAACGAATGTCAAAAAAAGAACTTGCGGCGAAGGCGAATGTTACTGCAATGGCCATCACCAATTATGAGAAGGGTGAGAGAAGGCCCAATATGGAGATCCTCAAAGCCCTTGCAGCTGCACTTGAAGTTCGGGTGGCGGATTTTCTGGCAGTTCGTAATGATAATATAGTGTTTACGCATGGTGAATTCCGAAAAAATTCATCTCTTTCGTCTTCACAGCAGGACTATATCTGTGAATCGGTTGAGGAATACTTTAATCGATTTATGTCTGTTGTTGAAATACTTGGTGGAGATGTCCTGCCGAACGCACCGGCATGTCATTCCTTATCGTTATCTCAGGATCCTGAGGAGAACGCCGCTGCATTAAGAGCGCATCTTGGGTTTGCTAAAGATGGTCCTATTGAAGATCTGATTGGAAAACTTGAGAACAAGGGAATATTGATCTATGAATGTGATTGCGGAAACAATAATTTCTCCGGGATGAACGGTTTTGTAAATGATCGTCCATACATTGTATTAAACCCGAAAATGAATCCGGAGAGAAACCGGTCCACTACCATTCATGAACTGGCACATTTGATGTTTTCATGGCCGGACGGTATAGATGAAAAAGAGGCTGAACAAATGGCAACTGCGGCAAGCGGAGCTTTTTTGTTCCCTCAGCCGGACGTTTTACGGGAATTGGGAGTGCGCAGATCTGCGGTTGCCAATGATATGATCCCGGTGGCAAAGGAGTACGGTATCTCAATGATGCTCCTTGTAAAAAGGGCAGAGCTTTGCGGGGTTATTTCACAAACTGTGGCAAAGAATTTTTTTATCAAGGCATCGCAGGCCGGATGGAGAACTGCAGAACCATCGAGGATAGGAATAGAAAGACCTATGTTGTTTGAACAGCTTGTTTACCGTGCTGTGAACGAAGAAGACATCAGTGTCCAGCGGGGGGCGGAACTCCTGAAAGTTCCATATGACAAAGTCCTTGCCATGTGTCATTTTACAGAGGTGTAATCTATGACTTACATCAGTAGTGACACCAATGTATGGATCGACTTTATTACAATTGACAAGCTTGAGATACCGTTCCGGTTGCCATATACATATGTTATGAGCAGAGATGCAATTGAAGATGAATTATTATCGCCGCCTGGACTTGGAAAACGTCTGGTTTCTTATGGCCTTGTGCCGGTAGAAATCACTATCGATGAATTCTTTATGGCTGAAAAATACGGTTTAATTTATAAAAGACTATCTATCTATGACAGAATTGCTTTGGCAATCGCAAAAAAACGGAGTATTACTCTTTTGACGGGCGACGGTGCCTTAAGAAAGGCTGCAGGACAGGAAAATGTAATGGTAATGGGAACTTTAGGCGTGCTGGATCAGTTGTGGAAACAGGAAAGAATTTCGGAGGATGAATATGAAACATGCCTGCGAAGGTTACTGGACCATAATGGGAAGGCGGTTCGCCTGCCGGGCGCAGAGATTCTTTCACGACTTCTGCAGTTGTCCAGGCGCACAGAGTAATGTTGCGTGAAAAAATTCGTAAAAACGATATAGTTTGTAAAAGAGACGTTGTGAAAAGCAGAACGAAAACCCCTTGCAACTGCGGAAGTTCTGGTGTATTATAATTTGGTCGGTGCGATAAGACTTCGCACCGTTTAAGGGGGCGTAGCTCAGCTGGGAGAGCACCACGTTCGCAACGTGGGGGTCAAGGGTTCGAATCCCTCCGTCTCCATGCTTGGTCCGAATCCGGTGCGCCGGATTCGGACCTTTTGTTTACAGGAGAATTCAATGTTCTTTTTTATCGGAATGCATACCACGACAAAAGACTGCGGGATCGAGGGCTACCACACCTGCACGCGCTGCGGGCATGTGGGAGACTGGCATCTCATCAAGGAGACCACCTGGCTGATCCTTCTGTTTCTCCCGATTCCCGTGAAGGTCCGGTATTACAGTATGTGCCCGGGCTGCCGCGGAACGGCGGAGATGACGAAGGAAGAGTTCAACACGGCGGTGAGTGCCGCAGAGCGGGGAGACGAGGCATGATAAAACACAGCTTTGCGGTCTGCGCTTACGGAGATTCGCCTTATCTGGAACGCTGTCTGCGTTCCCTGAAGGCCCAGACAGCGCCCTCTGAGCTTCTGATCTGTACCTCTACGCCGAGTCCGTTTATTTCCGGACTTGCGGAAAAGTACGGTATCCCGCTTGTTGTGCGGGACGGGACGTCCGGCATCGGCGCGGACTGGAATTTCGCCTTTGACGCGGCGAAGGGGCACTATGTGACGCTGGCCCATCAGGACGATATGTACGAGAAACATTACACGGCGCGGCTTCTCGCCGCTGCGGAGCGCTGGCCCGACATGACCCTGTTCACGACAGCATCGGCCACGGTGAAAAACGGCGCAGTCCAGCCCGCCCATGCACCGGAGATCGTGAAAAAGCTTCTCCGGCTCCCGCTCAGGTTCCGGCGTTTCGCGGACCGGACAGCGGTGAAGCGGCTGGTCCTCCGGCTGGGAAATCCGGTGATCTGTCCTTCCTGCGCCTACCGGAAGGATGTCTGCGGGGAGAGCCCTTTTTCCGGGACCCACAAGTTTATCCTGGACTGGGAGTTCCTCTGGGATCTGGCCGGGCGGGGCGGCAGGTGGATCTGCGACGAGCGGCCGGGGATCTTTTACCGGATCCACGGGGACGCCGCCACGGCATCCCTCATACACAGCAACGTCCGCGAAGCGGAAGAGCGGGAGATGTTCCGCCGCATGTGGCCGGAAGCGGCCGTAAATCTGATCCTTCATTTTTACAGGAGATCCTATGACGCCTACACCGAAAAGAGCACAGGCTGAGAGCGCGGCGGTCTTTTTCTGCGCCCTGCTTTTAAGCTGCCTGTCTCTATGGTTTCTGTGGAAGGACGGCTTCCTCACGGAGCAGATGACCGACTGGAGATCCCCCGCCATGATGGCGGAGCTTCTCGCGGTCTTTCTTCTGCTGCAGGCGGCCGGGGCCTTTGTAAAGGACCTCCGGGGGCGGAGTACGCTGATCCTGTTTGTGACCTGCGCGTTTCTCTGGATCCACCGGATCTTTCTTCCGGTCATTGTGACCGGGCTCTGGATGGGCTTTCTCTGGCTTCTGGGGGACCTGCTTCTCCTTCCGCTCCGGCGGCGGGAGAGTGCTGAGACCCTGCTTTACGCGGGCGATGCCGGCAGCGTTCTCACGGACCGGCTGGCCCGGGGGTTCCTTACCGGCTGCGCGGCCTATATCGTGTTCATCTGCTTCCTTTCCGGGTTCCACATCGGCGGGGCGGGCACGGTGCGGAAGGCAACGGCGCTGCTGATCGGCATCACGGTAGCTGTCCGGCTTCTGGTCCGGTCCTTCGGCCTGGAGCCGCTGGCCTGTGAAGTGAAGGGGCCGGAAGACGGAAGCGTTTCGGGACGCGGTGTGGCGGGCCCGGAAGATATGGCGGATCCGGCGGGCCGGACGGGCCCGGGCACCGGATTTTCCGCGGCGGTTACCCGCGTGATCCTGCTCACGATCCTCACCCTCGTGCTGCTGCAGGCAGGGCGGATCAACATCACCCTCGACTATGACTCAGTCCATTACAGTCTCCGGTCCTGGTTCGAGCTGGACCAGGGACGGGGTATTTTTGAAAATCTCGGCTCCATCAACCAGGTCTATTTTTATCCGAAGGGGCTGGAAATCCTGACGCTGCCCCTCTCGGGGACGCCCACCTACGGTTTTGTGCTCTGCTTCAGCCTGTGGTGCGCGGTGTTTCTTCTGTTCCTTGCGGGCGATGCTGTCCGGGGGATCTTCGGGCCGCGGGCCGGGCTCACGGCGGCGCTGCTCATCGCCTGCACGCCGGGCGTCATGAATATGGCGGATTCCGCGAAGACGGACATGGTCACGGCCCTGTTCCAGGTGATGGCGGTGCGGGAGGTCCTGCGGGCCCTGGCAGTGCGGGAGCAGGCCCTGTCGGCGGGGAAGGCGGGCAGGCGGTATCCGGCAGAGAGAAATACGGGCCGGCGGCAGTCCTTTTCCGCAGGAAGTGCAGGCTTGCAGCACCTTGTGCGGGGGCTTTCTGCGCTGGCGCTGACCATGACGCTGAAGCCCACGGCCCTGGTCTTCTCCGCGGTCCTGTTCCTGGCGGCGCTGCTGTATTTCCTGGTCACGCCGGAAGCGCGGCCGGGATGGACAGATGCCGCGGCGGGATCAGACTCCCGGAAGAAGTATTCCGCCATGATCCGGGAGCTGGCTCCTTTCGTATTGTGCTGCGCCGCGGCCTTTGGAGTGACGCTCCGTACTGTTCATCTCACGGGCTATCCGCTGGTCTCGGTTTTTACCGGGATCTGGGAGCGGCTGGGCATGCACGGGAAATATCCGATGGCGGCCCAGGGGATCCCGAATGCTTCCGCCGGCATGGGCGCCGGCGCCCTGGTGCATCACACGCTGGTGCGGCTCGAGGAGCTGCTGGCGGCGCCGGTGGGAGAGGACGGACTTCATATCCGCATTGCCTGGGGAACAGCTCTGTTCCCGGTGCTTTTGCTCGCCGCGGCAGCGGCTGCTGCCGGAAAACGCGGCAGGGCGGCGAGAAGTACAGTGCAATCTGCAGAAAAACAGGAGCAGGAGAACGATGCTGCGGCGGCAGGG
>Ga0256405_10012093_pt1 | contig 10802 bp, 8 predicted proteins | sample RumenRJG_02DNA_FD_189096 | JGI IMG/M metagenome (GOLD analysis project Ga0256405, IMG submission 189096) | Bovine rumen microbial communities from Lethbridge, Alberta, Canada - RJG_02 | ecosystem: Host-associated > Mammals > Digestive system > Stomach > Rumen | place: Canada: Alberta | collected... | reverse complement strand
ATGAAGTGTTAGCTGGCCATGAAATCGTAATGCTAGAGTTCTTGCTCTTTTTTTCCTTGTTGCAACCGGTCGCTGCCAAGCAGATTGCTGCAACTGTCATGATAAGGTAAATTACACGTTTCATAATCTATATTTTATTATCGGTTCTTGACATCATTCCGATAGCGCTGCGAAGTTAGCAAATAATGGAGAAATTGGCAAATCTCCCTACGACGCTTGCCCGTCTCGATTTTCACACGAAAACAGGCGAATTCGTGTGAAAATAGCTGCCCCGATAATGGCCTGAAGAGTTCGAACAAGAAAAAAAGATAAAATATTCGTCAAAAAACCTTAAGACAACACCATGGGGGCTGGTTTTGACGGGAAGGAGACGTTATATTTGTCGGTGCCGGGAGAGGGTCTTCCGGCATTTGATTTTTTAAACTTAAATTTATGAATGAAAAACCTATTATCGGGCGATATGCCCGAATCATCATGGACCATTGGTTCAAAAGGACATTCGGCACGGAACCGAACAAGGATCTTCTCATTATGCTTCTGAAAGAACTTATTCCCGAGCATGACATCAAGGATCTTACCTATGTTCAGCAGGAGCATATCAATCCATTTCCGGGGAAGAAAAACGCACTCATCGATGTGGAATGCGTTGATTCCGACGGGACCAGATTCATTGTCGAGATGCAGGTTGCAAGGCAAGACTATTTCTTTGAGCGAGCAATTTTTTATTCGACCTTCGGTGTCCAGCAGCAGGTTGAAAGGAGCAGTTCGTCGGACTATGCTTTTCCTGCGGTATATTTTATCGGACTCATGGATTTTTCCCTTCATGAAGGCTCGGACAAGGTACTGTATCGATACTATTTTCGTGAGTGGGAGACCGGAGAAATAATGACGAAACGCCTTCAATTCGTGTTTCTGGAGCTTCCGAACTGCAAGAAGGCTCTGACACCCGAAGCGACTCTGCTCGACAATTTCTGCTATGCCATGCACAACATGGAGCATCTGACTGACCGTCCGAAGGAACTGAAAGAAGAGATTTTCAAACGCTTGTTCAAGACGGCGGAAATTGCTACCTTTACACCCGAAGAACGGATCAAATACGAAAACGATATGACAACGGAGCGTGACATAAAGAATTATATCTCCTATGCTGAGAAGAAAGGACGAGAAGAAGGACGAGAAGAAGGACTTTTAGAGGCCGCAAAGAAGATGCTTGCCGAGGGTCTAAGCGTTGAGATTGTTGCGAAGTGCACAGGACTATCAGAAGAGCAGATTGAATGCCTGAAAGTCAAATAGGGTAGCACTGAGCAGGTAATTGTGATCTACGAACCTAAAACTTATACACAAACAAGAGGGCTGGCGTTATGCCAGCCCTTAATTATTTACTATAATTTATAGGTTAATTATCAGTCGCAGGGATTGTAATATTTTTCGATGTAAAGTACTCGTTCTCCATGTAAAGAGTCGTTTCTCCCTGTGCAATCCTCTTGAATTCGCATTTGATGGCATGATTCTCCGAATAATCCGCGTAGCTGATTGACTTGACGAACTGGTATGATCTCTCGGTATGCCCAGTAACCATAGATTTACCAACGCGTGCCGGCATATCCGTTCCTTTTGGATTCAGCCTCTTAGAGCTATCTTCGAAAGCGATTTGGAGAGGGAAGACCGATGACGGAAGACCATCTTTTAAAGAAAGAGTCACTGTTACAGTCGATCCTATATCCGATCCATTAGTCGAAACAGAAGTATCGAATGTTTGAATCGGTAGAACATGGATCGTGACATCACGGTAAAGTTTATCGCCATCTGCAGTCTGTCCGGTCAAACGGAAGGTTGTTCGCTTTTCTGTCGCGTCCTCTCCCGTTGCTGGAGCAGCAATCTTAAGAGTTATTTCCTGCCACTTGTCCGTGCTGTTCCAGGTTGTGCCCCAAGTTGTCCCGTCTGCGTAATCTACCGTAAATGCAGGATCAGTCGTATTGGCCGGTTTCCCTTCTTCGGCCAGTTCCGTATCGGTAAGAATCTTGAAAGTAGCCGGGGTAACCGTACTTTCGGAAATTTGCTGAGTTGCATCCCGTAGATACAAGTACTTGAACTTGACGTCGCCCGGGGTCATGAAAGTCTTGTCCAGATACTGGACGAGGATACGGGACGTACCGTCGGCGAGGTCGGTCAGGCTCTGAGTCGAAAGCAGGGCGGACACGTTCGCATTGGAGGGGTACTGAACGGCAACGGAGGGTTCGGTATAACCGGCCTTGGGAACTTTGGTGATCGTGATGTCGTACTTGAAGTTACGGAAGATGGGAATATAGGTGCCGTCCTTGTCCGTAAAGTCGAGTCGATAGTAGGTGGAGCTTCCATTGTATTTGCCTTTCAGCAGGACATATGGACGGTTAGCGCCATTTGTCTTTACGCGCTCAAAAACGAACTGAGGCGCGTCGGTATATTTCATGGAAGTTGTCGGAGGCGTCTGGTCGATAGCAGCCCCAGCAGCCAAGGAAGGAGTGTACTCAGCAGTCTGGAGGGCGGTGAAAGTCATCGGAGTGGACTCATCCACGTCAGTGGTCGAAGTATCGTCTGCCTTCGCACCTACGTACGGGGTGTAGTATCCCTTGAGACGTTCATCTGCGGAATTATAATCCTCCTTCCAGGTAACGATACGGCCCTTGTCCGGCGTATTGAAAACCTTGTAGCCTTCCAACACAAAATTATCCACGGACTCGGCGACCGTTACAGTTACCTTTGCAAAATTGCGGATAAGCTTGAGATTGGAGAACGCGGCCTTCGCTTCGTCGGTAACTACGTCGTAGCCATTTTCATCTTTCATGCTCGTTCCATGAGGCAGGGAAAACATGGTCCAATAGGCTCCGTTTCCAGCATCCGTCGTGAGGTTGGGCATAATGTCCTTGTCATAGGCGAAGTCAAGTTTCTCCGGACCATTGGCAATCACATGGACATACTTTTGGGACGAGGAGGCCGTGAGGGAGACCTTGTAATAGAAAAGCACTCCGTTCTGGATGTTGGAGAACGATGCTACGGAGTTCCCTGCTGCATCGCAAGGCTCGGCCTTCGCATAGTCATTCAGGTAGCCTTTGTCACCGAAAACCGCCACATAGACATTGTCGATGATCGGATCCGTGCCCATGGCACCGCGCGTCGCCACGAGCACCTCCGGGAACTGGAGACCCATGATATAGGTCACCTTCCCGTTCTCGTTCTTGGACTCCAGCTGGTCCATGTCCTGGACCGAGCATGCCGTCGCCCCCAGGAGGGCGATCGAAAGTATGTAAAGTATTTTTTTCATATTCGTTCCTCCTTTCTATTAATAGTTGCGGTCACCCCAGGTGAACTGGTCATAATCAACCGGCCGAGATGTCGTAGCTTCTCCCCAAAACCATTCATCATAGACACAACGAACCATTGCACTGGTGTTCGTATTATCTGTAACTGTCTTACTTCCATTATTAACGAGAATACATCCATTGGCAGTCCAATAATAAAAGTTTCTATTAAAGTTGTTTCCAGGCATACCACCAAATAGATAAGGGATACGTCCTAATGAAGAAAGTGTACTGATAAACTTCACTTCGGCTTTAGTCGGGACCCTCCATCGACCTGCAGGAATCCCATCTTCCTGATAACTAGCACATCTTTTTAATGCATCGTTTTGAGAAATAGAATTTGTTACTCCATAAGAGGAAGCGACTCGTATTATAGGAGCAATCATATTTGTTGAATTTGTTCCAGATGCAGGGTGGTAGTAAGTCAACCTATGACTCGTAGTATTAGGGTCCTCCGTCCAGCTTGATTGCGTAGACCAAGTATTACTGTTACTTCCGAGGTTGTTATTTATACTACCTCTTGGATCTCCTATTGTATAATCTGAACTCACAGAAATAGTCAGAATATACATGCTTCCATTTTGGTTTGATCCAGTTAAGCCATGTACACCTCCATAATTTGAAGTTGTGTATCTCCCGCCATTAACATAAACGCCGCCTTTGTTATTCAGCGCTCTATTCGGATCCTCTACTACATACACCTCCGGCCATTGGACAAAGGTGACGGTCTTGGCGTATTCGCCATAGGGATGGGCCGTGGTCCTCGGATCGATATTTTCCGGAAGGCTGAGGACGACCGTGTAATAGTACGGTGTCACATCCATCAGCGTAGAGGTGAGGTCAGAGTTCAGTTGATGACCGAGCTGGAGATAATTGTCACCGACCTTCTTGACCCACTGGGTCTTGACCTGATTCTGTGTGAAACCACGATTGGTGATCTGCGTGTTGTCCGCAGTCCCGTTCTGATAGAGATACTCCCAGTTGCCGGAAGTCAGGTTCTTTTGCTTGATCTCCAGGATGGTCGCAGTGACAGGGTCGCTGGCGGAATAGGAGGTGCCGGAAGTAGGAGTATAGAAATCGAAGCGGCCTTCGGCGGTATCATAGTTGGACGTCGCTTTTACGACACCACGTTCCACGGAGAGGTACTTCGCTGCGGAGAGAGTGCCATTGACATTACCGCCGCCCTGCCAATCCACAACCATGGCGCTGAGGGGTTTAAGTTCCACCTGAGGTTCGCCTTCGTTACCAAGGACGGAGAGTTCCACTGTGTACTTGTAGAACTTGTTGGACTCGAACTTGGTTGTGGGAAGCATAATCTTGTAATAGACTTCCTTCTGGGAGGTAGCACCGATCATCGTACGCCAAGGGAGAATAACCTTGATGAAAGGCTCATTGTCTGCGCCGTGTTCCCATTCGGAAGGGTAGGTATAGAAGTCAAACTGGCTCTCGACCACGTAATAATCGCCTTCCTCTTTTACCTTGACCGTTTCACCTTCCGGTTTCGTCCGATCCGTATCCAAGGAGAGGTCCTTGTAAGTAAAGTACTCGGGATTAGTCGGATAAACGGGTGTGGCACTAGCCCCACCGATGACGGCGTTTTTGACGGCGTTCTGCAGATAGATACGGACTTGTGTACCACCCAGGATTGGTTCCCAGGTGTTATTATCACCAACGATCGTGGATTGTACCGACTTTTTGATTTTGAGGTCGACGTTGATCTTCGCGGCGACACGCTTCATCTTAACAGTCCCCTTCGCTGCATAAGTAGCGGTGTTGGCCGCACGTGACAGCTCCAGTTCACCGACCATGACGAAATACTTGGGGTAGTCCGGGTCCTCGTCCAGATTGACGACCCACTTGCTGCGGGTTGCGGCGCCTGCTTCAGCACCTTCATGGGCGAAGGTGTTGCTCAGGGCCTTGTTCTTGACAGTGGCAAGGGGAGCGTCGGTGATTGCAGGGGCATTGAAGACGCCGAAAACGGTGCAAGTGCTGTTCTTGAACATCGTCTTGAGGTCGGGAACGCCACCTTCGCCGGCGACGAGGGTGACGGAGTACTTAAGGCCCGTCAGGGTAAGATTCTCAATCAGGCCGCTGCTGTAGATCGGATTGGCCTTGACGTCGTTGTAGATGAAGTACTGGACAGAGTTGACGGTGTTTTCGGCACCGACCCCATCGGTAGTTGCGGGCTCATCGCCCTCCGCCCTTGTCGCGGGATCGCCATACACGAGGTCGAGAGAGATGACATTCTCTCCACCCAAGGACGGGATGTCCACGCGCTCGTTGCAGGATGAGGCCAGAACAAGCGCTGCAATAGCTGTAAGTATAAATGTCTTTTTCATATTCTTTCTCATCCTTTATTGTCCGATTTTACCGGTGATGGTGAGGGCGCTGGCACGGGTGACTTCGGAGTTGATGTTGATCTCCTGGCCACCGGCGGTCACGACAGAGAAGTTGATCTGGATCTGGTCCGTGGCGGAGACGGTTGCCCCTTCTTTCCTGACAATCAGGAAGTCAACGCGGCTGCCCACGTTACCGGTCAGTTCCGTAGTGGGCGTACCGATCGCCGTTGCACTCCAGGTAGCGAGGAGCAATTTGTCCGTAGCGCCTGTAGCTGTAATCTTCCAGGTTCCGTTCTGCGGAGCGAACACAGAGAAATAGGCGTGGATCGGGTCGGTGGCATTGGCAAAGTTGTTATTCTGACGACGGCTGCTACCGGACGTGACGGCAGCACCGGAAGCGAACTCCAGGGCGACGGCATTGGCAATGGCGTCCGGACCGTAGGTCATGTTGCCATCTCTGTCTTCCCAAGGCATGACCTGGAAATCAAGTACTATGTCATGGTTGACAGATGCAGGAAGAACTATACCTTTAATATTATGTTTCTTGAGAGCTTTGAAAGTAACAGGGTCGCCTTTGGCATAAGCTGTCCCCTCACTTGTAGTACCATCTTTAGCATAGGATACGAATAAGCTCCGAGTCTCCTCGACTCCGTCAACTTCAACCGTGAATTCGAGAGTAATCGAAGTAAGATTCCTCGGAGCGGCAAAGACTGTAAAGTGGGCAGATTTGGTCTTAGTAGCACCATCAGCAAGTTTAAGCTCGATCGGGCTTTTAAAGGTAGCGGTAACGCTCCTGTTCTCGTCGGAGATTGCGGGCGCGTCATCGACTGTCCAAGTTTTGTCTGTCAGATTAGGAGCGGCCGTGAACTCTCCGGAAAGGGGAGTAGCGGCAACACTGTCGCCCTTGTCGCTGGAGCTCATCTTGAATCCCGTAATCTTCATATCCTTGTCGGAGCAGACCTCGAACTCGAACGCCGTGAAATACGGGTCGAAGTTGAGCTCGACTGTGCTCTTTGCCTCTTCCTTTGCGAGAGCAAGCATGTAAGCATATTTCATATCCGGATAGTACTCTCCGTCCTTGGCCTTGGTAAGCTCCTGGGTTGCAGGGATAGCAGCCTTGGCAGCGGAAACTTTTCCGGGAGCATCGGTCTCCTCGGTCACCTCGAAAGCATTGTAAGGGTAGAGAGCGTAGAAATCATTCGTGCCTTCACCCCATACAAGACCGCCGGCCTCATTGTTTTCGATAGAAGCCTCGCTGATCTTTCCATTCGACGAGGTCCTGCCGTTTACTACATAATAATCAGAATAGTGGTTTCCGTTCAGTTTGGCAGCGACACTACTGTAGACGCGGAAAATATCGCCCTGTTTCCAGTCGATTCGCTCCCAACCAGTGGTTTCACTTTCATTGCTGTTACTGTAAGATGTACGAGTCTCAGGCTTGCCGGTGACGGCTCCGAACCTGACTTCCTGTCCAACCTTGCCGAAGGATCCTTTCTGGCATCCTGTCAAGGAAAGGAGGACGCCTGCTGCGAGCAGGAATGCTTTAACTGTGTTTCTCATTTTCATTTCCTCCTTCATTTTAATTCCATTCGGCAGTGTAGTCACCGCTTTCGTAGTCGAGGGTGTTGACCTCCTGTCCCATGGAGTTCACCCGCATGTCAGGCCCTACGGAGCCCTGCAGGATGTCCCTTTCGAGGCAGACCTCCACATTCTGCAGAATTGTCGGGCTTTTGAATTGTTTTTTCTTGTTCATACGTATGATTGTTAGTAATTTAGTCTTTTCTTTAATAAACTGTTGTTCTGCTAATTCCGATTATCGGAAGTTTAGACCGAAAATCGCCAGTACAATAGTCTGAAATACTAAAAAACTATTAGTTATAAATTTTAAGAATTATTTATTAAATAGTCTTAATGACTCCTAATTATACGCTAAATCATGACCAATCAAAGTTTTATTCGGTACCTTACGAAAAGCCAAATGTCGCAAAACACTATCCGTTCTTACTGCTTTGCCGTTGACGAATACAATAGTATGTTTCAAATTGTAAGTACATCTAATCTGCTAAAATATAAGAGATATCTCCTCGGGAAATACAGCCCGAGCACAGCAAATGTCAGGATAAGAGCGATAAATCGTTACCTTAGGTTTATAGGTAAGGGGAAATTGGCCCTCCACGGAGTCAAAATTCAGCAGGTTTCATTTCTCGGGGACACACTCGATGACAATACTTATGAGATTTTTAAAAGCTGCCTGAAGGGAGAATCCAACCTTCAATGGTATTTCATAGTATCGGTTCTTGCTACAACCGGGGTGCGAATAGGAGAACTCGTCAGGATAAAGGCTGAGCAAGTAATTCTCGGATACATTGACGTGATTGGCAAGGGCGGTAAATGTAGAAGAGTGTTTTTGACCGATTCGCTTCGAAATGAGCTGCTGATGTGGATGGAATTGATAAAAAGGTGCAAAGGACCGCTATTTAGGAATAAGTTCGGGGATCAGATAAGCACCCGCGGAGTTTCCGCTCAGCTTCAGAGGCTTGCCATGAAATACGGCGTCGACCCTGCGAAGGTTCATCCCCACGCCTTTCGGCATCTTTTTGCCAGAAAGTTCTTGGAAAAAACCGGTGATGTGGCCCTGCTTGCGGATCTACTCGGTCACTCCAGCATCGAGACAACTCGGATCTATTTACGCAAGACAAGCGAGGAGCAACATCAAATAGTTGAGAAAGTTATAACCTGGTAATAAAAAAAATTAAAAACCAGTGCAAGATTAAAAAAACATTAAAACAACACTTGAAAAAAGTGCATAAAAAAGGAGAGAAAATTTCCAAAAATGTTTGCAGAAAGAGTTTTTTTGATATAATTTTGCACTTTAAAGGTATATTAGGTAAGAGCACCTAAAACAACTATATTGAAAATTGTTCCGATAATCGGAATTATAACAATAGATTATTTTGTAATAGGTAATAGACAAAAATACTAACAATCATACGTATGAACAAGAAAAAACAATTCACAAGCCCTAAAATCTTGCAGAATGTGGAGGTCTGCCTCGAAAGAGACATCCTGCAGGAGTCGTTCAATAAGAACTCCGGGGTCTACACAATGGGTCAAGGAGTTGAGACCCTTGAGTTTACCAATGATGGTGAGAGCGGGGACTACACAGCTGAATGGAATTAAATGAAGGAGGAAATGAAAATGAAGAATTATTTACACATCGCCCTTTGCGGCATGGGAATCCTCCTCGCACTTGCAGGCTGCAAGAAGGACCCTTCTACCATAGATAATGGTAATGGCACTATCAAATTCACCGCAAGGTCTGCTTCGACAAGAATTGACACCAAGACTTCTTATACGGGAGAAGGCACCCTTCAGGATGGCAAACTCGTATGGGAGAGAATCGATTGGAAGGCAGGCGATGAGGTGCTCATCTGGAGTAACACCGCAACTGTCCGTGCCGGAGGAAGTCATCCGGAATTCGGCGAGGCTGCGAAGAACATCGCTACCTATACTATAGAGAACCCTCAGAAGGCCAGCGATACCGAGAGTAAAGCCAATCTTGGAGACGATGCCGGAAACGGTCTTGCCTTCGTAGATAAGAATCCTGCCAATTTCTGGGGCATTTATCCTGCCAGCGCAGTAGAGAAAGGAGAAGGCAAGCAGCCGACAGCTGCAGCTGTAACTTACTCTATCTCGGACTCTCAGGAGAGCACCGTCAGCGGCAAGGTAGCAACTCCCGACATGTCGAATGCCGTTATGCTCTCTTACCTTGAAGGTGCGAAGCCTCTCAGCTCGGGTGAGACCAACCGGATGGACTTCTACGCAGCATTCACAGCTTTCCAGTTCAATATCAAGACTGAGTCCGACAAGAACTTCACTATCAAGAAAGTGGTCCTTGCTTCTGCTGACAATACCACCAAGATTGCCGGTAAGGTCGCTGCGACTATCGCAGCCGGCGGTGCCAGCACCTTTGCTGCTATTTCCGAGGGAAGCACTTCTGTTACAGCTACTTTCGATACCAATCCTGCAATTTCAAGCACCAATGATGTGACCTTCACCGTCCTGACTGCTCCTGTCGAGACCGGTATAGTCGCAACCTTCTATATCGAGTCTACAGTCAACGGCGTCACAACCGAGATCGTAAAGAGCGCGACTCTCAAGAAGAAGAATGGTTCGGCATATGAGGTCATGAAATTCGCTCCTTGCAAGAAGTATGTTATCAACGGACTAATTATCCCGACGAGCGCTTATTTCAACGATTTCACCCTCAAGCTCGAGGTTCTCGGCTGGGATGAGGTGACTGTCGCGGGAAGCGCTGATGAATTCCCCCAGGTCACCCAGTTCTCTGTTAGCGGAGAGGGTGTTCTCAATGGCGACACAGATCTTCATCTTGGCGGTCCTATAACTGACGATAATCGTCAAAAAGATCCTTACCGTCAGCAATGGTACTTCAAAACCGATCAGACAGTAACTGTCTTCTTCAAGGTCATGTTGCCTGCCGGCGGAAGCTGGGAGGTCGAGCCGGTGGATCTTCCTGAAGGCTTTGTCATCAAGAATGTCTCTCCAGCCCTTACAGACGATACAACGGTTGACCCCGATCAGCTTTGGGGACCCGTGAATGTCAAGGGAAGTACTGATGTCCAGCTTGAGATTACTTATACCGGAACGGGTACGGCTCAGTTCTATTTCCACACCTATGTATATAGCGGTGCCAATAGGACCGGGACCAAGTTCAATGTGGACTCCGAGACCCAGCTCTATGACCGCGGCCGTGGATACCACACCTTTATCGTTAACAGTTCTTTATATCCCACCGAATAAGCAGGAATAGCCATGAAAAAATACTTTACCTATATAATTATAGCTGCAGCTACTGTTTTTGCAGCATCCTGCGCTGAAGAACAAGTCGGTGTTGACAATTCCGATGCTACCGTTACCCTCCGTCTTCAGACCTCTGAGATGGAAACCAGGGCAACTGTTACTGAGACCGGGAATGTAATAGCCGGAGTGGGCGCAGAGAATACTCTTACCCATGCGGACTTCTTCTTCTTCTCGGACGCTGAGGGCACGACGCTTATTAGTCATGAGCGCCTCGAGGTCGGCACAGATGCAAGCGGTCTTGTCT
>Ga0256405_10012092_pt1 | contig 10803 bp, 9 predicted proteins | sample RumenRJG_02DNA_FD_189096 | JGI IMG/M metagenome (GOLD analysis project Ga0256405, IMG submission 189096) | Bovine rumen microbial communities from Lethbridge, Alberta, Canada - RJG_02 | ecosystem: Host-associated > Mammals > Digestive system > Stomach > Rumen | place: Canada: Alberta | collected... | reverse complement strand
AAGAGAGAAAAGCATAATATTCTTGTGAGCACCTGTATCGAATTCCGCAGGGCATACAAGATTACCAATATTCTCTAAGATAAGAAGGTCAGTATCATCAACGCCGAACTCGGCAATAGCTCTTCCTGTCATATCAGCATCGATATGACACAGCCCACCATTATGAATCTGAAGCACCCTTACTCCTGTTGCGTCAGCAACAGTCTGGGCATCGAGACTGGACTTAATATCAACATCCATCTCCGCAATTCGCATTTCATCCTTAAGCATATTAATTAGGGCAGAAAGCAGGGTTGTCTTGCCACTTCCCGGGCTCGACATAACATTTACAAAGAATGTTCCCTGATCGGACATTCTCTCTCTAATCATATCTGCTTCCTTCTCATTATTGGAAAATACGCTTTCGTTGATTTCTATTACTTTGACTTCGCTCATTACTATACCTCTATACTAACCTTATTACTTCAACACAGAACTATTAATAACTCCACGCTCATAAGAAAATTGCTAAGGAGTTCTTATACTTATTCTAGTTCTTATAATCCTCTACACATTTCTTAAGATAAGAAATCCACTCTTCGAAGCCTTCACCTGTCTTGGAAGATACGAAGAATATCTTGGCGTCAGGATTAAGCTCCTTAATTCGCTTTACACATAAGTCCTTATCAAAATCAAATACTGATAATGCGTCAATCTTGTTAACAAGCACGATATCGCTTACCTCATATACAAGAGGATACTTGGCAGGCTTGTCGTCACCTTCAGGAACTGAAAGGATTGTCATATTAACAGAAGCGCCTGTGTCGAATTCTGCTGGGCATACAAGGTTACCAACATTTTCGATAAATACAAGGTCAAGTCCGTCAATTCCCATCTCAAGCATACCCTGCTTGGTCATGCCTGCGTCCATGTGGCACATGCCACCTGTATGAAGCTGAATAGAGCGAGCCCCCGCTTCCCTTACTGTGTAAGCATCAACATCAGCGTCAATGTCACACTCCATAACGCCAATATTAATATCTGGTGTTAACTCCTTAATAGTTCTAACAAGAGTTGTCGTCTTGCCGCTTCCTGGGCTTGACATAACATTTATCATTAGCTGACCATTGTCCTTGCATTCCTTGCGAATACTGTCAGCATTGACCTCATTCTCCTTAAACACATTCTGCTTAAGTTCTATAATCTTAATCTCGTCTTCCATTATTCAGTCCTTTCTACACATTAATTCCTGCAATCGTTCCTGTTGATGCAGCCCACTGTATGTTGTAGCCGCCGCATCTTCCTACAATATCCATAATCTCACCAGCAAAATAGATTCCCTTACATATATAAGACTCCATGGTCTGGGGATTAATCTCTCTTATATCAACGCCACCTAAGGTAGCCTGTGCATTTTCAAAACCACCGAAACCTATTATCTCATAATTCACATTGGAAAACAATTCTATTATGCGTTCCCTATCGGCTGCGTTCATGTTGTTCGTTAAAGTGTCAGGGTCAATATTGTTATCCTTGAGAACTACATCAACAATCTTCGGATTAATCGATTTGTATAACGCTTCTTTAAGGGTAGTTCCCTGTAGCTGTAACGCTGTTTCGATATTAGAATCCGTAACAAAGTCAGCGGTAATCTCAACCTTGCTGCCCTGCTCTAATGCTGGAATTGCTTCCAAGCTAAGCTGATATATAGGGATGCCTGAAAGCATACCCTTGTAATACTTAATAAAACCCTTCTCTGTCTTATGGGTTGTGTTGTTGGTCTCAAGAGCTTTTTCGCTGGTCTCAAGAGCTTTGTCGTTAGACTTAAGAGTTGTGTCATTAGACCTAAGTGATTTATTGTTAATCCTAATAGATATGCAGGCAAGAGCGTTAACACCCTGCAATTCACTAGGATAATTAGCTTTGAGATTCGTTAGCACTGGCTTCGCCTTAAATATATTATGACCTAGCTTCTCAAGATAGTAATAGCAGTCGCCACTAGAACCTGTCTTAGGTGCAGCATTTCCACCTGCTGCAATTATAACCTTGTCACACTGATATTCATGCTCCTTGTTGCTGAGAGTGAAGCCATCTTCATTTCTTACGATGCTACGAAGATTGAAATTATATACAACCTCAATTCCTAATCTGTTAACCTCGCTAACTAGAGTATCACGAAATGTTCTTGCTTCATCTGTCTTAGGATAGTAATAGCCTTCCCTGACATAATAGGACATACCTAGACTACTAAGCATCTTGATGAAGTCCTTGTTACTAAATCTATCAAGTACCGCATCAGCAAATTCTTGGGTGATGTTAGGGTTTGTTTCATCATCGCAACTTAGAGACGAAGAATAGCAGTCGCCCTTCATATACTCGTTAGTGAAGTTACATCTGCCATTACCTGTTATAAGAATCTTCTTACCCAATTCACTATTCTTTTCTAATATGGTAACTTTATTACCTTTATTTGCGGCAGTAATGGCTGCAATCATTCCTGCAACTCCACCACCGACTATTATTATATTACTCATAGAATTACGTTCCTATCCTCGCCCTTAATGAAGGCTTCTATGTTAAGGGCGGTCTCCTTAACAACTCTGTTCCTTGCCTCCACACTAGCCCATGCCATGTGTGGTGTGACTATCAGTCGAGTGCTGTCCATATAATCGGACAGTGGATTCTCGTCACTCATAGGCTCCGTACTTGTAACATCAAGTCCTGCTCCGTATATTAGGTTCTCATTAAGTGCCCTGTATAAGTCAGCGTCAACAACTATTCCACCTCTTGCAACATTAATGAGTATGGCATCTCTTTTCATTTTCGAAAATGCTTTGTAATCAAAGAGTCCTCTTGTATCATCGTTAAGTGGACAGTGAATTGAGAATATATCGCAGGTCGATAAGAACTCGTCAAAGTCAAGAGTCTTATAGGCTGAATCAGATGGATTATCTCTAAGGGAATATCTTACCACATTACAACCAAAGGCTGCTGCAATATCTGCAACTCTACTACCAATTGCCCCAAGTCCTATAACTCCCCAAGTCTTGCTTGCCAGCTCGCTGAACTTGTAATCATAATGACTAAAGCTGTCCTGTCTTGAGTACTCTCCTGACTTAACATAGTTGTCATAGTAGTCTAATTTCTCGAACAGATAAAGGCACAGTGCAAATGTATGTTGTACCACTGCGTCGGTGCTGTAGCCCTTAACATTTCTTACAGCAATACCTCTCTTCCTGCAATAGTCAAGGTCTACATTATCGTATCCTGTTGCAAGTTCACAAATTAAACGAACCTTAGAAGCATTGTCTAAGGTTTTCTCGTTTAACGGAGATTTGTTAGCAATAATAACCTCCGCATCCTGTATTCTTTCTGGAATCGAATCAACTGGGGTGGTGTCATAAATAGTGACATTGCCTAGCTTCTCAATAGCTTCAACACTAATCTCATCCCCAACTGATGCTCTCTCTAAGATTACTATGTTCATATGGTCTCCCTTACATACAATTCACAGGAATAAATAACACAAAATACATCTCTCTCAACTGGACATTTGTCCAATGTTTCGCGAGATATATTTTGCTGATATTTATTCGCTTTAAATCCTCTTATAAGCCGGAATAACTTCTAGCTTATGTAGATTGATTCTATGTAGATAATCGAATCTTTCCTTAAGCTTCTCATCATCACATACGCCATTCATAATATAGTCATCAAGTGATGCGTATGTGAAGCCTAGTTTATCTTCATCAGACATTCCTGACAAGCCGTCAGATGGCTCCTTATGAACAAGCTCTGTAGGAACCTTAAGTGCATCACCAATCTGGAGCATCTCAGTTACAGTATAGTTGGCGCATGGCGAGAAATCCCCAGCTGCATCGCCGTATTTCGTAGAATAACCAACATAGTCCTCTGAAGCGTTGCATGTGTTGGCAACTCTTCCACCATTAGGAAGGGACTGAGCGATTGCATACAATGTGGACATCCTAAGCCTTGGAGCTAAGTTAATCCTCGTATCCTTGGTAATTTCAATATCACTTGCACTTTCCTGTAGCGTATCAAGGAAAGCATTATAGCTAGACTCAATATTAACTGTGTAAGTCTTGATTCCAAGGTGATTAGCAATGGTAATTGAATCATTGATGTCAGCCTGCTTGCCATTAGGCATCATTACACCAACTACTCTGTCCTTGCCAAGTGCTTTCACAAGAAGTGTGGCCACAATTGACGAATCCTTGCCACCTGACAAGCCAATTACGGCACTGGCTTTAGGGCCATTGTTATCAAACCACTCTCTTATCCAATTTACAATTCCGTCGATTTCTTTATTTGCGTCGAACATACTTCTTTACTCCTATAACATATAACATTTCCCATCAATCATAAATTATAACATAGGACCTGTGCTGTTGTAATTAAATTTGAAAAAATCGCAACAGAGGAAGTAATATTTGATACTTGCATATCACAACCGTAAGTGCTAATATCATTGTTGCAAACATTATTATGAATCTTTATGATTTTATCTATATTTCACTATTTTATTATTTCAACAAAACATCCCAATTTTAATAAAATTATGAATATAAGCATGAGATATTTATATGCCATACTATCTCCTGCTTTAAGGAAAGGAGTATATTTATTTGGATAAAACTATCTATAAATCTAACCTGTCTAAAAGGTTAGAAACGACGAAGCTTATTGAGCAATTCGATTCCTGCGCAAAAAAGCTATTATCTGAGAAGATAATATTAGCGTGGATACTTAAATCATGCGTCGAAGAGTTTAAGGATTGTTCAATTCAGTGGATTATGACAGAAGGCATTGTTGACGATATAGAAGTGTCTACTAACGCAGTTAACATGGATGAAGAAGACATTACAGAACCTGAACTGTCGGGAAGTAATACAGAAGATAATTCAATTAAGGAAGGTAAGGTATTCTATGATATTAAATTTAATGCAAAGGCGCCTAATGCAGATGATTATATTTATCTAATAATTAATCTTGAAGCGCAAAATGATGAGCGTTTAACTTACCCTATACTAAAGAGAGCAGTGTATTATGTATCAAGAATGATTTCTTCCCAGAAGAATACCATATTCTACAAGTCTGATTATAAAAAAATTCGCAAAGTTTATTCAATCTGGGTTATAATGAATACAGACAAAGAAAATACAATAACAAAGTATTCTATGAATGAACAATCTCTTGTTGGAGAAGTAAAGGCGAATGTAACTGATTATGACCTTATGTCAATATATATGATTAGGCTTGGCTCAAGGATTGACGAAAATGATGAATCAATCTTAAGATTGCTAGGAACGATATTCAAGTCAAGAGACAGTAAGACTCAAGAGCGAATACTTGAAGAAGAATATAATATACCAATGGTATTGCCAAAGAAAGGAGAGGTGAATGAAATGAGTAGTCTAGGCGAAGGAATATTTGAAGAAGGATATGATGCTGGCGGTGAACAAAAAGAGTTACATTTTATCAAAACGCTACTTATGAAAGGCAAATCTGTAGAAGAAGTAGCCGACTTGCTCGATGTTGACATCGATAAAGTCAAAGCCATCGAAGAAAAGATGCTCGTAAACGCATAAGTCCACAATGTGATACTTTCCCTCTTCCGATTTATCGGAAGAGGGCTTTTTATTCTGTTATACAGTATTAAACCATTATATTTCTCATCCACACGCCTTACAAATGTGATATAATAGACACAGGATTGGTTTTGTTACTTTTGAGGGGTATATTATGAAAACAAGAAAACTATTTTTATGGATAATGCTGGCAGTATTAGTAACTGCATTTACATTATCTCCAATAAAAACAAATGCATCGGATGATTCTATATCGGTGTATCGTATGTATAACCCTGTTAGCGGCGAGCATCTATACACGACCAGCAGCGCAGAACGCGATTCTCTTATTGGCGCAAAATGGAACTATGAAGGTATCGGATGGCAAGCTCCTTCAACAGGCATCCCAGTGTATCGTGTATTTAATCCTTATTCTGGAGAGCATCATTATACAACAAATGAAGGCGAGAAAAACTATCTTGCTTCAATCGGATGGAATTATGAAGGCATAAGCTTCTACTCTGCAAAGTCTACTGGCATGCCAATATATCGTCAGTTCAATCCTTATAGCAATGGTCCTGGTGCTCACAATTATACATACAATGTTGGCGAGAAAGATTATCTAATCTCTATTGGATGGCTTGATGAGGCTATTGGTTGGTACGGTTTATATTCAAACAACGCTTCTGAATTTAGTCTTGCAAATGTACCTCCATATTCAGGCAACCCTGTCTACATTGTAAACAACAACAAGCCTTTTTTCACTAATGAAGACTATACGACACAGGCATTTGAAAACTACAGCGATTTAGACCTGTTCGGTCGTTGCGGCGTAGCTTATGCGAACGTCTGCAAAGAGATTATGCCTACTGAACCTAGGGGAGAAATTGGAAATGTCAGACCATCTGGCTGGCAAACCGTTAAATATAACGGAATCGTTGATGGCAATTATTTATACAATAGATGTCACTTAATAGCTTTTCAGTTAGCTGGTGAAAATGCTAATGAGAAAAATCTTATTACTGGAACAAGATACCTAAATACGGAAGGTATGCTTCCTTATGAAAACAATGTAGCATCATATGTTAAGAGCTCGCATAACCATGTATTATATAGAGTGACTCCTATATTCGAAGGCAATAACCTTGTTGCGTCCGGGGTATTAATGGAGGCCTACTCAGTTGAAGATAATGGCAAATTACAATTCTGCGTATACTGCTACAATGTTCAACCTGGCATCGTCATAGATTACGCTACAGGCAATAGTAGAATTGCTGAAGGAAATGAGAATACACCTGGCACATCAGATGATGTTATTATGGATTATGTACTTAATACTAACACAATGAGATTCCATAAACCGACCTGCAGTTCTGTTTCCACTATGAGCGAAAAGAATAAATCATATTTTACAGGAACAAGATCAGAACTGATATCCCAAGGCTACACGCCTTGCGGCAATTGTAAACCATAAAAATTGTCAAAAGATAATGAGCCATCCCCTATAACGCAAAAAAGGCGCCACCAGCGGTGACGCCTTTAAACTTCTACAATTTAGTATTCCTCATCCTCATCGGATTTACTAGGTGCGCTGGAATTGCCACCCTTCTTAGGATCTACATAATCATCCTTCTTCTTAAGCATTGTAAAATACAATATTAGATATATAGCTACAATTCCTAATAATACTGGTACATGAATGTAGACAGGAATTCTTCCATCTTCATCTAAAGGAATAAATTGTGCTATACCAGTTCTATGAAGAATCTCAATAATCTCATATACTGCAGCCAGTAACAACACCACACCACCAATTGGGGAGAATTTCGCTAATGACTCTTCTGTATATTTCTCAAAATTCCTATCGCTACCGCCATTCTTCTTAGTAAACAATATGAATGCTTCATATATGAAAACTAACGCTATAACTATGTTAAACAAATAACTACTCATTTCAACCTCCTAGAAACGTAATGTTCTTATTCTTCTATCACCTTTTACAAAGACACGCTTTCTCAAAGGCACCATTATTATACCAAATATCACCGCCAAAACCAACATAGGAATTAATCCCAGATATGGATTGCCATCAAAAGCAAAGAACAGTCCAAGCGCACATACAATAGGCACTCCGAATGCGCTTAGTATGTAAAATGCGAGCATTGCTCCGCTATTCTTACTGGCTATGCTTTTCTCATTATCCCAGTTAACACTTGCGTTCTTATAACCGTTAAGCATATCCATACAGATTGCCATCTCTGTAAATGTAAATGCCAAAAGCGCCGGACAAAGTGCAAAATAAACAGGCACACCCATGATTATATAAATTATTATGGCACCAAGCAGCACATATCCCGTAGTCTGAATATGTTGAATTCTCTCTGCTACTGTAAGCTTCGCCTTAATCTGTATCTTATAATCTACAGGGATCTGCTTCATTATTGGAAATGAATTACCCTCCCTTGAAAGCGACGAATAAGCAATTGACTGATATGTCATAGGAATTAGAATCATTATGAACATAATCAGACAAGTAGACATTATTACAAACCTAATACTTAGGGTAGTTGGATCCTGTGCACCCTCCGATGGTGTAAACATATTAGTAACAGAAGATATTGTTCCATACATTAATACAATTGCAAGTATTGGCCATAAGAATCCTATCACAAAGTTGTTAAGTGAATAAGCAGGATTCCTTCTAAGCATATTGAATTCTTTCTTAACAATAGACTTGTATGTCCCATTATTCGTACACGCCTTATTCAATTCTTCGTCATTTAATATCTTGCCACTTACAGAAGTACTCTGCATATTAAGAGCACCTTCCAGATATAGGAACTTGGCAACAATTAAGAACAATAAAACTGAAGCAGCAAGTAAAGCAATTGATATTAGTAAATCAATTATACTTCCTGATGTTACAAATGCTGACATAAAGCCAGACACAGGATCAACATATTGTAATGTAGTTCCGAATCCTGCCAGAATCGTAATCAGTGAATTCACCTCTACATGACTATTATTAGAATTAGCGAAAAAGAAATATAGGCATAACAGAATAAACAGCACGCCAATTCCTATGTACCTTAACACATCAACATTTCTAAATATTCTAACAACACTCATTAGAAGAATTACAACAGTTGCCGTTATAAATGTGGCAAATACAGGAACAAAAATGAATTCTAATATTATACTTACCCAGCTAATAATACCAGCGGAGGTCGCAACTGCAAATCCAATACTAATTGGAATGATTGCAACAAATCCAATCCCAAATGCTAGTCCTAAAAAAGACAAAAGTCTAAGTAGAACAATCTGGGTAGATGACAGTGGCAGCGTAATAAGAAGTTCAATATCAGAAGACATATACATACTGTTAATTAGGCTAAAAAAACCAAATGCAAAAATACCTATGCCTGCAACTAATCCAGATACACTTAGAATAATAGGTACTCCACCCATCATTCCTATGGAATCAGCGAATTTGTATCCAACATATCCAAAGATAAATGATAACAGCACTCCAGCAATAATGAACATAAACGTCTTAGAGGAATCCCCCTTGCCAGTGATGTTGTTTTTATTAAGCATTTTGTATAAATTAAGAATCTTCTTCATGATCAATACCATTCAACTTAAGGAATATCTCTTCAAGGTCATCACTTGCATATTTCTCCTTGAGAGCATCTACACTTCCTGTAAATTGCATCTGTCCTTTCTTAATAATTAGAACTTCATCACATAACTTCTCAGCAACTTCTAGCACATGAGTTGAGAAAAGCACTGAATTACCATTAGCCACATGCTCCTTCATCATCTGCTTTAATTCATAGGCAGACTGTGGGTCAAGACCTAGCATTGGTTCATCAAGAATCCAAATTGAAGGATTGTGAACTAATGCTCCAATTAACATAATCTTCTGTCTCATACCATGAGAATAAGATAGAATTGTGCTATCTAGTGCATCATATATGCCAAGTCTTTCGGCAAATGTCTTAACCCTATCTGCTCTTCCATCCCCAGGGTCATCATATATATCAGCCATAAGATTAACATATTCTATACCCTTAAGTCTTAGGAAATGGTCAGGAGAATCAGACACATATCCGAATTGCCTCTTTGCTTCAAGATGGTCTTTCCTTATGTCAATTCCATTAAGCTTAATTGTTCCTTCTGTTGGCTTAAGTGCACCTGTAATCATCTTAAGTGATGTAGTCTTACCTGCGCCATTGTGACCAATAAAGCCTGTTATATGACCATCCTTTGCTGTCCATGTTGTGTTATCCACCACAACCTTCTCACCGAATTTCTTGGTAAGATTAGTTACTTCTACCATTACATTCTCCTTTAATGCTTAAATATATTCAAAATGTTTGACAAAAGGACCGTCCCCTGTCAACCTATTAGTTCTAGAATCCAACCAATGAAGCTATTATCGCCAGTCTTAGGGACATTCTTAACCTTGGTTGTTCCTTCTACCTCCAGATACAGGAATCTGTATCCAAGGTTCATTCTTACAGTTCTCTTTCCATCTATGGACTCACGATAAGAATCAGTAAATATGATTTCGCCATCGTTAACAATATAGTCCTCATCGCGAACAAGGTCTCTTACACCATCATTAGCAGACTGAACAACTTCTGCTGCTTCAACAAGCTCAAGATGATTCTTAGCTTCCCCTGTATCAGTTAGATTTCCTAATACACCATTTCTTATTATCTCAACTACAGCACCTGAGAAATTAGACTCATCTCCCACAATACTGCTTCCCTTATACGCCTTAAGGAGGCCATATTCTGTCTTAGGAAGAGTTATTCTCTTCTCCATTACAAGAGGGGCTTCTGCCGTAGGTGTGATTGGAATTACGGCTTCATTTACGTCTGCCAGATACACATGTCCATTTGATGTATCTAGTGTTCCGTACAAATCGATTATACCTGGAGCAATAACAATATCACCATTGTTAGTTAATCTGGCATCAGAATATATAACGCCATCAGCATCGCGACCTACAAATAAAGTTCCAGGAACTACGCCTTCCTGAGTAACATCATCCTTCCAGGTAATCTGAATTCCTCTATGATATGCTGTAGAACCTCTGTCAGGATCTTCCTTCAGAATAACATCATTATATCGTCCATTATTAATTACAGTTCCTAAGTTGTACAGATGACCCTTTATAGAGAGGCATCCGTTATTCTCCAAGACTCCACCTGATTGAACAATCATT
>Ga0256405_10012090_pt1 | contig 10805 bp, 11 predicted proteins | sample RumenRJG_02DNA_FD_189096 | JGI IMG/M metagenome (GOLD analysis project Ga0256405, IMG submission 189096) | Bovine rumen microbial communities from Lethbridge, Alberta, Canada - RJG_02 | ecosystem: Host-associated > Mammals > Digestive system > Stomach > Rumen | place: Canada: Alberta... | reverse complement strand
GGCTGCGGAATTACCACCGCTGGCACTCCCGACATACTAGCTTGTGTCAATGGCCACTTTCTTGGAATTGAGTGTAAAGCTGACAATGGTAGGCTGTCAGAAATGCAACGCTTGAAATTAAAAGCTATTCAGAATAGTGGCGGTATTGGAATTGTGGCGGCTCCGTGTGCATGGTACGACATTGTTAAATTGATAAATTGTGTGAGTTATGGCGAGTTAGACAATGCACGAATTATAGCCGATACGATTAACAGTAAGTGGAAATTATAGAGGTCAATCGTGGAAAAAAAGAAAATAGATAAAATGAAAGTAGCAATATATTCAATACATTCCGATTATAAGAAACTTTCATCAGATTTTGAAAAATTAAAAAATATTGTTACGGAATGTTTACAGAATAATACTTTTGACCATCATGGCACTGAGATTTTTGATACTGTTATGGATATTGATTACCATTTAGACCGTATCTATGTACCATTGAATGACGCTTATAATAGTATTTTCATACGGAGTAAAAAATAATGAAAAAATTATATGACATCATTTTATTTATCTGTGCTGTAGTATTATGCGTATCTGCCTTATGGCTGATTGCAATTGAAATCACCGATACACCAGATGTATATATGAGTTATGAAACTAAAGTATGCAGAAAAGTGATAATCTACGATGGTCCAAAAGAAATTAGAGGCTCATGTAAAAAATTACCAAAAAAATATAATATCGTTTGGGTAAAATAAAAAAATATAATATTGTGTGGGTAAAATAAAAAAATATTTTTTACAGAATAAAAAAATCTCTCCGAGGTCACAGAGAGATTTTTATTTTACCAACCAATTAAAAGGAAATTTTTAAAACATGACAAAAATCAAGTAGACTATCTGCATATAATAAATCTAAATATACATAAGTTCAATATTATTATTCAAATTTTGTGACACGGTTAAAAAAGACACTATCATATAGTGTCTTTGGGTTATGTATGTATGCTGAAACTGTTTATTTTTTCACTTCTGACAAATTAGAATTTTTTTGATTTATGGCTTTTAGGCCATTTCTTAAAACTGATGGAATAATGGAGCCATATCCCAAGTTTTCAATATTTTCCAAGATACTACCACTTTCATTTATGAGATATGCAATAATAACAGCTTGCCTTATGTAATTTATTCCTGTACTCTGGTCAATACCATTCGCAATTACAACCATCAGAAAAATAATAATTTTTTTAATTATTCCCTTGCCACCTACACTGCTCAACCAATTACCGGATTTTATTGCGTACCATGAACCTGATACATAATCTATGACAACAAAAATGAAAAGCCATATCAATGGAATATCTACACCGCCTAAAAGAAAAAGAACTGTACTGATTATTGATGCACAGCAGACAGAAAACCAAGAAGGGAAAAAATCACAAATTAACGTCATTTATAATCTCCAATAATTCAGTAATTCGGGATTTTAAGATTTTATTTTCGATTAGATATGCGATATTTTTTTGATATTCAGACTTTTTTATTTCACTTTGGGAGTGTTTTAAATCATCGCTCAAATTTTCAATCAGTGAATTTAGTTCGTTATCTTGATAATCTTCCACCTTTCGCCCTTCAAAAATTTTTCTTTCTGTACTTCTTCTGCTTTGAAGTCCTGGCAATTTTTTACCACCAGCAAAAACCCACTTGTCAAATTCTTTTGCGGCATAAAAAAATTTTTTCTGTAATAATAATTTTTTCAGTGTGGATTTATTGAAATTACCAATTCCAACATTAAATACAAAACTCACTAGCGCATCAAATTCACACTGTAACAGTGGCAAGTCTAAATTATTTATAGCTTGCTCAAAATTTTTTAAATCTTTTCTTAAAATTTGATCTGCCATGAGTTCCGATATTTCAGAATCAGCAAAAACATTTTCAGTGTGACCGTAGCCGATTGTATAAACTCCGGCGGGGCATTTATACGCTTTTAACCGCAGACCTTCAAATTTTTTTATCACGGCTATCATGCTTTCTGATGTTTTCAGATTTTCAGCATCACACATTTTAAAGTACCACTATCAAAATAAAAAATAAAATAATTATTAACAGTTCTCTCATAGTTTATAGTTCTCACAATTTGCACCACTCTAACAGCGCATTATATTTAAGACTTAATTTGTCACATTCGTTTGTAATATCCAAACTTGCTTTAATCTTTCGCTGTAGTTCGGAGTTTGTATAGCATCTAAGTTTGGATTGATTTGTGGCTTTTGCGGGCATGGCTGTACTGTGGGAATTGGAGTTGTTGCACAGCTTGTCAGCGTCAATACTGATAACATCACGCAGATTATCCATGTCAATCTTGTCTTGTTCATGCTGTTTCTCCAATGTATCAATATAGTTTAGATATTCTGAAACAATTTTATTCTGCTTATCAGTCAAATTTCTTTCTGTTTCGATAATTTTCTGATAGTTTTTTTCACTTTCGACACGCAGAACTTCATCATATTTTTTTGTAGCTGTTTCATATCCATTTCTGTAATAATGAACTCCCACAAAAAAATATGATGCTATGAAAATTATTCCTGTTGCACCGATGCAGACTAATTTGAATTTGTCGAACATTTTTATTTTTCTGCTGTTTCAGATTTTTTATTTTTACTCTGTAGCATTTCCCATGTATCCGATTGCATCATAGCACAAAAGAATCTATATTTTTCGGAAGTTTCTTCAAAGTCTAGTTCTTCATTCCCCTGGTAAAAATATTTTTTTGATAGTTCAAAATCTTTTTTTATTACGCAGATTTTCCATGAAAAAAAATTTTTATTAACAAAAAAATATTCTCCATCTGGTAATGATGCTACTTTAGAATACAAATCAAAAATTCTCATAAATTATTTTCTCCACATAGAAAACAGCAGATACAGTTCTATGACAATTATAGCACTGCCAATAATGTCAATATATGTATTAATGTCACAAATATTTATCATTTGCCTTTGTTTCGACAGTAATTACAAGTTTCCAAAAATCGCTTGTAGGCTATTTTCTCGCCTTGCTTGCAACCGAGTTTATACATCAATATTTGGAAAAATAGCACAATGCAGATTAGAGCAACAGCATCACACATTTATTCGCCTTCCTTGAAATACACCCAACTATGCAATTTACCGCCTATGTTTTCAGTTATAACCTTGTAAATCTCACAGTCGGAATATCTATCAACAGTTTTATCCCACCGTTCTTTGCTCATTTCACTTCGTACAAGTTTTTTCATAAATTCGTCACCTTGATAATCAGTCTGAATAAAGTAAACGACTTCGGGCTGTTGTTGATACCAATTTTTCAGCGTTATCATATTTGGCCTCTATTACAGGTTACTAGGCGGGAATTATCATTTAAGATTCAACAAATATCAAATTTTTAATGTAGCTTGCTGACCAATAATTTATTATTCAGACAATTCAAACGACATATCCGATAAATAAACATTATATCTATTGTCATAACTTCCAATACTTAAATCAACTAAATAATTATTTAATGATCGTGTTAATTGAGTAGAACCGTTATCAAAAGTTAAAGTTTTGTTTGAGTTAGAATAGGTAACAGTTACCCATACACCAATTAACACTTTATTTCTATCGAACATTGCACTATCCGGATTCCACCACGTACCGTATGGATAATAAACAAGTGAATATTTAGTGCTGTTTGCACTATCTAGTTCAACAAACAATGTAAAATCATTTACAGCTTGTAAAAATATTTTACATGTAAAACTTTCAATATTTTCACCAAACACAAAAGTTGCATAATTTGAACTGTTCGCTCTGATGCAAGATTTACCGTCAAAAGTAACAATATCAAAATTGTTTGTAGGTACTGTAACATTTTCCGGATCGCTTGATGTTATTGTCTGATTTACAACATCAATATCTATTGTGATGGTTGTTTCCGGTTCCGGTTCCGGCTCAAATGGATCATCCACAAAAACTCTATCATCAAAATTGACTGCTGTCACACTGCATTTTTTATCTGTCGGTTTTATGGAGGTTACCCAGTACTTTTCGACATTGCCGATTGCATAATGCGGTTTGTCGAAATATACATTGCTAGACAGTTCAAAATCCAACGGTGCTAAAAGCTGAATGTGATGTGCGTCAATAACAGAGCAATTTATTTGCTGTACAGTTCCATTATATCTGCGAACGTAAATCACACTAACATCACTAGGCACTGAGTCGCTAGTTTGTATAATCTGCTCTGTGCTGTCATAGCTGATTATATACCCGTTAAATGCGTTTAAATCCTGCGGTAAAGCAACGGCAATCAACGAACCATAAGTACAGTTAAGTGCGTCAAATTCGCATTCAAAGTCTATCTGCTTGCGTTGATAAATTACCTCTCTCAATCGTCTTGAACCTAGAGCAATCGCCTTTTGTGAGTCAACTACCGCTAAAACTTCGACCTTTTCTGTATTCTGTGAATTTTGGTAATTGTACACTGACGCTTCATTTGTCGATTTGTCTATGTCAACGTAAACCTCGTCTTGCTTCCAATTCTGCGGATTCATATAGGTTATGTCCGCTTCGTCATTGTCAGTAGGTGTTACAAAGTTATACGTTATCTTTGGTTCACCTATCATATTTGCGCTTGTAAACATCTGCTCAACGTATTTATCAGCGGAACGGTAAACAGCTTTGATATGATTACCATCTATGACGGGTTCTGAGAATCCTATCTGCATACACTGTTTGATTGCTTCTAATACTGTAGTTGATTTATCAAAACGGTAATCAAAGTTTAACCCTGCATCATTCCAAATTCGATCCATCAAAGTAAGGTTGTCAGTATCATAGATTGAACCAAATTTAGAACTGTCGCAAATATAGCGAATCGGTGAAGCAATAGATCTGTTTGATTCTTTGTCCTCTTCCATTGCCGCTTTCTGAACGGGAACCATTACGGTTTTCTCTGTCGGGTACTGAATCTTTAAATCTCCGACGTACCATTGCCAATGCCACCCACTGGAGCCTAAAGTGCTATTTTGTTGCCATGAAATGTATTGACCCCATATGTTAGCAATCCACGGATTTAAATCAGCGGTGAAATTAAAAATTAAAAAGTCGTTTAGCCATACCTTTAGATAACCTCGCGTATGGTCAATTTTAACCGTACAACTTCCATCCTCGTTCATGCGCGATAATGGGAATAGGTAAGTTCCAATTAAAACTCCATCGCCTAAAGTTCTATCCTTTGAATTAGAACTGCCGATAACTGCGGGCGCGAATAAAGCCATAAGGATATACATGCCATTGCCAATACTATGAGCATCATCCCAGTCACTAGGTACCCAAAAGCCGCAAAAACCTAAATGTATACCCATGCTGATTCTGCCCTTATCGTTACGTTCAAAATAAGAATCATCCTCAAAACAGAATCTAAGATTGAATGTGTTAATACTTCCTATAGATGTGATATAGGTCGGATTTTCCGCAATTTCGGCGGCAGTTTTGTTTAATCTGTCAGGATATCTACCCGTATAATTGATGTACGAGTAAAATTCAATTAAGGTCTGATCGCGTCTTGCCTTGAATCGGTCGTTTGTAAACCATACCGAACATGGTATTAATGCGTAAGGATATTGACCGCCATTAGTCCACTCATTAAATACAACTGTTCTGCGGTGATACCCCTCCGAACCGTGTTTTGTCATGTAATTTGAGATATAAAAGCCATCATCCGGTTCGTTATCCCACTGTTTAGGATAATAACGGTTGTTGACTATGGTATCGTATAAATCGTTATAGTCATAAGTGAAGCTGTCTATACCTGTAACTTTTTGCTCTTCATATACGGTAGTTTTGAAATCCTTTAGACTGTTTAATTTACGAGTCCATAAAGTTGAAATCTGATTGTCTGACAGTTCAGCTAAAGACTCTGAACCCCTAACCGTAATGGCAATAACTGTTACGTCTGGATAATAAGCATCTTCCGAAATTAAGCATTTTAAGCCGTTCCACATGAACGTTTGCATAACTTGACTACTGGTAGTGTAATCAGACAGATTAGTAACACGGAACTCATAAGCATTATCACTGTTACCTACATCAATAGTGATAGTCTCTCCGAACGCATCCGGTGAACTTCTAGTATATACTTTTGTCATGCTTTGCGCTGTATCGGCAGATCCGGCAATTCTCCATTCGAGCAAAATTGTTGCTGTCCTGCTCTCATAATCGCCTTTGTCGCTCATGGAATACAAACCACTAGGGAATGAAAAATCAATCTCATAATAGCGACTGGTTGCACCAATCGGACATGCTCTGTAATATCCAGCGATATTCGATTTTGCATTGCTTGTAGATCTACTTGTATCAACGAGTTCTAGCAATCCGCTTGATGTTCTGTTTGCAGAAAATCCACCCCAACCGACGGTGTTAGAATAACTAATCCCGTTTTTGTCTACGGCTAAAACTGTGAACGTTCTACCGTTTACGGCTAGAATCTCATAGTAACCGTTATCTAAAACATGAGTGCTGTTTAAATCTGCATCATTAAATACAAAGTTCTTGAACGTCAAAACAGCAGTAACAGTGTAACCGTCAATCAGTGAGATAGCTGTCAACGATACATCAATGAACTTGCCTTTTTCGGTGTTTGTTCCGTAATTCTGAAAACTTACATTGTAGGTATTCTGAATGGTTGAAGATCCGTTAGTTTGAGTAATTGATAACGTGCATCTCCATCCAATCGCCTTTTCTAAATTCTGCGGATAATTAGATACATAGCAACGGATTGAGTTTTGTATAACTTCAACGGCAGATACGCTAATTGCTCTGTCTTGACCGCTTAAATTGTACAGTCTGATAATATCTCCCGATACTAACTCATGACCGTTAGACATGGTTAAATTCAAACCATTAAGGGTAAAGTTTTCAGATATTAACTCACCGCGTTTTCTGCTGTTGCTGTCAGTAGCCGGAATCTCTTTTCCCGCACTTGTTACCTCGGTTGAATTGAACCAACATCTATGAGCGTCATGGCTTGAAATGTCAGTGTTCGGATCTGCTACCAAAACATCAATATCACTTCCGACATACGACGAAATCGGGGTACTTCCGATATACATTGTATTCAATGACCAGTCATAATACCCAACCCCTTGACATAACAGCATAGACAGATAACGGACATTGCCTTTGTAAAAATAATGTTTGTCTGAAATGTAATCGGGAAAAGCCTTTACTAACCCGAACTGCTCCGGTATCGGATCTTCCAACTTCGCTTTGTTTCCCTGCGCGTTTGGATCATAGATAGAACTTCCGCTTTCTTGTTTTTTGTCGTTTGTTTTCAGTTTTTTCAGCATAACCATCGTGTAAACTGCAACGGCTAACGCTATAATGATCATTGCGATACTAAAAAAACCCTGTGGTTTGATTACGAACTTTAAACACTTTGTTTTGGTCAGCTTGAATACTGACCATACATCACACGGTACTTCTTGCCCGTCTGAAAAGACAGTGACGTTATCTTTTAAATTCTGTAAATTCAATCTTTGTAGTGAGTGTTCTAAAAGTTCTAAAACAGTAAGGTTAGTTTGTTCAACTTCAAACTCTCTGATCGGATTGTTATCAATGCAATTACAGATTTTAACTTTCATAAAACAACCTCATTTTTTCGTGTCTAAAAATTCTCATGCAAGGATTCATTTTAAATGACTCAAAACAACTGCCTTTTTTACTGTCTGTGTGCAATATATGACCGTAAATGTATATACCCACATGGACTAAAACAGAGTGCTTAAAATAGCAGATTACGTCAAAATCTCGCGGTGTTTTAACCTCAGTGAATGAACCTTTTATTTTCTCGTATCCGACTGTCATTGTGTCACACTTGCAGTCAGTACATAAATCTAGTTCAATGTTTAATTCGTTTTGGTAAACATAGCATACTAACCCCCAGCAATCCAAATGTGGGTAAATTCTGCCGTTAGGGGTATGAATGTTACGCAAATATTTTTCGATGTTAGCAGACATAACGCAACCCCTTAAACTGTTTAGCGGTGTACCTCTTGTATGGGAACTTCGCATTTAAAGTGTCATGCCACCCTGCCGTTATCGTTGCCCCTTTGGTGGTTATCTGACAGCTTGTAACAAACAGTTTTAATGTATAGATAGGTGAAACTGCGGTATCACCGTCATACTCTCTTGATGTATCGAACGGTAGATACTCCAACAATGTGAGATAGCATGGAACAGCACCGGACATAACAGTATTGCACAATTCCATAACCTCACCGCTTATAGAACCTACTCCAAAAGACAGTGCGCTCCCCGATTGATTAGTGCGCTCCGGCAGATTGATTTGAATACCGGATGATTGAAACTCTTGCAGTTCGCCTTGATCATCCCTTGCCACAAAGTCATGGTAACTTTGAGCAAAACAGATAGGCTTTGACAAACTCTCACAATCAATTTTGATAGCCATTACGGGTGCATCTGTGCCCTGTGCATTGACTATAGCAAGTTCAGTAAAATTAGGTTCGGGGTTTTTCTCCGGCAGTACATCATTTGCAAGTGTGAGGTAATTTTTATAAAAATTACTAGGTAGTTCAAAAGTTCCGTTATACTTTCTGCCTTTTGTGATGCACATTTCGGACATATACCAGTTATGATGATTAGTCCATCTATCCTCGGTCATAAAAGTAAACCACTCTTCATTGAACGAAAAAAGATTTGCAAAATAGCTTGCGTACCATTCTTGGTGCCATGTTTTAATTTGTTCACCATCAACGTACATAACCACATCTGACCATATCTCGCCATTCTGCTCATAGAATGATAACTCTACTGCTAAATGGTGCCAACCCCGTGCGCTCCAACCATTACCAATTATCTTTGAAGCTAACCACGGTAAACGCTCACTTTCAAAAAAGATTACAAAACAACTGCTTTCGTAATCTTTATGAATCCTCCAACACATCTGTGAACCGTCCGGCTTTGGTGTGTAGTCGTCGGGATAACCCCACATACAAACCTTTCCGTATTGAATGTTTCCGTTTTTTTGTGGCATACCTTCTGATGTATCTCTTATTCCAAAATACAATGGGAACCGTTCCCAGTAGCAACCATTAGCGTTTGCTTCCGGTGTGTATAGAGTCCATTCAAACGTCAAATCCAACGGCAGAGTTGCGTTTTTCCAAAATGAATTATCAAAGAATGGAGGTTTAACCCCATAATAATGAACTGTTTTATTTTGATCATTCCATGGCACACCGTTTACGACCGATACCCCGTCAACTTCTAAATGCTCGGTGTAATACGGATCATCAATGCAGTTTGCGTTAATCAGAGTGCCTTTTAATACATTCAGTTTTCCGTCTGCAAAGTTCATAAGGAACAATGTATCATCATCAACTGCGCCCCTTGTCCCGTAAACAACATTCGCACTTACACGAATTGTTTTTGATAGTGTAACTTGCCCGTCTGCGGTTGTAACATCACATGTATAAATGGCTGTCGTTGTAGGTTCAACAATAATGCTTGCTGTGGTTTCACCGTTTGACCATAAGTAAGATACTGCGGAACCATTAACAGTTAGCTGAACTGAATCGCCTGCGGTCACTTGGTCTGAACTTGCAGTTATGTACGGTGCTACGGTTAATTCTGTAGCTTTGACATATTGAGTATGATTAACATTTGAATAACTGTAAGTTAATAAACACCCAAAATTTAATTTTCCTTGTAGTAGGCATTTTTCGTTTGTATCGTCGTAAGTATAGACAAGGTTGTTATCTATATAGCAGTAAAGGTTAGTTCCCTCGCGTCTGAGTTTGTATTTGTGGTAATCGTCACTATAAAAGTAATTGCCTATTCTGTAGCTAGTTCCGTCAACTGTTAATTCATATTCGCTGAACGTAACCACATTATTGATATTAATCGGATTTGCTCTAACACGATTTGAAAATTCAATCTCTAATTCATATTCTTTAATTATTCGTGACTTTCGGGAAACAAAACAAAGATTGCGTCCTCCATTGTCGTATATACCGCAATTCAGTACATAAACATTCGTATCACGCTGTGTATAAGTTGCAGTCTCCGGAATAATCAAAGTATTTGCCGGAGACAGCATCCAATCTGTTTCGTCTGCGGAATTGCTAAAACTCTGATTTGAAAAATCAATGTCAAAAAGAACTCTAGGCATAGTATTCACTCCATGCTTGATCGAACTCTACATTATCAACGTCTAAAGTCATGCTGATTTTGTAACATGCGCCGATATTGTTACGGAAATTCAAAGACTCTGTAATCTGCCCGTTTTGAATCCGCACTTTTCGAGCAATTATCGGATCTGTGGTTTCCAAACGGTCATTCAGAATAGGTGCAATAAACCAGTCGCAACCGTGATTAATGCTGTTTTCATAAAAATTTAGCCATGTTTGATAATCAGTTATATTGTTAAACTGCAAGTTTACTGACAGTGTATGCGGTGCATCAACAGATAATAGTCTTTGTCTTACAGTTCCGTTCGTCATGGTAGTACGAATTACTGACGGTGAACGTTTAAGGCTGTAAGAACTTTGTAAAAACTTTGGTAATGTATTAGGGTAATATTCCATCTTTTAATATCCTTGTCTTGCCAATCCGTAAGTTCCGCTCATAGCATTTGCTACCTCACCGCCGTTGCGTATGTTTGCAACAATTACGTCAATGATTGTCTGCTGGTCATTGTCCGTTCTCTGCTGAACTTGTCCGGCTCTTGAACTGTCTTCTATTAAGTTTACTGTAACATTGCTTCCGTTATTTTTCA
>Ga0256405_10012089_pt1 | contig 10805 bp, 8 predicted proteins | sample RumenRJG_02DNA_FD_189096 | JGI IMG/M metagenome (GOLD analysis project Ga0256405, IMG submission 189096) | Bovine rumen microbial communities from Lethbridge, Alberta, Canada - RJG_02 | ecosystem: Host-associated > Mammals > Digestive system > Stomach > Rumen | place: Canada: Alberta | collected... | reverse complement strand
ACCGCCTCGCTGACCGACAAGGCCGTGGACGCCGTCAACCGCTTTGTCGAGACGCTGGCCGTGATGATCGTGACGGCCTGTGTGATCCCGCTGCTGGTGCTGCTGTTCTTTTTGTGGATCGTCAAGCAGCTCACGGGGCTGGATCTCTCCGCCTCGCTGCCGCGCCCGCGCAGCGCACGTCGGCCGGACGAGCCTCGGGGGCAGAACGGGCAGACGGAGAGCTGAGCGCCCTGCCTCAAACGGCAAAAAAGATGCAGACCATGCGGTCTGCATCTTTTTTCTGTTTTTTCAGTTTTTGCTCAAAAGGGTCTGGTCGGTTTCGAGCTGGTAGCCGGCCGACTGGGCAAAGCGGTCGATCAGCTCGCGCTTGGTGAGCTTCTTCTTCGCCTCGCCGGAAATGTCGAGGATAATGTGGCCCTCGTCCATCATGATGAGCCGATTGCCGTGGCGGATCGCGTCGGACATGTTGTGGGTGATCATCAGCGCCGTCAGATGCGCCTCGGAGACGATGCGGTCGGACAGCTCCAGCACCTTCGCGGCGGTGGCCGGGTCGAGCGCGGCGGTGTGCTCGTCGAGCAGCAGCAGCTTCGGCTGGCGCAGCGCCGCCATCAGCAGCGTGACCGCCTGACGCTGGCCGCCGGAGAGCAGGCCCACCTTGGCCGTCAGTCGGTCCTCAAGCCCCAGGCCGAGGTCGGCGAGCAGCGCGCGGTAATCCTCCCGCTCGAGCTTCGTCACGCCCCACTTGAGCCCGCGCTTCTGCCCGCGGCGCAGCGCGAGAGCCAGATTTTCCTCCAGCTGCATGTTTGGCGCGGTGCCCATCATCGGGTCCTGAAACACACGGCCGATGTGTACGGCGCGCTTGTGCTCCGGCAGGGCAGTGATGTCCTCGCCGCCCAGCAGGATGCGGCCGCTGTCGACCGGCCATACGCCGGCCACGGCGTTCAACAGCGTGGACTTGCCCGCGCCGTTGCCGCCGATGACCGTGACGAAATCACCGGGCGCGAGATGGAGACTGAGGTCGCTCAGCGCCTTTTTCTCGTTGATCGTGCCGGGGTTGAAGGTCTTGGATACATGCTGCAGTTCAAGCATTCTCCCCGCCTCCTTTCTTCCTCAGCCGCGCAAAGGAGCTCTTCTGCCGGCTGCGCAGATAGGGCACGGCCAGGAACAGCCCCACGACCACGGCGGTAAAGAGCTTGAGGTCGTTGGTGTTGAGCTTGAGCCAGAGCACGACGACGATGACGAGATAGTAGATCACGCCGCCCACCACGACGAAGCTCAGCGTGCCGAAGAAGTTGCGCCGCTTGCCCAGCAGCGCCCCGCCGACGACCTCGCCGATGATCACGGCGGCAAGCCCGATCACGATCGCGCCGCGGCCCATGTTGACGTCGGCGAAGCCCTGGAACTGGGCCATCAGGCCGCCGGAGAGGGCGACCATGCCGTTCGAGAGCGCAAGGCCGATCAGCTTCATGTTGTCGATGTTGATGCCGAGCGCGCGGCTCATGGCCGGGTTGTTGCCCGTGGCGCGGATGGCCGAGCCCTGCTCGGTGCCAAAGTACCAGTACAAAATGCTCACGAGCGCGAGCGCGAGGATCGCGCCGGTCAAAATCGCGGAGGGGACATAGCGCAGCGACAGCACGAGATCGTACTTATCCACGCTCACGGCCTTGTTCGCCGCCATGCCCATGATGTGCAGGTTGACGGAGAAGAGCGCCAGTTGCGTCAGGATCCCGGCGAGGATCGCGGGAATGCCGAGCTTGGTGTGCAAAAGCCCCGTGACGAGCCCGGCCAGCAGCCCGGCGAGCGTCGCGACGACGAGCGCCGCCCACGCAGGCCAGCCCGCGAGGATCAGCATGACCGTGACGGCGCCGCCCGTGGTGAATGAGCCGTCCACCGTGAGGTCGGCCACGTCGAGCAGCCGGAAGGTGATATAGATGCCCAGCGCCATGATGCCCCAGATCAGGCCCTGCGCGATGCCGCCCGGCAGGTTTTTCACCAGCTTGAGCAGGCTCAGCGAAGAGAAATATGCAGAAACACTCACAAACTTACACCTCAGTCGTATGCCCCGGCGGGTTTCCCCGCCGGGGCGCAAAAGTCAGCGGGATAGGAGAAATCAGCCGATGGCCACGAAGTCGTCGGGGACCTCGATGCCGAGCGTCTTGCAGATGTCGGCGTTGAACATCTTGGTGAAGACGGGCGCGTAGGCGATCTCCATCGTGGAGACGTCGGCGCCGTTCGTAAGGATGTCAAAGGCCATCTCGGCGGTCTTCACGCCGATGTCGTAGTAGTCGATGGACAGCGTCGCCACGCCGCAGCCGGAGCAGAGGCCGGACTCGCCGGTGATGATGGGCACGCCCGCCGGCAGCGCCACGTTGTTGATCGCCTCGGCGCAGGAGGCGGCGGTGTTGTCGGTGGGGATGTAGAGCGCGTCGCACTCGCCCACGGCGCTGGTCGTGACGGCGGCGACGTCGTTGGAGTCGGAGAACTCAAAGGTCTTCACGGTGTAGCCGAAGGCCTCGAGCAGCGGGGTGATGGTCTCGACCTGGAAGCGGGAGTTGGCCTCGGCGTTGCAGTAGAGGATGCCGACGGTCTTGGCGTCCGGGAAGAAATCGTGCAGCATGGCGGCCTGCTCGTCGAGCGGGGCGAGGTCGGAGGTGCCGGAGACGTTGAGCGCAACGCTGCGGCCTTCCCACTCGTCGATCTCAAAGGCGGCGGCGTAGGCCGTGATGGACGTGCCGAGGATGGGGATCTCGTTCGTGGCGCCGGCCGCGGCGATCAGCGCGGGCGTGGCGTTGGCCATGATGAGGTCGACCTCGTCGGAGACGAACTGGCTTGCGATGACGGCGCAGCTGGGCTGGTCGCCCGCGCCGTTCTGGACGGTGATGTTCACCTTGTCGCCGAGCAGCTCGCCCAGCTTGTCGCAAAAGCCCTGGGTGGCGGCGTCAAGCGCGGGGTGCTGCACCAGCTGGCAGACGCCGACGTTGAACACCTTGTCGGCGGCGGCCGCGGCGGCCGCGGGGGCGGCGGAAGAGGCGGGCGCGCTCTGGCCGCAGGCGGCGAGCGCGAAGAGCATCGCGAGAGCAAGGAGCAGAGCCATAAACTTTTTCATTTTCTTTTCCTCCAAATCAGATTCTTCCCGGCAAAAAGAAACGCCGCACAGTCATCTGTGCGGCTCCAAATCAGCTTTCTTCGTGATCGGCGAAGTATCTTCTGCAGCACAAACGACCCCTATTTCTTCTTGAAATAGCGGTAATAGCCGTATGCAAAAGAAAAACGAACGTGCTTCATCGCAGATCCCTCCGTGGAAGATGCCCTTACTTTAGCACCACAAATCGCAAAAGTCAACGCCTTTTTCGAATTTTGTGAAAAAGGGGGAAAGCAGCCCCTGCCCTCCCCCTTGTTTTCGGTCAATTTGTTTCTTTTTGTGCGCTCTTCGCCGTCTTTTTGGCGCCCTTTCGGCGCGTCTTCCGCCGTTTGGACGCCGCGCGCACGATAAGCAGCAGCGCCAGCAGCGCCGTGGCGCCGAGCGCGGCATACAGCCGCAGATCCGGCCGCTCGGGCCGCTGCGTCACGGCGAACGACCCGCCGTTTTCGAGCGCGAAGACGAGATAGCGCCCGTCCCATTCGCTCGTCGCCTCGGTATAGCCGCCGTTTTCGCCGCGCAAGAGGATCACCGCGCCGCTCTCGCTGCGCATACGCACCGTCAGCGTGCCCGCAAAGCCGTCGACGCGCAGCGTATAGCCCGCAAGCGTTTCGCCTGTCTCGTCCTGCGCGGTAAAGGGCAGCACCTCGAGGCTCTGATCGTCATAGAACTCGCCCTCGACCAGGAACTGCGGGAGTTCCTCTCCGGAGGAGAGCGTGTGCGCCGGGGCGAGATACCGTCCCGTCACGTCGGTGTCGGCATAGACGTGCCCGAGATCCACGCTGTCCCAGACCCAGTAGGCGCTCCCTCTGTTTTCGACCGCGGGCAGCGATTCCACCGCGCCGCCGAAGGGGATGTGCAGCGTGCGCACGACCTCGCCGTCAGCGAGGAAGCGCACCGTCACGGTCTCGAGATCATCCGGCACGCCCTCCAGCGCGAGCAGCTCTGTTTTCGTCAGCGCCTCGGCCTGGCCGATCCGGCTGACGCCGTCGACGCCCTCGGGCCACGAATCGGCATAAAGGTTGCCTTTGACCTCGCCGTCGGCCCAGCCGGCCACCGCGCCGCGGTATTCCGTGCCGCGGCCGATATGCGTCCAGGCGCGGCAGTCGGCGATCGTCTTGCCGCTGCCCGCGATGCCGCCGATGTATTTGCCGCCCGCGAGCGAGCAGCGCGACCAGCAGCGCGAAAGCGAGCCCTGGCAGACGCCCGCCACGCCGCCGACATAGTCGCCGTTTTGCGAGGCGACCGCCCCGGCGCTGACGCAGTCCACGACCGCGCCTGCGTCCATCCGCCCGGCGATGCCGCCGGCGCCGTCGGCGCGGCTTTCGACCCGACCGCGGTTTTCACACGCGCGTACCGCCGCGAAGAGGATCCGCTCGGCCTCCGTCGGCAGGAAGTTCGACGAGCCCAGCGTGTCCTCCATGTCGAAGGACAGCTCGAAGGCAAGCGTGCCCACGATGCCGCCGACATTGGTCTCGCCGTGGACGCTGCCGCGGTTTTCACACCGCGCGATCGCGCCCTCGTCGTGGTCATAGGCCTCCTCGAGGGAGAGGTCGCGCGTCGAGATGAGGTCGCCCGCACTGATGTCGCGGATCAGGGAGAAGAGCAGATTGAACACATAGCCCATCTGCCCGGTGATGTCTTTCAAATCCTCGGCCGCGTCGCCGATCACGCCGTCCATCTTGCCGGTCAGCACGACGGACTGGGCGAAGAGGTTGTTCAGCGCCGTCGTCAGCGCCGTGGTGTCGGCCGCGCCGGGATCGAAGTCCGGCAGCGTGATCTCCCCCGTCTCCGGGTCGACCGTGATGCCGTCGAGATAGTGCGACGTCTGGTCGGCGTTCGCGGTGAGGAGCTGGGAAATCGCGCCGAGGGCCTGGCTGCTGGAGCCGCTCATCGCGTGCAGCGCGGCCGTGACGTCTTCGCTGGCGTCGTCGACCTTTTTGGCCGCCGCGCCGAGCATGCCGGAGAGCGCCGCGATCGCGCGCGCAAGCTCCTCCAGCTTGTCCTCGGACAGCTCCCAGGCCGCGTAGGGGATGCTCTGGCCCACGACGCCGCCCACGTCGCGCCGCCCCTCGACCGCGCCGGTGAAGCGGCAGCTGTCCACAAAGCCGCTGTTTTTCCCGGCGATGCCGCCGACGTTATAGCCCGCGTAGGGATAGCCCACCGCGCCGGAACAGCGGCAGAAGCGCAGCGCGCCGGTGTTCTCTCCCACGACGCCGCCGATGTTGCTGAGGTCGACAAAATCCTCCTGGGAAAAGGCGGAGAGGTCAAAGCGCCGCTCGCCGCCGGGGATGATCTCCTCGTTGTTGACAGCGCCTTCGTTTTCACAGTTGAACACAACGCCCGTGTTCGTCCCGATAACGCCGCCTACCTGGTGCTCGCCCGCGGCGGCGCCGGAAAAGCGGCAGCCCGTCACCGTGCCCGCGTTCTTCCCGACCACGCCGCCGACGTCCTGTACGCCGCGCACCTCGCCGGAGAAGCCGCAGTTGCGGATCGTGCCCTCGTTGAAGCCGACGATGCCGCCGATCTCGGTCCGGGTGCCGGTGGGCAGCACGCTGCCCTCGACGTTGAGATCGTGCACCGAGGCGTTCGGCCCGACCTGGCGGAACAGCCCCAGACGCGAGCCCGCCGCCGTGATCGCAAGGCCGCGGATCGTGTGGCCGCCGCCGTCGAATTCGCCGGCAAAATAGCCCGCGCTTTCGATCTCGACGCCGCTTTCGGCAAGGTCGATGTCCTCGGTCAGCACGAAGCGAACGCCGTAGGAATAGCTCTCCCGCGCGCAGGCGCGCGTAAAGCTCGCAAGCTCCCGCGCAGAGGAGATCTTTCGCTCGATCACGTCAGGCTCTGTCGTCTCATCCTCCACAGCCAGCGCCGCGTGCGAAAGAGAAAGGAGCATCAGCGCCGCAAGCAGCGCGCACAAAAAGCGTTTCATGCTTCCTCCTCCTGCAGACGCAGACGGAACCGTGTCTTTTCCACGGCCTTGTCCAGCAGCACGAGCAGCTGGGGCAGCACCGTCAGCACCAGGATGACCGAGCAGAATGCCCCGCGCCCGACGGCAAGGCCGATATGGCTGACGTACACGTCGCTGACGCGCACGCCGATGAGCACGCCCGCGATCGTCATGATCGAGCCGGAGGTCAGCACGGTGGCAAAGCTCTCCCTGACCGCGCGGGCCATGGCCTCCCGGATCGGAAGGTCGCCGCGCAGGGACTGATAGCGGTTCATCAGCACGATGGCATAGTCGATCGTCGCGCCCATCTGGATGGCCGAGACGATCATATTGGTGACGAACGAGGGGCTGACATGCTGGAGATAGGGGAAGGAGAAGTTGATCCAGATGCTGCCCTGGATGACGAAGACCAGGATCACCGCGCCGACAACGGTGCGGAAGGTGATGAGCAGGATCACGAAGACGAAGGCGATCGTGAGCAGGCTGATGAGCAGCGAGTCGCCGGTATAGGAATCGGCGAGGTCGCGCGCGCTCGTGATGTCGCCGACGATCAGCACCTCGCCCTGGGGATAGTACGGCGCGGCGATGGCGCGCAGCTCCTCGACAAAGGCGCGGCTCTCCTCGCCCTCGACCGGCAGGTCGACGGAGAGGAGCATGCGGTTATAGCGCTCGCCTCTGAGCTGGTCAAGCGCGAAATCGAGCGTCCGGCGCAGCTCTGTAAGCCGCTCGCTCTGAGAGGCGTCGAGCGTGACGACGCCGTGGTCGATCATATCAAAAAGAAAGCCGAAGATATCCACCAGCGGCACGCGATAGCTCTCGCGGCTGCCGAAGAGCGCCTGGTATTCCTCGTGCCGCACGCCGTAGGCCTGGAAGAGCAGGTCGGCCTCCTCCTGCGGAAGGTCGAGGAGCTCGGCAAACATGCGGGGGGTATACGAATCGGTCAGCACGTTCCCGCTCCCGACCTCGATGTTGGCAAGCCCTGTCGCACTCTTGACCTGCGGCAGCGCCGCGACCTGCTCGAGGATCGCCTTTTCCGCGGTGAAATCCTCGTGCGGGACGAGCAGCACCACGCTCGTCGAGCGGGCGAAGGTGCTCTCGATCTTGCGCATGGCCGCGCGGGATTCGGAATAGACGAGCTCCGTCACCGAGCTGTCGGCAAAAGCGTAGTTCACCTGGCGCGAGCAGTAGAACGCCGCGGGCACGAGCAGCAGGAAGATCCACACGAAGCAGCTCCGCGAGCGCATCAGAAAGCGGCCCCAGGGCGTGATGTCCGGGATCAGGCTGCGGTGCGCCGTGCGGCGGATGGCCCGCGGGAAGAGCAAAATCAGCCCCGGCATCAGCAGGAAAACCGTCAGCAGGCTGCACACGATGCTCTTGGCCAGCACCATGCCGAGATCGTAGCCCAGACGGAACTCCATCAGCATCAGCGCGACAAGACCGGAGATCGTCGTAAGGCTCGACGAGCTGATCTCGACGATCGACTTTGAAAGCGCCTCGGTCAGCGCTGCCCTGGCGCTGTCAAAGCGCTCGCTCTCGTCCTGGTAGCGGTGGGCGAAGATGATGGCATAGTCGATCGCGAGCGCGAGCTGCATGATGATCGCGATCGAGTGGGTGATCATCGAGATCTCCCCGAGCCAGAAGTTGGTGCCCATGTTCAGCAGCGCGGCGAACACGAACACGATGATGAAGATCACGACCTCGAAATAGCTGCGCGAGGTGAAGAGCAGGATCACCACGATCACCGCCGCCGCGATCGCGACGACGCCGACCATCTCGCCGGCAAGCTGTTTGGAGTAGTTTTTGATGTCCATCGAATAGGTATAGCTGTCATAGGGCTCGAGCAGCGCGCGGATCTGCTCCTTGGCCGCGTCCACCCCCGCGTCCCCGTCGACGCCGTCAAAGGCGATCGAGAGCAGCGCGGCGGAGCTGGTATAGTGCGCCTCGCTGTCGTCAAAGGTCACGGAGAACACATGGTCAAAGCCGCGGATCTCCTCCGCGAGCGCCTCCGCCCGCTCATAGGTCAGGTTGGCGACCATCACGTCCTCGGTGGCATAGGTGATGAAGTTGTCCTCCATGATCGTGATGCCGCGGCGCGTCTCCGTTTCGCCGGAGAGGAAGAAGGTCAGATCCGAGTTGACCCGCACCCGCCCGATCGACAGGGCGCAATAGACCGCGGCGACAAGAAACAGCAGGATAAAAAGCCCCCGCCATCTCACGATGGCCGCGGCAATGTCGTACATGATATCCCGTTTTTTCGTCTCGTTCACGATCCGGGCGCCTTCCTTGACAAGTGTTGAATTTTAGCTTATAGTTCAATTATATTCGTCGGTTAGCTCCTGTCAACCGATGATTGTGCACAAACTGATGAACAATCAACAGTTTTGGCAAAACTGTTGAAAGGAGGTCCGGGGCATGAACAAAGCCGGCCAGGAGAACCGCAGCGTCCGCAACACCAAGCGCCGTCTGCGCGAGGGGCTGCTGAAGCTGATGGAGGAAAAGCCGATCAACGAGATCTCGGTCAAGGAGCTGACGGACCTCGTGGACGTCAACCGCGGCACCTTTTATTTTCACTATCAGGACATCTATGACCTGCTGCGCGCGATGGAGGACGAGTTTTTTGTCCAGTTCGACCGCACGCTGACCGAGCACAAGCCCTTTTCCGATCCCGGAAAGGACGCCGGCACCGGCACGGCGGTGTCGCCCTATCTGCACGCGATCTTCTCCTTTCTCTATGAAAACCGCAGCTTTTGCCGCATCATGCTCTCGCCGCACGGCGACATGCAGTTCGTCGACCGCGTCAAGACGCGCGTGGACGACCAGTGCCGCTATTTCTGGCAGATCCTTGCCCCCGGCGCGGACGAGCTGCGCTACGGCATATACAACGCCTTTATCATCAACGGCTGCATCGGGCTGATCCAGGAGTGGGTCAACGACCGGCGCGACCTCACGGTCGAGAGCATCTCAGAGCTGACGGCCACGCTCATTCTCGCGAGCGTGGGGCCCTGTATTTCGTAAAGCGCTCCGTCTTGCTTTTTATTGCGCGGAGATTATAATGAAACCGAAAAGAGATTCGAGGACCTGTTCCCGGGAGGAGCTTTCTTATGGCAAGATATTGTGAATCCTGCGGCTCCGCGCTCAGCGAGGGCAGCTTTTTCTGCCAGAACTGCGGCGCGCCCGTAGCGCAGAGCGGCGCCGCCGCAGAGACGGCGCAGGCGCCCGCGGAGCGCCGCCGCGTCACCACGCCGCGCACGATCGCCGAGCTGGAGGCCTTCTGCGAGCGTCACGAGCTGCCGCTCGCCAAAATGCGCTTTTTCATCGGGATGGACTACCCGGGGGCAAAGGCCTTCGGCATCTATCAGGACGGCGACGGCAGCTTCGTCGTCTATAAAAACAAGGCCGACGGCAGCCGCGCCGTGCGCTACCGCGGGCCGGACGAGGCCTTTGCCGTCAAGGAGATCTTTGACAAGCTCAAGGAGGAGGCCACGAACCAGCGCAGGCGCGTCGCCGCCGCGCGCACACCCGGCTATGCCGCCAGCGAGGCGCAGACGCGCAACCCTTATAACAGCGCCGAGAGCTTCGGCGTGCAGCGCACAAAGAAGAAGCGGCACGTGATCCTCGGCGTGATCATTGCCGTCGCGGCTGCGATCACGATCGCCCGCTCGGCTGTGGCGCTCGCCGCGCGTCCGCACCATCCCCGTCCGGCGAACGGCTATTACCATTACGGCGGGGACTATTATTACAGCCAGAACAGCAACTGGTATCTCTATGATGACGACGGCTGGTATCCGATCAGCGTGGCGGACGAGCTGCTCGACAATTCCGAGGACTATTACGCCTCGTATTCCTATTCCGACGGCTACGGCGTGTCGGACTTTGCCGAGAGCGACTATTATACCAGCTACAGCGATTACAGCAGCAGCTCGTCGTACGATGACGACTGGGACGACGATGACGATTGGGACTGGGACGACGATGATGACTGGGATTCCGGCAGCGACTGGGATTGGGACAGCGACTGGGACAGCGGCTCGACCGACTGGGACAGCGACTGGTGAAAACACCGGGGCGGAAGGCAAAACCTTCCGCCCCGGTGTTTTAGTTTCTAGTTTCTAGTGCTTAGTTTCTAGAAGCTAGAAGCTAGAAGCTAGAAACTAGAAACTAGATACTAGACACTAGGCCCTTCGGGCCTTCGCGCTGAGATTCAGGGCGCGCAGACGGATGACGGCGACGCCCTCCGCCATCTCCGGCGTGATCGCAAAGTCCTGCCCGGTCTGTGTTTTCATCAGGATCTGCAGCGCGCGCTGCTTTTCCCCGCCCGCGGGGAGGATCTCGGCCTCGGCATCGCACATGACGCTCTCGAACACCGCGCCGTAGCGGCAGGGCGTCCCGCCGCCGGAGACGAGCTCGCCCGCGGCGTCGATCTCGACGAAAACGCGGCCGTCGCGGCGCAGAAGCGCGAGCTTGCGCCCCTCCTTTGCCCCGTGGACATAGAAGACGGGCAACCCCTCTTTCCATTCGACGCCGTAGTGCAGCGGCACGACATACGGCCGCTCTTCGCCGTTGAGGCCGAGGTGCAGCACCTTTGCCCGCTCCACGATCGCGCGGATCTCGCCGGGGTCGGTGATCTCGCGGTCCTTTCTTCTCATCTCTTCCGCCTCCCTTTTTTATCTGCCACAAGCATAGCGCACCGCGCCGCGCAGGGCAAGAAAAAGTTTT
>Ga0256405_10012088_pt1 | contig 10806 bp, 7 predicted proteins | sample RumenRJG_02DNA_FD_189096 | JGI IMG/M metagenome (GOLD analysis project Ga0256405, IMG submission 189096) | Bovine rumen microbial communities from Lethbridge, Alberta, Canada - RJG_02 | ecosystem: Host-associated > Mammals > Digestive system > Stomach > Rumen | place: Canada: Alberta | collected... | reverse complement strand
CAGACCAGCTTGCGGCGGAGGATGTGCAGTTGCATTCTCTGAAGGAGGTTAAGCAGTGGAATCCCCGTGCTGTGTTTGCTCCCGGTGACTGGGTCTATGATTTCTTCCCAGGGGTGAAGGTGCGAGTATGCCATGGATATCCAATTTATAAGCGCGGAGGAACGGAAGAGACTCATTTCCGTCTTCGAGGATGGTTTGACATCCACTGCTCATCGGGACCGTCTTCCACTCCTATATTTAAAGAGTTAGAGGCGAAGCATCCGTGGTTCTGCACATATGAAACGGGATGGGTGAAGGCTGATGCCATAGTGAATGCGAGAAAGGCTGCAGAGGCGGAAATGCAGAAGCCTCACGAACCGACAATCTTTGTCGCTACCACATTCTCAAAACGCATTACTCAGCTTCGCAACCTCCTGCCGACCATTACCCGACTGGCTCATGAACGCTCATGGAAATGGGTCATCACCATGCATCCCAAACTTGAAGACCCAGAACTGCGCTCTGCCCTTGAGCAGTTGGCAAAGGACTGCGAGAATGTGGAATTCTATCCTGTGAGCCCCATGCCAGATGTTATGGCGCATACGGATGTGATGCTCTGCGATGCGAGCAGTATAACGGTTGAATATATGCTTCTTGACCGTCCTGTGGTGACTCTCCGCAATACGACTCCCGGACCTCATATTCTTAATGTGGAGTCGGTGGACGAAGTGGAAGGGGCTTTGGAGAAGGCTCTCCAGCGTCCGGAGGATCTGATGCGTGAAATGCGGAAATATGTTGCTTTTCACGAGTCGCATCTGGATGGCAACAACGCTGCGAACATCCTCAATGCCGTAGATGATTTCATAGAAAATCGGCAGAAGAAGCTGCGGCATAAACCGCTGAACCTCTTCCGCCGGTTAAAAGTGCGATGGCATTTTATACTTTAATTTTGTCGAATCCTTCGCCGAAGACGCCTGCAACCTTGGTCTGAGTGATGAAGGCTGTTGGGTCGATAGCCTGCACGGTCCGGAAAATCTCAACAGATTGACGGCGACGGCAAACGACCATGATTATCTCCACATCATCACCTGTGTAGCCTCCTCCTGCATGGATAAGGGTTGCTCCGCGATTGAGCCTGCCAGTCAGTGCGCGGCGGATGCGTTCGTGTTGCTTGGAAATGATAAAGAACTGCACGGACTGATGGGCGTAGGTCATCACATAGTCGATGAGGAATGCCAGGACGAACATGGTGACGAAACCGAAGATCACTCGTCGCCAGTCGTGGAAGATGAAATAGAGCGAGGAGATGATGATGACATCGCAGATGAGTATGCCGCGTCCCATGGAGATGTTGCGGTATTTGTTGACTATGGCTGCAATGATATCCGTGCCGCCAGTAGAACCGTTGTGCTGGAATACCAGTCCCAGTCCTCCTCCGCATAATCCTGCTCCTAAGAGACATGCCATGAAGTCCTGATCCGGACCTACTACCTGTATGAGGTGTCCGTCGGCATCCTTCATAAGCATCTGAAGGAAGGTGAGCATGAGGGACAGCATAGTGACTCCGTAGATGGTCTTGATGCAGAACTTCAGACCGAGAATCTTGATTGCAATGAGGATAAGCAGGACGTTGACGGAGAAATATGTGTACTGGATTTCCAGCCCTGTCAGGTAGAACACGATTGCCGATATACCGGTAAGTCCACCACAGGCTATCTCGTAGGGGAGAAGAAAGGCACTCCAGCCGAGTGCGTAGAGGAACAAACCGAAAGTGATGACAAAATAGTCATAGATTTCAGCCTTGATCAGTTGCTGTTTGATGTTCATTTTCACGGTGTGATGGCTTAACGGCGATTCTTAAACTCTGCCAGTCCTTCGTCAAGAAACTTCAGATAGGCATCGATATCGGTGTCGTAGCTGCGTGGGGCAACGAGCGGAAGTGCGTCGTTGTCGAGCAACACGTAAAAGGGCTGAGTGCTTGCCCCGAACTTGTAGTTCTGCAGATAACTCCATTTGTCGCCGACGGTGCGCAGTTTACGCTGTCCGTCAGGAGTATCTACAACGTAGGGTTCAGGTAGGTCTGTGCGGTCATCGACATAGAGCTGGATGAGTACGTATTCACTGTTTATCTTGTCTGCAACATCGTGGTCTGTCCATACGTCAGCCTCCATCTTACGGCAGTTCACACATCCGTAGCCGGTGAAGTCTATCATCACAGGCAGGTGGTTCTTGCTGGCGTATGCCATACCTTCGTCGAAATCAGAGAACTGAGGACGTACCTCTGCATCAGGATTGAGATTGAAGTCCTGTGTCTTCATCGGCGGAGCGAAGGCGCTGACGGCCTTGAGCGGTGCTCCCCACAGTCCAGGAATCATATAAATGGCAAAGGCAAGTGATGCGAGTCCCAGCATGAGACGAGTGACTCCGATGCGTGGTTCGTCATCGTCGTGAGGCAGACGGATTTTGCCAAACAGATATAGTGCCAACACAGCGAAAATGGTTATCCACAGTGCCAGGAATGTCTCTCGGTCTAGGATGTGCCATCCGTATGCGAGGTCGGCAACAGAGAGGAACTTCAGGGCAAATGCCAGTTCAATGAATCCGAGCACAACCTTGACGGTGTTCATCCAGCCGCCTGAACGGGGAATGGACTTCAACCAACTTGGGAATAGTGCGAAGAGAGTGAACGGCAATGCCAAAGCGATGGCAAAGCCGAGCATGCCTATAGCGGGTGCAACGATGCTGCTGCCTACGGTGCTGACTTCCACGAGCAGGAATCCGATGATGGGTCCTGTGCATGAGAAACTCACCAGTGTAAGTGTGAATGCCATGAGGAAGATGCCTAGAAGTCCTCCTTTCTTCTCAGCCTTTGAGTCCACGGCATTGCTCCATGATGAGGGCAGGGTGAGTTCGAATGCTCCGAAGAAAGAGATTGCAAACACTACCAGCATGAGGAAGAAGAATATGTTGAACACAGCGTTAGTGGCGAGATTATTGAGTGCCGATGCTCCAAACAGGGCAGTGACTACGAGTCCGAGTGTGAGATATATCACCACGATGCTAACTCCGTAGATCCATGCGTCACGGATGCCGCGGCGTTTGTCACCAGATCGTTTCAGGAAGAAACTGACGGTCATCGGAATGATGGGCCATACACAGGGTGTAACCAGTGCTACCAGTCCGCCAATGAATCCAAGCAGGAAAATGGTCCAGAGGGAATCGGATGTGGTTACAGCGGCATCGCTGCCAGTCTGTTTGATTTCATCTGTCACAGGTGTCCACCAGTCGCTGGTTGCAAGCGATGTCTGCTCCTCAGCATCCGAAGTCGTGTCTGTAGCTTCAGCCTGTGGCTCTTCTTCTGCAAGAGGCTCTGCAACGGGTTCCTCCTTAACTGCCTTTTCTGCGACAGGCGCTTTCCCTTTCAGATTCACTTCATAGGTGGTCGGCGGGGTGCAGTTCATGTCGTTGCAAGCTCCATAGCGGAGATAGCCTTCCACTCCGAAATCCGAAGAAGTGATACTGAGTTTCTGAACAAACTGTGCCTTAAGCTCGAAATATGACACTTCGGTATCGAATGCGGCTTCGTACTTCTTAATCTCCTTGCTCGTTGCACGCAAATCTCCGTTGAGTTTGCAGCCGTTGAGCTTTTCAGCAGTGAAGCTTGTAGGAGTAGGACCGTATTCGACCACTTCCGTAGAATACATGTGCCAACCGTTCTCTATCGTTGCATCGAAGATGATCTCCGCTTCGGTGGAAGAGATGGTGTTGAGTCGTGCGGAAACATTCACGACTTTGGGCTGGGCACATACCAAAAGGCTGCAACTCCATAGCAGAGGCAGCAAAAGAAGATGCTTTCTAAGTTGCATTATTATTTATTGATTTTCTTGAGTTCTGCTTTGACGGTATCGATGAAATTATCAATGCGGTCGGCGCCCACAATGCGCGCAACTTCCTTGCCTTCAGCGTCGAGGATGAGGAAGGTGGGGTAGGCTTCAATCTTGTATTTCTCTGAAATAGACGGACCTTCGCCTGCTTCCATGTCAAACTTTGCATTGATGAACTTGGCATTGAAAAAGTCGCCTGCTTCCTTCTTCGGAAACTCACGGCTTGCCATCATCCTGCATGGTCCGCACCATGTGGCATAGCAGTCAACGAAAGCAAGTTTATTAGCTTTCTTTGCCATTTGAAGTACTTCGTAGAGGGATTTGCCTTCTACAAAATTCACACCTTCATTCTGTGCGTTTGCAGCCAAAGGAAGAATCATGAGTATGGCTACAAACAGAGTCTTGATAGTTTTCATAATGTAGTTATTTGTGATTTACCTTGCAAAGGTAAGAATTCTTTTCAAAAATAACAGTTAATTGATGCAAAACTCATATTTTATTCGTAATTTTGCGCTGTTAAAGGCTATTTTGACTCATTATTTATAACACTGAAATATGGAAAGAACATGGAGATGGTTTGGCAAGAAAGATAAGATTACTCTTGCCATGCTGAGACAAATTGGAGTAGAAGGCATTGTTACAGCCCTTCACGACGTACCTCTGGGCGAAGTCTGGACTCGTGAGAAAATCCGCGACCTTCGTGAGTATATCGAGAGTTACGGTATGCGCTGGAGTGTGGTGGAATCACTGCCTGTAGTAGAGACAATCAAGTACGGTGGTCCTGACCGCGATCATCAGATAGAGGTGTACAAGCAGTCTCTGCGCAACCTTGCCTCAGAAGGCATTCACTGCATCTGCTACAACTTCATGCCGGTACTCGACTGGGCACGTACTGATTTGCTACATTCCAATCCCAACGGTTCTACAAACCTCTATTTCAATTATGCTGAATTTGCATATTTCGATATCTATATACTGAAGCGCGAAGGCGCACGTGAGGAGTGGGAGCAGTTCCAGTTCCCCGCAGGAGTAGGGCAGGGACGCAACGTCCTTGCAGAATGTGATGAACTGTCGAAGACCATGACTCCTGAGAAAGAGCACAAGCTTGTGGAGAATATCATCATCAAGACACAGGGATTCGTAAGCGGTAACTTCAGCGAGAACGATGAGGCTCCTATTCAGAAGTTCCGTGACTTCCTTGACCTGTACAAAGGAATTGACAAGGCACAGCTTCGCGCAAATATGAAGTATTTCCTTGAAGCTATCATGCCGGTATGCGACGAGTGCAACATGAATATGTGTGTTCATCCGGACGATCCACCAATTGAGGTTCTCGGTCTTCCACGTATCGTCCGTACAGAGGAAGATATCCAGTGGTTCCTCGACGCAGTGCCCAATAAGCACAACGGTTTGACATTCTGTGCAGGAAGCCTGTCTGCAGGAGCATACAACAACGTGGTGGAGATGGCTAAGAAATTCGCTTCACGTACTCACTTCGTTCACCTGCGCTCATGCCACATCTTCCCCAACGGCGATTTCACCGAAGCTTCACACCTTGGCGGACGTGCCGACCTCATTGAACTTTGCCGCATCTTCGAGAAAGAAAATCCGAACCTGCCAATGCGTGTGGACCACGGTATGACATTCACCGACGAGCCAGGAGGCATAATGGACGAAAGCAGCCATGGACACAATGCCGGTTATACACTCCTCGGACGTATGTTCGCACTTGGTCAGGTACAGGGAATTCTTGCAACCGTTGACCGCGAACTTGGAATTGAATACAAACAGCCAGGGTTCTTTGACTGAAGAAAACGGTGTAATAACGTAATAATGATGTAAGACAATGAAACTTAATGATATTTTTAGCGGTAATTATAATGCCGCAGAATGGGAGCAGAAAGGTTACGAACTTCCAAAGTTTGATATCAAGGCACTCCGTGAGAAGACTGCCAAGGAACCGACTTGGGTGCATTTCGGTGGCGGAAACATCTTCCGTGCTTTTCCTGCAGCCATCCTGAACGATGCACTGAATACAGGAAAGTATGACCGTGGTGTGATTGTTGCTGAGACCTTCGACTTCGAAGTCATAGACAAAGCATACGTTCCTTATAACAACCTGTCACTCTGCGTAAACCTCTGCTCCGACGGCTCTATCGAGAAGAAGGTTATCGCAAGCGTTACAGAAGCATTGAAGGCTGACCCTCAGTTTGAGGACTGGAACAGACTGGTGGAGATATTCAAGAACCCCTGCCTGCAGATGATTTCGTTCACTATTACTGAGAAAGGCTATACGTTTAATGAAGCAGACCTGGCTCGTGGGCTGAAGCCTGTATTTGCCATGGGTAAAGTCTGTGCATTGTTGTACGAGCGTTTTAAGGCAGGCAAGCTGCCACTCACAGTTCAGTCTATGGACAACTGCTCTCACAATGGTGACAAGGTGAAGGCTGGAGTCTTTGCCTATGCAGAACGATGGGTGAAGGACGGACTGGTTCCTGCTGCCTTCCTCAACTATCTGAAGGATGAGGCAAAGATAACCTTCCCTTGGTCTATGATTGACAAGATTACCCCTCGTCCACATGAGAAGGTGAAGGAGATGCTTGCTGCCGACGGATTCGAAGACAACAACTATATCGAAACAGAGAAACACACATTTACAGCTCCTTTCGTGAATGCTGAGGAAGTGCAGTATCTGGTTATTGAGGACAACTACACCAACGGACGTCCTCCTCTTGACCTTGGCGGAGCTATGTACACCACCCGTGAGACGGTGGACAAGGTGGAAACGATGAAGGTGACCACTTGTCTCAATCCTCTCCACACAGCAATGTCCATCTATGGATGTATGCTCGGCTACACACTTATCAGTGCGGAAATGGCTGATGAGGACCTGCGCCCGTTCATTCAGAAGATTGGTTATATAGAGGCAATGCCTGTGGTTGTAGATCCAGGAGTGCTGAACCCATACGAGTTCATCGGTGCGGTTATCAATCGTCGTTTGCCAAATCCGTTCATGCCAGACGCACCACAGCGCATAGCTATGGATACAAGTCAGAAACTGCCTATCCGTTTCGGAGAGACATTGAAAAAATACTGTGCTCGCGGACTTGACAAATCAAACCTCGTGCTCATTCCTCTCACTCTTGCAGGTTATGCACGCTATCTCAAAGGCATGAAGGACGACGGCACACCATTCGAATGCTCACCAGACCCATTGCTCGCTGAACTGCAAGCAATCGTTGCACCACTGGAGATTGGCAAGCCTGATCAGGACTGGAGTCCATTGAAGACTCTCTACAGCCGCAAGGATGTCTTTGGTCTTGACCTCTACGAAGCTGGTCTCGGTCTGCAGATTGAAGGAATGGTGAAGGAACTCTATGCTGGCAATGGTGCGGTGCGCAAGACATTGCACAAATATGTGCAGGCAAGATAAACAGCCCCCCCTTTCACTTAATTCTTCCGGTACTATCACTTTACCATCCACGTTTCACACTTCACACTTCTGAGCATGGCATTATAATTTTTAATTATTAATTTATAATTTTTCTTGAAGTACCTTTCTTGGCTTTGGCAAAGCACACGAGGAATTCGCTGGCATTTGGCAGCGAGTGTTGTGGCAGGCGTCGGACAGATCGCTCTTGGCCTGCTGATGGTATGGCTCTGTAGGCTGTTCATCGACGTGACTATCCGTGAGGGTTCGGCTGACGATATATTGCAGATGATTGTTTGGCTGGTGCTGACAGTCGTGGGTGGTGTGGTACTGCGTCAGTGCTACTACATGCTATCTACTACGGCTGACATCCATCAGACCAACTCACTGCGTCTGCGAGTGTTCAGCAGTTTGTTTCGCCGCCAGCTTTATTCAGGTCAGGACCTTCATTCCGGTGACGTTACTTCGCGCTTGGCCAAAGACATAGAGCAGGTTAGCACCACTACTACCGACACAATGCCGCAGATGATAATCACAGTGATTCAGCTCTGTGGTGCCTTCCTTTTGATGCGTTGGTTCGACGAGCGACTGGCATGGGCGTTGCTGCTGCTGACTCCGCTTGCCATTGTCTTCGGTAAACTCATTGCCCGACGGCTGAGGAAGATGACTCTTGATATCCGTGAGGACGAGAGCCGTATTCAGATGCAGGTGCAGGAGGGCATGGAACACAATGCCGTGTTGCGCTCCTTGGGCAGTGAACCATGGGTGACAGACCGGCTAGATGCCATGCAACAGAAGTTGCGCGGAAACATTCTACGGCGTATGCGCTTCACTGTCGCTACTCGTTTTGTGATGGGTTGTGTCTTCGGTTTGGGTTATCTTATGGCGTTTGTCTGGGGCGGTCTTCAACTGCGCAATGGGGTAATCACCTTCGGTGTGATGACATCGTTCCTGCAACTCGTCGGAATGATACAATCACCAATCCTCCAGCTCTTGAATATGGTGCCAGGTGTGATACACACAACCGCAAGCATCGACCGCTTGGTAGAGCTGGAAAGAGGCATACCCCCAGCATCTCTCGCTTCACCCTCCACCCTCCACCCTTCACATTCTAACCATGGCTCTGTGCTTTTCAATGATGTGTCTTTCCGCTATGCTACTGGTGATTCGGAAATTCTCTCTCATTTCACCCATTGTTTCAAGGCTGGAACCAAGACCGCTATTATTGGAGAGACCGGTGTTGGCAAGACTACGCTGTTCCGAATTATTCTTGGTTTTATAGAACCAATTGAGGGACGTGTGGAAGTGGGCGGTGAACCGTGTTTCGTGCCGCAGGGTAATACGCTGATGAGCGGCACAATCCGCTACAACCTGCAACTGGCTAAGCCAGATGCCACCGAAACAGAGATGCAAAAGGTGCTGCATATTGCCTGCGCAGACTTTGTGAATGAAATGCCCGACGGACTGGACACAGAACTTGGTGAGCGTGGCGGTGGACTGAGTGAGGGTCAGGCACAGCGCATTGCCATTGCCCGTGGACTGCTACATCCAGGTAATATCCTTCTGCTCGATGAGATAAGTAGTTCGCTCGATGAATCCACCGAACGAGAACTTTACCGCCGCCTCTTCGCTGCCTATCCTGACAAAACCATGCTCTTCATCACTCACCGCCTCACAGTCACCGAACTCTGCGATGAGGTGATAAGGTTGTAGACCTGTTCCAAGCCCCTCTCTTCTCAACCTCTCACCCAGTCGATGAGTTTTGTCTCGGTTGAGAAATTGATGCCGATCTTGAACAACGTGCGGTTGTCTCCCTCAAATGGGCGTGTATAGCCCTTGTCCTCTATCTGCTGTAAAGCCTCGGCGGCGGTCTTGTCGATTTTCAGCTCCAGGATGTAGACGTAATCTGGTGTCTGTATCAGCACGTCCATACGACCGTTGGCGGTATGACGCTCCACATCCACATAGAAACCCAGCAGACGGAAGAACACATACAGGGTATTCTGGAAGTATTTCTCCGCCTTGCCCACCACCTCGTAGTCGCCCGTTGCGAAGAAGTCCTCAAGGCGCTGCATGAAGTCGTCTGCACGGCCATTGCGTATGTCCTTGGTAAACTGGGCAATGGAGAATCAGCTATTATTATGCACATTAGGTGTGTAGAAAGGCAATAGGTATTTGATGAATCCCTGCTCCACCTCACGGTTGGGGAATCCCAGTGTATAAGTCTTGAATTCCTTGTCGTAGCCTTTCAGCGTGAGGTAACCGCTCTGATACAGCAGCGGCAGGGGATTCTCATCCATGATGTCGATGCTGTTCAGTGTATCTGTGGAGACTTCCTCCGTGGTCATGTTCTCCAAGGGGTAGCAGGTCTTTTTCAGCTGGTATACAAGGAACGATGGTGTGCCCGTCTCAAACCAGTAGTCGCGGAACACCTTGCTGTCAAGAGTGTTGAGTACGCTGAAGGGATTGTATGTTCCTTGCTTGGCATACTCATTAAAGTAATAGCCGTCGAAATCCTCCTTCAACCGCTCATAGCATTCCTCCTTCGTCATTCCGTTCTCAGCGGCAAGTTCCATAACCTCGTCGTTGAAGTTCTGATGCAGTTCCTGTTCGCTGATTCCACACACATGACTGTATTGGGGCAGCATGGTAATATCTTTCAGGTTGTTCAAGTCGCTGAAGACACTTACCTTTCCAAACTTCGTCACACCTGTAAGGAAAGCGAACTTGATGTATGCGTCGCACGATTTCAATACACCGTAGAAAGCCTTCAGCGTGTTGCGGTACTCAGTCTGCAGCGCCTCGTTACCAATAGCCTGGAGCAAGGGTTTGTCATATTCATCAATTAAGATGACGACCTGTCTGCCAGTCAGTTCATTTGCGCGTCGCACTACACCTTGGAAGCGCAATCCTAAACTGCGTTCTGTTTCCGAAGTCCCATATTTCTTCTCGTGCCGTGCAAGGAAATCGTCCAGTACATTGGTCAGGGACTCCACCTTATCATATTTTTCAGCGTTCAGGTCCAGGTGCATGATTGGATAATCCATCCAGTTCCAATCAACAGAGCCGGCATACAGACCCTCGAACAGTTCTTTCTTCCCGGAGAAGAACGCTTCAAGAGTGCTCACCATGAGCGACTTTCCGAAACGACGCGGGCGACTAAGGAAATAATACGAACCTTCCGACACCATCTTGTACATCAGTGCAGTCTTGTCGACGTAAGCATACCCCTCACGTCGTATCTTCTCAAAATTCTGTATTCCTATAGGATATTTCCTTGCCATGTGACTTTGAATATTTATAATGTATGTTGCAAACTTACGAAAAAACTATTAAAGGGCAAAAGAAAACGCATTTTTCTTTTGCCCTTCAGATATCCAGTAACTTCTTCAAATCAAAGTTGTAAGAAATTAAATAAGGTAGGTTCTATAAATTATGTCGAGACGATTTTTGATTTTATGTAAGTGGACTTTTGTCAGCTTTTGAGAGCGCAATGCGAGCATTGTAACCGAA
>Ga0256405_10012086_pt1 | contig 10807 bp, 11 predicted proteins | sample RumenRJG_02DNA_FD_189096 | JGI IMG/M metagenome (GOLD analysis project Ga0256405, IMG submission 189096) | Bovine rumen microbial communities from Lethbridge, Alberta, Canada - RJG_02 | ecosystem: Host-associated > Mammals > Digestive system > Stomach > Rumen | place: Canada: Alberta... | reverse complement strand
CAGAGCTTTTAGTTTTCGTTCCATCTCAGGCGCGGCTTCCATGAGGTAATCACCGTGTGCGGTCATCAGGAAGACAGGCGGCCATGCGGAAGTCATGTAATCATATACCGAGACAAGGCGCTGATCTTCTTTCGAAGAAGCGTCAGGAAGAAGATCTTCCATGAACTCGGCAATCATGCGGACGTCATCGCCAAGAAGCGCTCTTTCTTCCGGGTTCTTTTTTATCAATTCATCGATTCCCCGGGCGGGAGCATATACCCCACAGTTCAGAGCGACGGCGTTTGGAACGAATCCTTCCGGCGCCCTGAAGCTGAAATGAGCCGCATACTCCGGACTGGTGCACAGGTTTGTGAACAGTCCCGCCAGGTGTGCCCCGGCAGAATCGCCTCCGAGAAAGACGTGCTCCGTATCGAGACCGTACTTCTGTTTATTTTCGAACATCCACCTGATCGCCAGACAGGTATCTTCAAGGGAGGCAGGGAATTTGTATTCGGGAGCCAGACGGTAGGTATAGTTGATCACCGTGAATCCGCGCTCTGCCATGGTCAGCCCGTAGTACTGATAGCGCTCTTTGTCGCCGTACACCCATCCGCCGCCGTGAACAAGCACAAAAACTGGAAGACTGCCCTGTGCGTCTTTCGGACGGTATACGTCAAGTACATTCATCGGGTCAGGCCCGTAGCTGATATCGTCATAACGGATTACCGCATCCGGTGTGGTGAGGCCGGCGTCACGAAGGTCATCCGACTCTGTCCATTCTTTCCTCACTCTGCTGCTTGAATATGACATCGCTGTTTCTCCTTGCCTGCGTGTGACATGCTTCCCGCTTCACATTTGTATGAGGCATGCCTTTTTATCTGTGCGGAATATGGCTGCTCATAATTACGTGCAGCGCCATACGGTATTGACTCCGGATCAGCCCAGGATGGACAGCACCTTCTCATACATTGCTTTTGCAAGGGAGGCATGGCTCTCAGGACTCAGGTGCAGACCGTCGGCCGTCCCCGGTTTTGCATACGGCGCCGCGTCCATGAAGTGGCAGCCTGTTTCATCAGCAATCTTTTTGAAGGCTTTGGGGAAACCAAGACTTTTTTCATGAGCCTGCTGTCCGAACATGTAGTCAAGGGTTTCATTCGGATCGATTGAAGGCGGCGAAACCAGGAGGACCTGCGGATTCTGTCTGCCGGGTCCGAAAGGAGAGGTCTGTGCAATCTGCACCAGTCTTCCGGCTGCGTCCGCGATATTCTGAGCGGTCATGCTGAAGTACGTCTTCGTGTCATTTGTCCCAAGCATGATTATGATAAGGTCGAAGGGAGACTGGGACTCCATGCACGGCCACAGGTAGGTAAGGCCGGCGAGGCGGTTTTCGACCGGGTCGTCCCAGACGGTAGTTCTCCCGTTATGTCCTTCTTCAATCACCGTGTAGCCATCGCCCAGAAGCTTCTGAAGGATCCCGGTCCAGCGGGTATCTTCATCGTAGCGTTCTTTGTTTTCTCCATTGTATCCCCAGGTGTTGGAATCGCCGAAGCAGAGAATTCTTTTCTTCATAGCTGCATACTCCTTTTCAGAAATAGATGGAAGAGCCGGATCATATCTGCATATGATCAGTGTCCTGCAGACAGTATATCAGACAAACAATGACAGTCCAATCATCCGGGTTGGAGATTCCTGCACAGATGTGATAATATTCATGTGTTATTCATTTTCAAAGAAGTTTTTCGGGTATTCTGTCAGGATACCTGCGCAGCAGGCTTGTGAGGAGAGAGATATGGCAATTGATAAAGTGAGGGAGTTTTTTGCGGGAACAGAACTGGAAGGAAAGATCATGGAAGCGGATGAGTCTAGCGCCACAGTGGAACTGGCGGCACATGCGTTCCATACAGAGCCTGACAGGATCGCAAAGTCCCTTTCATTTCTGCAGGACGAGACGCCGGTCCTGGTGATCGCGTCCGGACTGTCCAGGGTGGATAACAGAAAATATAAGGACCAGTTTAAGATGAAAGCGAAGATGATCCCGATTGAAGAAGTTGAAGGGTATATCGGACATGCGCCGGGCGGCGTCTGCCCGTTCGCGGTCAATGAAGGAGTTAAGGTATATCTTGACGTTTCGCTGAAGAAATATGAGACAGTGTTTCCTGCCGCGGGCAGCAGTAACAGTGCGATCGAGATGACGATTCCTCAGATGGAGAAATATACGGGAAGCCTGGGCTGGATCGATGTTTGCAAATGAGTGGTTCTGACAATGCACATGCATCTACAGAATCTGTTGACCGGCTGTTGATGCGGACTTATATTGGATTCAGAGCAGGAACAGTGCTCAGCAGGGATACAATACTACAGTATGAGGAGAAAATGCGATGAATGAAGTAATGCAGGCGATTTTATCAAGAAGAAGTATCCGTCAGTTTACAGATCAGGAAGTTCCGAAGGACGTCCTCCAGGACCTGGCACAGGCAGCGCTTCATGCTCCCAGTGGAATGGGAAAGAAGACCTGGAAGTTTACAGTCGTGTCCAACAGAGAGAAGATCCGCGAACTTGCCAAGGTAATGGGCGAAGTTCTCGGAAGAGAAGGATATAACATGTATGACCCGACCGCACTGATCATTCCTTCGAACCTGAAGGAAAGTCCATTCGGGAAAGAGGATAACGCGTGCGCACTGGAAAACATCTTCCTCGCGGCTTATTCCTATGGCGTAGGTTCTGTCTGGATTAATCAGATGCGCGATATCTGCGACGATCCCGCGATCCGTCCGCTCCTGACACAGATGGGAATCCCGGAAGACCATGTGGTGTACGGAATGGCAGCACTCGGCTATCCGGCAAACCCCGGAAACGGATACAAAGAAGGCGGCGAAGTAGCCTTTGTAGAATAAGATCCGGGACAGAATGAACAATGAATAAGTGTCAATGAACAAGTGCCTGACACTCGTTTAAGAACGAGTGTCAGGCACTTGTTCAACATGCACTTGTTTTTTCGGTTTGTGTTGTGGGTGGATATAGGCTGTGCCGTGCGTATATACACATTGTAAACAACAGGTAATTCGTTTAGAATGACATTGACATTCAAGTAAAGACAAAAGAAAGGAATGAAATAAGGTTATGAAGAAAAGTATTATGGCATTATTGCTTGCTGGTTCTGTGGCAGTAAGCCTGACAGTACCGGCTGTGGTTTATGCTGATGAGGCGCAGGAGACTGAAACGGAGGCCGGAGCTTTTGCTATGGCTGTCTCTTCCGTCAGTATTGAGAACGGAGTCATGACGATCTATGTCGAATCTGAGGAGAAGGATCCGGACTGGTGGTGGGAGTTTTCGCGTGAGGATGCGGAGGATTCCTGCATAGAGGTGATCACTGACAGCACGGATGAAGGATATGCCTATGTCGGAAGCTTCAAGGCTCTTGACGGCTGTGTGGATGCAGTGGGGACGATCCGTCTGATCCATACGGACGGTTTCCTCACAGACCAGTATATGGATTTTGAGGTCAAGGTCGAAGACGGGCAGATCACTGAGAATGTAGGCGGATCCCATACGATGCCGACTTTTGCCAAAGATCTGGCTGCGTTTCTGGAAGGTACCTGGGTCGAGAAGACGGAAGGCCGCACCATGCTCGATATTTCTCTGGGAGAAGATAACGGACTGGATATGGTGATGTCTGACGGCAGCGGGAGAGACGGAAAGACTTCCTTCTATACCATGACTGCCCGCTTTGACGCAGTGAAAGACGCGCTTGTCTATAATAACGGCACGGAGCATGAAGCTGCCATCACGGACGGGTCCGGGGATGAGACGGAAGCGGATGCAGAGCAGGGTACCGGCGCAGGTATGTTCGAGCTTGTGCCTGATGAAGAGGGAACCGGAATTGGCGAGCTTCACTGGACCAACAGTGAGGGCGGCGTAGCCGTATTTGTCCCGGCAGAGCAGTAAGCCCAGACAGGATTGGATTAAAAATGAACAGCATATGATGCTTCAGGGCGCTGTCTGTTTTCAGGCGGCGCCTTATCTTATCTTTTTTATTTTTAACAACCGCTGAAGCTGTGGAAGACCTCTTCTCTCATGCAGGTATGAAAAACATATTGCCTCTGAAATAAATATCAATTAAAATGTATAAATAACAAAGGTTGTTTTGTGGAGGAGGTTTTTATGTCCAACAACAGATCTGACAATAACAATGTGTCAGGACGGAAGAGGATGATCCTTGTCAGCGCGGCGGCTTTGTGTATTATCGCTGTCTTCCTGATTCTGACGATCCGAGCCAGGAGTCTTCCTGCGTCCGATGTACCCGCGGCTTACGGAACGGCGCTGTCCCTGCTTCCGCCGGTCATCGCGATCGCGTTGGCGCTGATAACGAAAGAGGTGTACAGTTCCCTGTTCGTGGGAATCACGGTCGGGGCGATGCTCTATGCAGGCGGCAATGCCGAGACGGCACTGAATACGCTCCTTTATCATGAAAGTGCGGGACTGGTCGTGAACCTCACAGACATCTCTCACGCCAGCATCCTTGTCTTTGTCACACTGCTGGGAACGATGGTGGTCCTGGTGAACCGGTCCGGAGGCGCTCAGGCTTTCGGAAGATGGGCGTCCGTCCATATTAAGAACCGTGTCGGTGCTGAACTGGTGACAGTGCTGCTGGGCCTTCTTATCTTTGTGGATGACGGATTTAACTGCATGACAGTCGGTTCTGTCATGCGCCCCCTTACGGACCAGCATAAGGTCTCCCGTGCGAAACTGGCGTACCTGATCGATTCGACCGCAGCCCCGATCTGTATCATAGCGCCGATCTCATGCTGGGCGGCGGCAGTCAGCTACGCGGTTCCGGAAGAATATAACATCAACGGGTTCAGCATGTTCCTGCGTACGATCCCGTATAATCTCTATGCTCTGGGAACGATCGTGATGCTGTTTGCGCTGGTTCTTCTGCGGGTTGACTTTGGTCCCATGAAGAAGCATGAGGAAAATGCGCTGAAGGGAGATCTTTTTACTTCCGGCGGAAGTCAGTTTGAAGAGGCTACTGTTCATTCCAGCGGAAAGGGACGTCTCTCAGACCTGGTGATCCCTGTAGTATCCCTGATTATTCTGTGCATCGTCGGGATCGCGTATACCGGCGGCGCGTTCTCCGGAGCAGGTCTTATAGATTCGTTCGCAAATGCGGATTCTGCCAGAGGCCTGGTCATGGGCAGCCTGCTCGCCCTGCTTCTGACACTGTGGCTGTACATGAGCCGTTCGGTCATGACCCTGAAAGACCTTATGGAAGCCTTCGCGGCAGGCTTCAGGAGCATGTGCGCACCCATGATCATTCTGATCCTGTCCTGGAACCTGTCCGGCATCACCGGACTTCTGGGAGCACCGGAATTCATTCACGGAATCGTGGAAGCTTCCGCGGGATCCGTCCAGATGCTTGTTCCGGCACTGGTCTTCATAGTGTCGGTCTTCCTGGCATTTTCAACCGGAACCAGCTGGGGGACATTTTCTATTCTGATCCCCATCGTATGTGCCATATATCCGGCTGACTCAGAGATGCTGGTGATCTCTATCTCCGCATGCCTGGCAGGCGCTGTCTGCGGAGATCACTGCTCACCCATATCCGATACAACGATCATGTCTTCAGCCGGCGCCCACTGCGACCATATCAATCATGTCAACACGCAGCTGCCCTATGCGCTGACAGTTGCCGCAGTCTGCGGCGTCGGCTACCTGCTGGCAGGCATTATCGGATTCCAGACTCAGAGCATTGCTGCTCTGGCATCAACGCCGCTGACACTGGTCATTATCATAGCTGTTGTGCTGTTTGTCAGACGAACGCAGATGAGTAAAGCCTGAGAACAGGCAGCAATGCAGGGGAAATGCCATGTATCATTACAGAAAACTGGACAACGCGGATATTCATTTTATAAATGAACTGCAGAGGCTGAGGGGATATGAGCTGATCAGTGAAGACAGTCTCCCGGAAGAATGGGTGGGATACGGCGCCTTTACGCAGCAGGAGGAGATAGTGGGAATCTGCTTCCTGTTCCTGTACCGCCGCCTTCCGCACAGTGACTATCCCACAGGGATAATCGCGGAACTTGGCGCATGTTACACCGTTCCGGAGTACCGCAGACAGGGCATCATGTCAGAACTGATCGGTACCTGCCTGAAGAATGTCCCGCAGGACTGTCCGCAGGTAGGCGCAATCGTTGCGGATGCGTCGAACCAGGTTATCCGCATCCTGATGAATAAATACGGATTTGAGGATGCGGTGGAAGGTGAGAGGAGGCTCTGGAAACAGCCCTGACAACTATAGGAGATATGACATGGAACGCAAAGAGAAGAATCAGACATCGAAAAATGAAGGCACAGTCCGCGCGGTAGTATGCCCCTGTTCTGAATCCTGTCCCATAGGAGAGGCAGTCCGGATGGTCGGCGGGCGGTGGAAAATGAGAATCCTGTGCGCTCTGACGGTGGACGGGACACTGCGCTATAACGACATAAAGAAAAAGATCACAGGGATCACTCCGGCAGTGCTGTCGTCCTCAATGAAAGAACTGGAGCGGGACGGACTTGTCCGGCGTGTTCAGTACGAAGAGATCCCGCCGCGAGTGGAATATACCATCACTAAGCATGGCATGGATCTCTGGCCGATCATACACAATCTTGCCCACTGGGCAGGGAATGAAAAGACGGAGGAAGAGAGGGCGTAATGCCGTTATAAAAATCTGTGGCACCCTATTGACAGAACGAAACTAAAGTGATATCAATATGATATCACTTTTAATTATCCATGTTCGTTTTCTCAAAAGGAGGGGTAGTCATGGAAGAGAAGATCTTATCAACAAGGAAAAATGGTATGGCAGTTCTGCTTGGCTGCATCTTCGCGGAGCTGCTGGCTGTACTCGTTTTATTGTATTCGATCGGCAGCGGCATGATCATATTGACCATCGTGGCTTTTATCGTTATATGTGTCGCATGGATACCGCTTGTGGGGCTGAGGGTCCTCAAGCCGGAAGAAGCGCTGGTGATAACCCTGTTCGGCAACTACAGAGGAACACTGAAGGGACCCGGATTCTACGCGGTCAACCCGTTCTCTGTCAGCGTGAATCCTGCCAAGAAGACGAAACTTGGTCAGAGCGGCGATGTAGATGCGGGAGCGAAAACCGGTTCGCTTGCAAGCCTGATCCAGAAGTCACAGACAGAAGCTACACTGACAAGCAACGTGATTTCGCTGAAGATCATGACCCTTAACAACAGCCGCCAGAAAGTCAATGATGTGCTGGGCAATCCTGTAGAGATCGGCGTCGCGGTCATGTGGCGCGTGGTCGATACGGCAAAAGCAGTTTTCACTGTCGACAATTACAAAGAGTATCTCTCGCTTCAGTGCGATACGGCAGTCCGCAATATAGTAAAGATCTATCCTTACGATATGGCGCCGAATGTCGATACGACCGGCGACGGAGTTGCTGATGACGGATCACTCCGCGGCTCTACGGATGTTGTCGCGAACCGTATCCGTGAAGAGATACAGAACAAAGTTACTGTAGCGGGACTTGAGATCCTTGATGCGAGGATCACGTATCTGGCATACGCGCCGGAGATCGCAGCGGTCATGCTCCAGAGGCAGCAGGCATCCGCGATCATAGACGCGAGAAAGATGATCGTAGACGGCGCAGTCGGCATGGTTCAGATGGCTCTCGATAAGCTCAGCAATGAGGAGATCGTGGAACTGGATGACGAGCGCAAGGCAGCTATGGTTTCCAACCTGCTTGTTGTCCTGTGCGGAAACCATGACGCGCAGCCTGTTGTCAATTCCGGTTCTCTGTATTAAGACGGTCCGGTGAGATGATGCAATCAGTCGCGGCTGAATTGAACGGATAGGTGGTGGGCTATGGCTGCTAAGAAACAGGTTCCACTCCGGCTCAGCGAAAAACTGTATGATGCACTGGCCGCATGGGCGGAAGATGACTTCCGCTCAGTGAACGGTCAGATCGAGTATCTTCTGACGGAATGCGTCCGTCAGAGAAAAAAGAATGGGAAATATGTGTCAGAGCATCTGGATGAACCACCTGAGCTGGACATATCATGAATAATGATGTATTTTTTACAATTTCCTTGACGGACATTGCAGGATGTGTTATGTTACTTTAAACCGTTGAAGAAGAAATAGTAAGTTTACCTCTGTTCTTTCAGGGAGCCGCAGAGAGTGTGACTGCGGCAGAACATGTATTCCGAATGGGCTTCTGAGGGCAATCCGAACTGACACAAGTCAGTAGGTGCGACGGAGAGGGATCTTCGTTAACAATATCCTGCATATTGTAAGTATGCACTGAGAGGGCGCGATATGCGTCAAGTTGGGTGGCACCGCAGGAGAATGTTCCCCTGTCCCTACGAAAAACCGTAGATGGACAGGGTTTTTTTATGTCCTGTCCTGCCCCGAAAGGAGAAAGAATATGAGTAAAGCAGTAAACGCCCCTTATAAGATCTATCTGGAAGAAAAGGAGATCCCGAAGACCTGGTACAACATGCGTGCGGACATGAAGATCAAACCCGCGCCGATGCGCCATCCGGGTACACTGCAGCCTATGACGGTGGAAGATCTTGAACCGGTCTTCTGCAGAGAACTCTGTGAGCAGGAACTTAACGAGACTGACCGTGAGATCGAGATCCCGAAGGAGATCTACGATTTCTATAAAATGTACCGTCCGTCGCCGCTGGTCCATGCGACCTTCCTTGAGAAGGCTCTGGATACCCCGGCTCATATCTATTATAAGTTTGAGGGAAATAACACATCCGGCAGCCACAAGCTCAACTCCGCGATCGCGCAGGCTTACTACGCAAAGAAGCAGGGACTGAAGGGCGTTACGACCGAGACCGGTGCCGGACAGTGGGGAACGGCTCTGTCCATGGCGTGTGCATTTTTCGGCCTGGACTGCAAAGTCTACATGGTCAAGGTCTCCTACGAACAGAAGCCTTTCCGCCGCGAAGTCATGCGGACGTACGGAGCAGACGTCACCCCGTCCCCGTCCATGCTGACTGAGATCGGCAAGAAGATCCTGGCGGAGCACCCCGGGACGACTGGCTCCCTGGGCTGTGCGATCTCCGAAGCAGTTGAGGTTGCGACAAAGTCAGAAGGCTACCGCTATGTGCTTGGAAGTGTTCTGAACCAGGTGCTGCTGCACCAGAGCATCATCGGACTTGAGACCAAAGCGGCATGTGACAAATACGGGATCAAGCCGGATATGATCATCGGATGTGCCGGAGGCGGATCCAATCTTGGCGGACTGATCGCTCCGTTCATGGGTGAGAAGCTTCGCGGCGAGGCGGATTACGATATCGTTGCGGTCGAACCGGCATCCTGCCCGAGCTTCACACGCGGACGCTTTGTCTATGATTTCTGTGATACCGGCATGGTCACTCCGATCGCGAAGATGTATACGCTCGGCCACGACTTCATCCCGTCTGCAAACCACGCAGGAGGCCTCAGATTCCACGGCATGAGCCCGACGCTGTCCCAGCTCTATGCGGACGGATATATGAGAGCAGTCGCCGTTGAGCAGACCTCCGTATTCGAGGCAGCGGAAACATTTGCCCGCACAGAGGGAATCCTGCCGGCACCGGAGTCCAGCCACGCAATCCGCGCGGCGATCGACGAGGCGCTCAAGTGCAAGGAAACAGGAGAAGAGAAGACCATCATCTTCGGCCTCACAGGAACCGGTTATTTTGATCTGGTCGCATATGAGAAGTTTAATGAAGGCTCCATGAGTGATTATATTCCGACGGATGCTGATCTGGAGAAGGGGTTTGCCTCCATTCCGAATTTCGGCCTGTAAGAAGAAAGGGCAGAGATGACCTGGCGGTTCCGGGAGGAACCTGCGGGAACGGAATCATTTTCTGATAGATAAACAGTAGAACAATATAATATTCAGGGTATATGTAACTGCAGCAGTGCCGTTACATATACCTTTTTTATTTCATAGAGAATTTCTGCATATCCACAGTTTATATTATGAAGGATTGTGCATTCATATAAATTTCGTTCACATTTAAAACACAGAAATATGTAAATTACGTCACAGATTGCTCCTAAAGTATCTCCTGAAGAAATAAGAACGGCCATACGGCCGGGGAAGAAAAGGAGAAGTACATCATGGAAAAGGGAACAAAGATTCTGGCGCAGAAGAGAGTCCGGGCAGCGTTCGGACTGCTGGCAGCGGGTGTCCTTGCGACATCTCTTATGATTCCGGCACGTGTACATGCGGATGAGGAAGAAACGGAAGCAGTGAAGGCAGAAGTTTCTCAGGAATCTGCAGTGACATTCAGTACAGATTATCCGGGCGTTACGATGAAACCCGGTGACACTTCAACATTTACCCTGTATATCACGAATACAGGATCAGATGAGACCAATGTGTCTCTGAGCGCTGAAGATCTCCCTGACGGATGGTCAGGCAGCTTTAAAGGCAGTTCAAATGAAGTTTCCATGGTCCATGTAGGTGCACAGCAGACCAGGGAAGACTCCCCCTCACTCAGCTATTCGCTGTCAATTCCTGAAGACACAGCAGAAGATACATATACGGTCACTCTGAACGCACAGGGCGGGGAAGTGGACGAAGACCTGGAACTGACGGTTAAGGTTGACGCTGAAGAGAAGATCATCGGAGGCGGTGATTTCACAACGGACTACGCTGAACAGGAAGGTACTTCCGGGACCAAGTTCAAATATACCACCACGCTTACCAATAACAGCGGAGAGAATCAGACGTATTCACTTTCAGCGTCCGGAGCACCGGAGGGGTGGTCCGTATCCTTCACTCCGTACGATGCCGGCAGCGCCACA
>Ga0256405_10012084_pt1 | contig 10808 bp, 13 predicted proteins | sample RumenRJG_02DNA_FD_189096 | JGI IMG/M metagenome (GOLD analysis project Ga0256405, IMG submission 189096) | Bovine rumen microbial communities from Lethbridge, Alberta, Canada - RJG_02 | ecosystem: Host-associated > Mammals > Digestive system > Stomach > Rumen | place: Canada: Alberta... | reverse complement strand
GAAGAGAAAATTGCGTCCGGGGGCACTCAACTTGGCAAATTGATGTTTATCAGCTCTTGGACTGAGAGTGTTGAAGAGAATCCTAGAATGTGGAGAGAATACTGTAGGCCTTCCGCTGAGGAAGGGGTAAGAATTCGAATGAGGTCGTTGCCTTTTTCAAAAGAAGAAAACCATCTTAGTTCAGAAAAAGATGTTGGAGAGGACTTGAAGAATCGGTTATCTCCCTTTTTTGCGAGTAAAGGATTTGACTCTCCCCTTCTTGGATTGCTGAACTGTTATGATGACAGCGAATTGGCTAAAGAATGTGTGGAATATGGAAAGCCTTTTTATCGAAAGCATATTATTCATTACCCAGACAAAATAGACGACCGCCTACTAAAGAAGGTTAAGTATACAAATGAGGCGAGGTTATTATTCCCGATGACACATTATTGGCTTGAAGGTCGTGTTGCAAACAATTTCTCTGATTATGGTTTATATAAAAACAAATCATGGGAATGGCAAGAAGAATGGCGATATAGGATCATGTCATATCGGGCAGTACCTGGTGTAGTTCACAGAGATCGAACTATTGATATGTATGACACAGAAAAATACATTGACCTGATTATTGATAAAGTAGCTTTTTCAAGTATGCAAATCACTATGAGTCCTGTTATTACAGGTGATGCTAAAGAGGCATTGTATTCCATAGTAAGAAAGTATAATCCTTTCGCATCAATCGTTAAAAGCTCGCTGAATCCAACTTGCCTTGACTAATCTCGGCATCGAATTGATTTGGCAAAGCAATTATTGTTCAAACTCACTGGCAAAAAAACGAGACAACCCTAGATTTGTTTCATCCATTAATACCAAACTCAATCAACTAAAGAATAACACCAAGGATAATTATTTTGCCTATTGTGCGGTGCGTCGCGGAAACGGTACAATGGTGGTAGAACAGGAGGGTTGCATCATGAAGATAGCAATGGCAAACGACCACGCCGGAACGGCGTTGAAGAATCAGATCAAGGAATGGCTGGATGCCCAGGGCCACGAGGTCGTGGTAAACAAAACGATTCGAAAGAAGAGAATCGTGCATAGTTAAGAGCATTAGAGCTCCCTGCTCCGTGTGAAGCCTTTTGTGATCAATATGTGGGTTATAACCAGGCACGATTCGAACAGTTGGTAAATGAAATTGGCTTGGGCGAAAGATTGATGTTCTCGATTTGATAATTGCAAGTATTAGGTCGTAGGAGACTCGACAACCGAACAAATTTTTGGTATAATGTATTTAGAGACGAAACGGCAATTTGTTATGGAATAAGGACTTTGATCATGTTCTTGCAATCCATAGAAAAGCTGTGTATAATAAGTACAACAGAACCCGACACGCCTCTTAACAATGCGGACCACGTCGGGTCATTTAATTTATATGGAGAAAAGTATGGAGAAAAAGTCTTTACCGGAGCCACTTGATATCAATGATCAAATTGCAAATTTGAAGAGTATTGGGCTCATCATAGAAGATGAAAAATACGCTTCTTCCATGTTGGATGATATTTCATATTTTCGGCTGGTCAAGGCATACAGCATTGGTCTGAAAGAGAAGAATGGATGCTATTACGAAGGAGTAACATTTGAGCAGTTGGTTGAACTATATTTGTTTAACGCCAATTTCCGGCAGTTGACGTTTGCACAAATCGAGAAAATCGAAGTCAACCTTCGAAGCCGTTTGTCAAATTATTTTTCAACGAAATATGGGGTTCTTGGTTATTTAGACAGCGGCAATTTTGCTGATCAGAAGTATTACGCAAAGTTTTTACAAGAAATAGAACGAGAAATAAACAACAATAGGAGAGCACCTTATATAAAGAACTTTCAAGACAACTATATTGATGGGCAGATTCCGTTTTATGCGCTTGTAGAAGTCTTTAGCTTCGGAACGCTTTCCAAGTTCTTGAAGAACATGAAACCGGATGATAAAACAGCACTGGCAAAACTGTACGGTATACCATACACGTTTTTTGAAAGTTGGATCGAAAGTCTTTCCTATGTACGGAACGTCTGCGCTCACTATGGAAGGTTATATAACGCAAAGTTGACGAAGACCCCACGGTTATTTAAGAAGTATCGGAAACAAAACATCAGCAACATCCGCGTCTTCGGTATCCTTTGTTGTATGAAACATCTATTGCCAAGCGATGAGCATTGGAAAGAGTATGTGGACACCCTTGCATCTCTGTTTGAAAAGTACCCCCATGTTGACATTTCTACCATGGGTTTTCCGGAAAACTGGCATGAGATACTTTTAGAAAACAAATAATACGTCGGCACATAAAGATAATTATTCACGCAAACCGTAAAAGTTTAAACGGGAAAAGAGAAACGCCTCAAGTTGAGCCTTTGAACTCAATTTGAGGCGTCAAACAAATACATAGGAGATGGTATCACAAATATGAAAAGTCATAAGTATATTACAATCATTACATCTTCTGTTTCTGTTATTGCGTTGGTCCTTGCAGTCGTGTATCACTGTGAGAATAAAGAATTTGAAGCCAACATTATGGTTGGCGTTTTCTCCAGCGGCTTTCTTGCAATGCTGGTTTCCATTATCGAATATGCTAATAAGCGCAGAAGCACATTAGAGACGTTCTACACTTCCGCACACGGTGCACTTCATACCACTAATCAGTACAGAAGAGACTTGGACTTGAATATTGCTATCGATAGGATTCTATCGATAAAGCATTATGACTATAGTGTACTTGATGCAACTTATGGTTCAATATGCTTCTTTTTCTTCGACAAGAGAACAAAAAAATACATTTATGACGCAATTTATCATCCCATCCTCCAACTTCGAAATGATTTAACGGAAATCTGCTATCACTTTTCTCTTTATAAAGACGGTATTACAAATAATGAAGCTGTCATGAGAGAAATGGTTAAAAAAGCAACGAAGATGATAATGAGTATTGATGAGCGCGATGTAATGACCGGAGAAGACATAGTCCAAGTCTCACGTACTCAAAACAAGTTTTACAAGCCAATCGAAAAAGAACTGAATGGACGTTACTGGGAAATCATGTATTTAACCCGGAAGACACCCAATAAAAATGGTAACGACTAAAACACAGTAACGAAAGACCCCCGGACTCATAGGCCCGGGGATTTGTACTTGCGGAACACATCGCCCGGACGGTACAATGAAGGTGTAAAGGAGGATTTCATCATGAAGATTGCAATGGCAAACGACCATGCCGGAACGGCGTTGAAGAATCAAATCAAGGAATGGCTGGAGGGCCAGGGCCACGAGGTCGTGGACTTCGGCACGTACGACGAGGAAGGGTGCGACCTTTCCGACTTCGTGTACCCGGCGGCGCAGGCCGTGTCGAAGGGTGAGTGCGAGCGCGGCATCTTTGTGGATGGCGTGGGGTACGGCAGCGCGATGATCGCTAACAAGCTCCGTGGCGTCTTCGCATGCGTGTGCCAGGACCCGCTGTGCGCGGAGCTCGCCAGAGAGCACAACGACGCGAACGTGCTTTGCATAGGAGGTAAGATCATCGGCAGCGTTTTGGCGATGCGTATCGTCGAAGTCTGGATGAGCACCGACCCGCTGACCGCGGAGAAGTATGTCCGCCGGCGGGAGAAAGTGGCTGCTATTGATGAGGAGTGCACGGTAGCAAAGTAAACTAAAGCATAGGTTTAGCAAGATTTCAACGCGTTCTGCGTTGAAATCTTGCTATTTTTGAATTATAATTGCTTCAGAAAGGAGTTTTTCTCATGAAATTGCTTCGTTTTGAGGTTGAGGGGCTTGACCTGATGAAGGAGCCCATCGCAGTAGATTTTTATGCTCGCCAGCAGGTACGTGAAGATGACAAGGTCCTGCTTCATCATTTGGTCTCTAATATTTATTTGAATACTGCCAATGCGTTTATTGGTATCAACGCTTCCGGTAAAACGACATTGCTCAGAGTGACCAATTTGGTTTTGGATATGCTCAACAACAGACCATTGAACCATGCTATCGGCAAGGAAGCGCTTGCCAATTCGCCAACCGTAACTGTTACATCTTATATTTTCATAGAGCCGAATGTCCTGTTCAAATTGGAAACGACCATTACTACTACCATTCGTCCGAACGGTGGGGTGCATTGTTCCATTTCTGATGAAACTCTATGGAAAAAAACGCTTCCCCAAAATACGCCGATAGTCAAAAAGGCTCTGTTTGAGTTTTCAGACCGACAAATCTACATCCGTCGATCTGAGTCCGGTGACTTCTTATCAGACGATGTCAGCATAATGATTGCTGTCAATAAACAATATGACAGCACGGTGCTGGTTGCAAGTCTGGAGCCTATAACCGATTTTAATACACTTGCTGTTTCTGATGTCGATGTGCCGTCTGAGCTGCTTCATTTTCTCGATGCAACCATAGAACGTTTCTATATAGAACTTCGAGATGGGAAACCCGTTTCTCATTTGAAATTCTATGGGCGTAACGAACTGATTCTTGCCGACACCTTCGAATTGAGAACCTATCTTTCCTCCGGCACGATTAAAGGAATCAACGTATTTCTATGGGCAATTGCTGTCCTTCGTCATGGCGGCTACCTGCTTTTGGATGAAATCGAGAACCATTTCAATACAGAAATTGTTGCATCCCTTATTCGTTTCTTTCTGGATGCCAGGCTCAACAAAAATGGTGGTGTGCTGATCTTTACTACACATTATCCGGAGCTGTTAGATGAATTTGACCGAAATGATTGCATCAACATTACGAGAAATACGGAAGGTATTTCGGTTCAGAACCTTACAGATATCCTAAAAAGGAATGATTTGAAAAAGAGCGATGCTTATATGAGCGACTATCTGGGCGGAACAGCTCCGCTTTACGACTCATATATTGCGTTGAAGCGATATATCGCCAAGGCAATTGAAGGCGGTGGCGCAGAATGAGCAAGGAACTCATCGCCTGCATTGTGGAGGGTGGCGCGGAACGTGCTATCATAGACCTTCTGTTAGACAACCGCTGTCTTTGTTTTGACCGGGAAGACCTTCTGGATGCTGACCTGCTATTGGACAAAGCGGCGCGAAACGCTAAAACCTTTCAACGCCGATATCTGAGCAGAGGCTACTCATCGCCAATCAAAGTCTATCGAATTTTGGACAACCCCAACAGTAAAACGTCTATTCAAACTGGAAAACCCTATATTAGAGCCTTCTCCAGAAATGATTCCTGCTAACTAAAGCTGAGCTTTCATACTATTCTCATGGAACCTCTGCCGGTGCAGAGGTTCTCGTGATATTTGTTTAATACTACGTAAGTTTTCCTCTGAATATGGAGATTTGCGGATAAGCCAAGGAGTTACAGAAAGAACGACCTCGAGTATGATCGAGGTCGGTTTTTTATGGGGCTTCCTTATAAAAAATGCAATCTTAGACTGAAATCTCCTTATAAAAACTGCAGAATCATTCGAAAAACTCCTTATAAAAATTGCAAAGCGTGGTTGAAAACTCATTATAGAAAGTGTAAACTGAAAATGGAAAGAGGTGATAAAAGTGAAACGCTTTCTTATGGATGATATGGTGAAATGGAAAAACAGTAGTAAAAGAAAGCCGCTTCTTCTTCAAGGCGCAAGACAAGTCGGAAAGACTTGGTTGATGAGAGAATTTGGAGCGCAGTATTTTGAAAATGTAGCATACATCAATTTTGACGGTAATGAAACCATGAAGGCCGTTTTTGATGTGGACTATAACATTCAACGTATTCTAGGAGCCATCAACGCTTTTACTGGAGTGCGGATTGAACCCGAGAAAACTCTTATCATCTTCGATGAGGTGCAGGAAGCTCCGCGAGCCATTTCATCTCTCAAGTACTTTTGCGAGAATGCTCGGGAATACGCTGTCATCGCTTCAGGCTCCTATTTGGGGATAGCTATGCATGCGGGTATCTCTTACCCAGTCGGGAAAGTTGACATCATGACGCTTTATCCCATGAGTTTCCGAGAATTTATGCTTGCGGAGGGACATGAACACTTCCTGGAGTTTATAAACGAAGGAAACTATAGTTTGATCCAACCATTTGCAGACGAGTATAAACGATGGTTAAAAGAATATCTTTATGTTGGCGGCATGCCGGAAGTGGTTGCAGACTATATTGAATATCATGACTTTACCTCTGTCAGGGATATTCAGAACAGGATTCTCTCTATGTACGAGCAGGATTTTGGAAAACATGCTTCAGACAAAGAATTGGCAAAACTGCGTATGGTGTGGACATCTATCGCCATACAGCTGGGTAAAGATAATAAAAAATTTGTATTTGCTGACGTAGCTGAAGGTGGCAGAGCTGCTGTTTACGAAAATGCTGTGCAATGGCTTTGTGATAATGGATTAGTCTACAAATTACATAATGTTTCAGCGCCCAGAATGCCACTTAGGGCTTACGAGGTTTATAACAATTTCAAATTATATTTACTGGATGTGGGGCTGTTGAGCGCTCGAGTCAAGTTGCCTGCTCGGACGCTATTGGAAGGCAGTGATATCTTTGTAGAGTTCAAGGGCGCTCTCACTGAGCAGTATGTTATGCAGCAACTGGTTTCAGATACAGATTTTGAACCATTCTTTTTCCGAAAAACACAACATAACGAAATCGATTTCCTGGTGCAGGGAGAGTTGGATATTGTTCCGATTGAAGTGAAAGCTGGGAATGTCTTACAGTCTAAAAGTTTGCTTGCTTACTGCAAGGACTATGAGCCAAGAAAGGCGGTCCGGTGTTCTTTGCACGACTATCATGAGGATGATCCAATTACAGAGTTACCGTTGTATGCGGTACACAATTTGACCAAGGAATTATCAATGGATAGCAAGGAGTGATCGTCATCGTGATCATTCTGAAAAAGGCGGATTTCGTCCACGACAGGATGGGTTGCCTGGCAGAGAGCAAAAGTGACCCTTATATACAACAAGACCCGGACTCCTAAGAGTCCAGGGCTCCTTCTTTCTACTTTAACTTCCTGCAAGCGGGATCTCATACTTCGGGGAATAAAATGGTCATATAATCACTTCGAGAGTAGAGCACTCTGATAATAAAAACATCGTTCTCCTGAACATGGTAAAAAATGAAGTGGTTCCCGTTCAGAATCCACCGGTATCCGGTGTAATAACCATCTGAAAGAAACAACTGCTTTCCTCGGTTGGCATTGTCGTTCAATGAATCAGCCGCACCCAAAAGTCGAGACACTGTGTTGTTCGCAGCGATTGGGTTCTCCAGGTCATAGGCGATATACGCCCAAATATTGTCGAGGTCTCTCAGTGCTGCCGGCGAATAGTGAACATTATACTTCGCCATTTGCTTTTCTCCTGAAATGGTCTCTCACCTCATCGGAAGAGAGCCACCCCTTATCTTCCCCTTCGATCCGACCGGCGGTCAATCCTTTGATGAGCTTCAGTTCTGCCTTGATCCGCTCGAATTCCTCATGCTCTGAGATATCAACTACGGCATATTTGCCGCGCCCGTTTTTCGTTAAATAGACAGGGTTTCCCACCGCAACTTCTTCTAATACTGCGGAATAGTTTCGCAAGTCCGAAATCGGTTTGATGTTTGGCATAACGCAGCCTCCTCTCCATCAATAGTATAGCAAATTAGACGCCAAATTCAACGTAAAATTTGATGATTAGTGTTACAAAACCGCTCTCTTTTCAGAGGGCGGTTCCGTCTTCACTTGGCGATTCACATATTCACTTCTGCACCGTGCACACCTCGTCAATGGCTGCGCCTTTGTCGCGCCGACGGGCGGGTTCGTTGCCGTCGGCGGAGCTGGGCTGGTCAACCGGGCGGACAACGGCGAAGGTGTAACGGAGGCGATGAACCACATCGACATCGTCGTCGAACGAGTTAGCAAACTCCTGAAGAAGGGCAAGGAGTGATGAATCTATAAATGTTATGTAAAACGGAGGAAAATAAAAAGGCGGGGTTGTCCCGCCTTTCAGTTCATTCCCTTTTCAACTGCTCCGCCACCACCTCCGCAGCAGCCAGTTTGCAGCGGTCCAGGACGTCGGTGTAGATGTTCGCGGTCACCGTGATCGAACTGTGGCCGAGGAGGGCGGAGACCACCTTGAGGTCGACGCCGCCAGCCAGCATGAAGGTGGCGTTGGCATGGCGGAGGGAGTGGAGAGTAATGTCCGGGAACGAAGTGTCCGCAATGAACGCTTTGAATTTGCGTTCCGTGTAATTGTGGTCAACGTAGTCTCCGTTTTTGGACGTGAAGACCATCTCCCGGTGGGGAAACTCTTTCCCATTGCCGAGGCGTCGGTGCCATGCCTTCGTCTGTTCCTCCTGCTGCTTCAGTAAGAGTTCCCGCACGTCTTCGCTCATCAGCAACTGACGAATGCTGTTTCGCGTCTTCGGGGTCGAAAGCCAGTGTTTCGAGGCTACGTTCGTCAGGTTATGCCGGATGTAGATGACGCCATTCTCAAAGTCAACATCCTCCCATTTCAAACCAAATGCCTCACCAGACCGCATGCCAGTCAACAACAAGAACCGCACTACAGACGTGAACCAGGAATACTTCTCCGTCATGCGGTAAAGCTCCCGTGCCTGATCCTCCGTCAGGCGCGGTTTTTGTTCTTCTGCTTCGATGGGCTTACGAGGCAGGATGACATGGTCGCACGGGTGCCGGTCCACGAGACCGTTCTGCAGTGCAACCGTGAACATGCTTCGGAGCACAATGTACACGCTCCGGCAGTACTCAGGCGAGATCGGTAGATCGCCAAAGAACTCGGTGAGTTGCATGTTGTTGAACTCCTCGAGGGGTAAATCGCCCAATGCGGGCAGCAAAAAGCGTTTCGCGATGTTCGTGTAGTTGTAAATGGTGATTTCCTTGAGGTTGTTGGGGGCGTAGTAGGTGAAGTACCAGTCGGAAAGTTCTTGCAGGGTCATTCTCATTCTCTCCCAAGAGTGAGCCAGAGCTGTGCTGATGGCCATATGCCAGTTTTCAGCCTTTTTACATTTGTCTAGTTACTATTTATCACAAATAAATTGGTGTCGCAATGCGAAAAAGGCGGGAAAATCGCTTAGAAGTGTGCATTCTCCGATTAATCGTACAGAGGACCCGTTGCAATTTCCGCTACACCGCGTTTTCACAGCTTATGTTTGACTTTTGTTACGTATGCAATAATGACGGTGAAAGGAGGGACCCTCTTGGAGCAACTCAGTTTTTTTGAAGATCAGTCTCGACCGAACATGCCATTCGCAGACCTCGCAGAGCTGTACTTCACACACTACGCGGAGCAGAACCTCAAGGCCTCCACGCGGGCCAACTACCGCTACATAGCGGACCGGTTCCTGCTCCCGGCCTTTGGAGCAATTCCCCTTTCCGCATTCAACAACCTCATGCTGACCCGGTGGTTCGCGGACCTTCCTGTGTCCCCGTCCTATTGCAAAAACATCTACACCGCCCTTCGCAGCATGTTCACATTGGCGATCCACCACGGCTTCATACCCACCCACCCCTGCGACTACGTCGTGCTCCCTCGCCGTCCCGTCGACGCGGAAGAGCGCAGTCCGCGCCTGACGGAAGCACAGGCCAAAGAACTCTTCGACATGACCGAAGAGTTCTCCTGGTTCACTTCCGTCGTCCGCTTCCTGCTGCTCACCGGCGTCCGCTCCGGCGAGGCCTTCGGCCTGCGCTGGGAAGACGTGGACTTTGAACACCAGATGATCCACATCCGCCGGAATCTGGCAAAGGTACAGGGGCAGTTCATTCTCGACACCCCGAAGACCCGAGGGAGCATCCGACAGATCGCGATGAGTTCCGAGGTGTCACGCCTGCTTCTCATGCAACGGCGTGAGCAGGCTATCTGGATGCTTCATGCAGGCGTCGAACTCCGAACCGAACCCGGTTCGGGCCAGTTCACGGGAACCGAGGCATTCCCCCACCCCGAGATGGTATTCACCACCCCCAAGGGCAACTTCATCGACCACAACTACACCGAGAGAAAGTTCAAACAGTTTGTGGCTGGAACTTCTTTCTCAGACATCACGTTGCACTCGTTACGGCATGCCAATGCAACGCTGATGCTTGCCGCGGGTGTAGACCTGAAGGTTGTCTCAGCTCTGCTCGGACACTCGTCCATCGCCACCACAGCGAACCTGTACACGGAGGTGCTGGACAGCACGAAGGCGGAAGCGGCAATGAAACTCAGTATGCAGTTGGGGCAAACTACTAAAAGCCCATAAATACAAGAAAAATCAGACGAATGTTTAACAAATGTATATACTATGGAAAGGCCCCCTATGGTAAAATAATTACTAGGGAGAAGTGAATTGAATACTGACGGTTAAAGTGCCGCCTGAACTTATTGTGAAGTACACAGTGGGTCCAGGCGGCTTTTTTGGTTACCGGTATTGCTTCCAACAAGTACGGAAAGTGGTATATCAAGAATGGCAAGGTTGACTTCTCTAAGAATGGGAAAGTTATTTTCAACAACCGCACCTACATTATAAAAACCGGAAAAGTTCAAGAATAAGGAGTTGAGAATATGGAAAATGCAAAGAAAAACCGGATCGCCTTAGTTTCGTTTGTTCTGGCGTTTGCCTTGCTTGTCACATTGTTGTCTGGCGGTCTATTACAGACGAAGGCAGCGGACTGGTTCTACGTGACGTATGATTATTGTGGAGGTACATCGCCAAAAGGGAATCCAACCGAGCGGACTACAAACGGAGGTCAGAACTTTACACTTTCCGATGAGTTTGGAAAGGCGCCAAAAGACGGCATGCGCATTTTCGGTTGGTACCTTGATAAAGACTATTCCGAAGAAGG
>Ga0256405_10012082_pt1 | contig 10808 bp, 1 predicted proteins | sample RumenRJG_02DNA_FD_189096 | JGI IMG/M metagenome (GOLD analysis project Ga0256405, IMG submission 189096) | Bovine rumen microbial communities from Lethbridge, Alberta, Canada - RJG_02 | ecosystem: Host-associated > Mammals > Digestive system > Stomach > Rumen | place: Canada: Alberta | collected... | reverse complement strand
GGGGATTGGGGATTGGGGATTGGGCCCAATCCCCAATCCCCAATCCCCAATCCCCAATCCCCAATCCCCAATCCCCAATTTAAATAAATGAAATTAAAGTCTATATTTTAATTTTTTAAAGTTTATAGTTAAATTAAAATTGAAATTAAAAAAAATGAAGAAGCCAAAAACAAACGAAAAGAAAAGGCCCACAAAAAAATCCCAAGCAAGTTCCGAAAGCAAAGATAAAAAATCTACATTAATAAAAACTCATTCAGATATTGAAAGAGAATTAGAAATTCCGAGTTATGATGAATATAAAATAAAAGATATCGATTCAATGATGGAATATGATGATGAAGATATTGAAACAAAAATGATAAGATTGATGTTTCTTAAGAAAAAAGGTGAAAATATAAGAGATAGAAAAAATTTAAGAAGAAAAACTATATTAAATAAAAATGAATATTTACCAAAAATGCAACGAATTAAAAAAGCAATAAATATTTTAGAAAATCTGGAAATTCAACGAAAAAAAGATTTATTATTTAAATATATGAGTAGAAAAAAAATTTCATTAGGATTAAAATTAGCGAAAAATTTAATTTACAAAATAAAAAAATTTATACTAAATTCATATGTGAAAAATGTATATTTTTTTGTTTTTTCAAAAAATAAAAAAGAACAGCAATTAATTAATAATTTTCTACCTAATAAAAACAAAAGTAAAAATGCATTGTTATTATCCCCTCAATATAGTAATCCGAAATTTAAAAAATTCAAATTTCCGAATAAATTAGTAAAATTGGAATTAATGACGAAAAAAAATAACATGAATAAAAAAGGAGGAGTTGAAACTATCTTAGAAAGAATGGAAAAAGAAAAAGAAAAAGGAAAAGTGTTAGCTGAAAAATTCAGAAAATTATTAAATATAGGAAAAAGAGAAAAAGAATATATTTCAAAAATGAATCAAAAAAAGAAAAAATTAAGACAAGAAATTGAGCTATATAAAAAGAACAATAATATAAGTGATGATGCAATAAGTCAAATAAAACAAAATAATAATATATCAGATAGAAATTCAAATTTTTTTTCGAATGATAATTCTAGTAAATTTGGTTCTTTTCATCTTGATACGTCAATTCAAAGCGAAATTATTTCTAAAATTTCAAGGACTAGAAAGCCTCAAAAAACAACAAAGAATCTTAAATTTACACAGATATTAAAAGGAAATAAAAATGAGAACAAAAAAGATTTGGATATTTATAGTATTAACAGTCAGAAACAGAATATTTCAGAAAGTGAAAACGAAAATATTTTCTTAAGAAATTCAGTAAGGAATATTAGACTTAATAAAAGATTAGAGCAAACAGATCATAAAAATTTAAGAACTAGTTTTAAAATTAGTGGATTTAATTTCAAAAATAAATTGAGTAAACCAATTTTGGGTTTTAAAAATGAAACAAGTGTCGAAAATCAAATAATGAAATCAAATAAACAAATAAAATCAATTATATTAAATGATTCAGAAAATTTAATAAAAGAGGATAATAATGCTAAAGAAGAAGAAGAAAAAAAATCAAAATCGACTGCAAATATAATACAAAAAAAAGAAGAAGAGGAAGAAGAAGAAACTGAATATATGGATGAAGAAGAAGGTGGAGAAATTAGTGATTCAAATCAGGATTTTAATTTCATTCAAATAGGTAAAAAAAGATATGATTATGCAGAAAGTCCAAGTATTATTAGAGATGAAAAAGTTGATTTGGTTGAATATGATTCATTATATAAAGAAACTTTTTTCAAAGATGATTTATTCAAATTCGACGCGGAAAATTTAAAAGATAAAGAAGACGAAAAAATAAAAAAAGAAATTAATAAATTAGAAGTTAAGCAAAAATTAAAAGAAAAAAGGAAATTAAAAGAAGTAAATGATTTAAAAGGAATAGACACCACTGAATTAAATAAAGAAATTCAAATATTAGATGAAAAATATAAAAACATGAAAAAAGAAGTTAAGAAAAAATTAGAATTAAATATAGAAACCACCGAAGATTTCGTCAGAAAAGGTCGATTATTAAATTTTTATTTCAATCACAAAAAAGAAAAAAATTTTCCTCGATTTTCCATCGAAAGCGAGGAAGAATTAGGCGCTAAAGAAATAATCGATTTTAAACCTTTAAGAAAAGAAGAATTAATTCGACGTTATTTTGACTATTGTTTTTGTTTTAAACAAAGGAAAAAAATTCATGATATGAGAATAGCGATGAGATTTGCGTGTAAAGTTTTCGTAGATAATTGGTATTTCGAAACTATGGCGACAGTAATTACATTCGTAAATTGTGTTTTATTTTTTTTTTCGGATCCGTCAAATCCTGATGATTTGTTGAATAATGTTGATTATTATTTTTTAATTTTTTATATTATTGAAATGGCGTTGAAAATTAACACGTTCTCGTTTTATTCGGCGGAGGGGGCTTATATGAGAGATTATTGGAATTGGCTGGATTTATTAGTTGTTATTATTGGAATATTTTCTTTTTTATTGGATAATATTGTAGGAAATAGACAATCTAATTTAACAGGATTAACTGGATTAAAAGCTTTTAGAATTTTGAAGTTTTTGAAAATTATGAAAAGATTTAAGAATTTAAAAAAATTAACTTTGGCTTTAATTGCTTCTATAAGTAGACTTTGGGAAATTTTAATAGTTTTATTTTTTCTATTTTTATTTTTTTCAGCTTCCGGATTACAAATGTGGCAAGGATTATTTTTAAGGCGTTGTATGAATATTAATTATGGATATTTAATGACAGATAAAAGATATACATATTTATGCTCATTTGATACAGATTGTGCAAAGTTAAATGATTACGGAAATAAATTTATATGTTCAAAAGGCTATTTAAATCCTAATAATGGTTCAACCAATTTTGATAATATATTTTATTCATTAATTACTGTATTTATTATGGTTACTTTAGAAGGATGGACAAATATATTTACATATGTATCAAAAACTTTTAAGGCTAAAACTTATATAAATCATATAATTATATTTATATACTTCCATGCTTTTATTTATATATGTGCCTTTTATTTAATTAATTTATTTTTAGCCGTAACAAATTCAGAATTTGAGCATATAGAGAGAAGTCGGAAAGAATTAAATATGAAAAAAAGTTTTTATGAATTACTCAAAAAATCATTTGATCCAATGGAGAAGAAAAAGAAGGATAAAAAAGAAACAGAAAAATTGCTTAAATTAAAAAACGATAAAAAAAGTGATGAGGCTTTAAAAAATTTATATTATAAAGTAAAAGAAGAAGCTTATCATTTCCATAAAAATAAAAGAAATATACCAAAAGTATATTCAACAGTTAAAGATATATATATAATGGCGAATAATAATCCCGAAGAATTATATTGGGAAAAAAAGAGAATAAAAGAAGAGGAAAAAAAATTAAGCAAAGATGTGAAACGACATCAAAAAGAAATAGTCCAATTAATAAAAAAGAATAAAGCAGAACTTGAAAAATCCAAAATAGCCTCGAATAAAATTAATAAAACGAAAACATTTAATAATACTATAATGAAAGAAGAGAATAAAAATGATGATAAAAAATTAAATTATAAAGCCACATTTAAACAAACATTAAATATGGATAATAATAATAAAATAAATGAAAGCACAAAAGATCAAAAAATGAATAAAACTTTGACACAAAATTTAAAGCATGATTTAAGTATAGGAAATATCAGCGCTGATTTATCTAATATAATATATTTGAAAAATAATATAAATGTCCCTTTGATTGAAATTTCGAAAGATAAAACGGATAAATATTTTAATGATAAAAGAATTAGTAAAATAAAATTATTTAATAAATTCAAAGATGAAAAAAAACTGAAAAAAACCGAGGTCCCAAAAAGAGAAAATCAAAATAATAATCAAATCAGTTTTTTTGAAGATATTAAGACAGAAAGAAAAATAAAAGATTTAAAAAGATTAAACCGACAAAAATTATTAAATAGTCTTCAAAAACGAAAGCAATTTAGTCCAAAAGTATTTACAGATCTTACTAAAGATCGCCCTTCCAAAAAATTTGATATATTTTTTCGTAATAGAAATTCGATTAAAAAAAATTTAATAAATGATACTGTTCAATTAAATAGACAATTATCATGTGTTAATGATTTAATGCTATCAAGTTTATCTTCTGATTCAAAAAGTAATAATATAAATCAAAAAACTAAAAATCCAAAAAAAAATTTATTTACACATATACATTCGAAAAAAAATATGAAATTAACAAAATTGGTAATTCATGATTTCAACCATAATAATTTAGATAATCTAAGTTATGATAATGATATATTTAATAATTCACTATTTTTAAATACGAAAAGAAAAAGTGCGAATTTGAGAGATTCATCATTTGAGGGTATTAATGATACTATTTTAAATAATGAAAATAAAGATAAAAGTATAATTAACACAAAAAAGTTATTAATATATGATGATATTTATATCAAATCAAATTTCGAAAGGCCTCATTCTACTTTAAATTATATAATAAAAAATGAAAAAGAACAAAAATTTAAAGAGGAAAATATCAGATTTAATTTAAAAAAATATTTAAAAAAAGAAGCTGAAAAAGACAAAGAATTTCTTAATAAAGATCGAAGGAAATCATTTTTAGGATTTTTGGAATATGCCCAATATCAAAAAGAACAAAATGAATTAGAAAATTTAATCGAAAAAGATAATGAACAAGTTAGTAGCTTCAGTGATAGTAATTATAATAATGAACATTCATTATTTGAAGATAATAGTTTGCATTTTCTAGATGAGGAGTCTTTCTTAAGTCTTAATGATACAATTTCAGTGGATGATATAGATATACTACCAAATAAATTTTACGAAAATAAATTATATAAAAATGAATATTTATTACATGAATATCTAAAAAGAAATTTAGATTCGAATAAGTTGACACAAAAAATCCGAGCAGAAGTTTTCGATAGAGAAAGTGTGAATACAAATATTAATTTAACAACAAATGAATTAAAAAAATATTACGAAGAAATAAATAAAAAATTAGATGAGCAATTATATGTAAATAAAAATAAAATCAGAATAAGAGATAATAAAACAAATTGCAATTTGAGTGGAATTATAAAAAATGTCAATTATAATAATAATTTAAAAGCGATAAGACGAGATGAAGAAAATGATACAAGTAATGAAGAAAATGAAGAAGAGGAAAAAAATAAAAATATTTTGATAAATAATTTAAATACAATTAATAATAATGACACAAAGAAAAATTCAAATTTGCAATTTAATGATTTGAAAAATTATAATAGCAATCATAATATTAATCGGATAGCTTTTGGTAAAATAAATCCAATTGATTATTCTCCTACACAACCAAAAAAATTTGAAAATAGAAGCCCAAAAAGACGTACTTTAATAGATAGAGATTTTAAAAATAGTCCATATAAATTAAAAGTTTTATCAAGTAAAAATATAATAGATGTAAAAGATGAAGATAAAAATTCGGGATTTCCTTTATTAAAAAATCAAAAATCATTAAAATTGCTTAATATATTAGGGAAAAACAGCAAGAGTCCTTTCATGAGAGAAACTGATAAAAATGTAATAAATAATGCTAATAATCTATTTACGATGAAACCTATTCCATTTAATAAATTAAAAAGTCAAAGTACTATTAAAAATGACACATATGTAAATAAAGAAAAAATTGCAAAAGAAGTAACAATGAAAAGCATTGCATCAAAAATGCATGATAATATTGTTATTTTTAAGGCAAAAAGCATCGATAAAAATTTAAAGAAATATCCAAAAGAAAATTCAAAAAAATTCATAGTTAATGAAGATAATAAAAAGTCCAAAGAATTACTAACAGCAGAGCAAGAACTTATACCGACTAATTTACGAGGAAAAAAATATTATATGAATTATTTACATAATATTATTGATATTGATTTATGTGTAAAAGATAATTTCAAAGTCAATCATTGGAGAGATGAAGTATTAAATTTGAGAAAAAATTTAATCCCCCTCAAACATCTCCCATTAAGAACCGATGCTTTTTATGTATTTAATGACAAAGATTTAAATTTAAAAAAATATAGATATATATATTACACCGATTATAAATTCAAAAAAAGTGAATTAACATATTTAACTACAAAATTAAAATATCTTCCATTAAATGTGCTTGTCCTCATGCCGAAAAAACTCAGAAATTTCGGAAAATATTCCTCAAAGCAAAATGCGAATAGTAATATGCTCAAAATAAATGAGCATATTGAAATAATAACAAAGGTGCCCTCATTTGAAAAATCACATCAAAATCCTTTAAATTTTTATCCAAATTCAGCTTTAGTTAGTTCAATGGGATATAATAATAATGCATCAGAAGATGTAAAAAGTGTTAGAAGTGTTTCAAAAATGAGTAAATTTACAAGAAAAAATACAAGTAAGGGAAGTTTAGCGATGAGCTCAGCTTTTACTAAAAATAATGTCGTTCAAAAAGAAATAAGTTTTAAAAAAGATATTTTCGATAAAATCTATAAAAAAATGGATAAATTTAATTATATGACCTTATCTCATTACTTCTTAAATGAAGAAAAATTGATGTCTAAATTTATGGATTCTAAAAGGCAAGAAGAATTGATTAATAATCAAAAAGAAAAAAACAGGAAAAAATATAATAGATTAAATGTAAAAAATGAAGTAGAAAATATATTATTATATGATATAAAAACTAAATCTCATACTTATATTAAATGGAGTGGGGAAGATGTTTTATATAATAGAAATATAGATCTCAATAAAAAAAATTGGAATAGACTTATAAAAACATTAGAAGATTTCAATATGATTATTTGGCATCAAAATCCTTATGTAAAAAGAATCCAAAAAATTAGATATGCATTTTACGTTTTTGCCAACAATGATTGTTTTGAATATACCATATTATCTTTCGTTATTATTAATTCAATGTTTTTAGGATTAGAAGGAAATTTATTCAGGCCTGAATATATAGTTAATTTAGAATTATTAAATTATGGATTTAATACAATTTTTATTTTTGAATTCATTGTTAAATTCATCGGACTTACTCCTTTAGTGTATTACTCTGATGCTTTTTCGATATTAGATACAATAATTATTGCTTGTAGTATTGTAGATATGGCTACTCCTGATGAAAATTCTGATATTCTCGAAAAAGATAGGTCGGTTAATTCACAAATTTCTTTTCTCAGAGTTTTCAGGATTTTTAGAATCGTAAGAATTGCTAAAGTTTTAAGAAAATTAAAATCAATGCGAATAATAATAGTTTCAATAACAAAATCGATGTCTAATGTGGGATATATAATAATAATTTTAGTATGTTTTATTTTCATTTTTCAATTATTAGGCATGTCATTACTATATCAAAATTCTCACTATAAATCATTTTTAGAAGCATTTTATACCACTTATCAAATATTGACCTTGGAAAATTGGGACTCAGTTTTTTATGAAGTTTGGCCATTAAATAAATTTTGCATTTTATATTTCGTATTTTGGATATTTATTGGCAATTATATTTTATTTAATTTATTCATATCAATTTTAATTCAATCTTTTGGCGATATGGATATTGAAGATGAGGATGATTTAACCGAGGATGAAAAAATCGAAAAGATATACCCCCTACCAGATTATTTGTATAAATTAAAAAATAATATTAATGATAATAGTTATGTTAAAATTCATGAACAAAGAAGAATAAATAAAGAACCTATTAATAATTTGCTTTTTTCTTCCGGGACTTATTCAAATTCAAAAGACGCTATGAGTAAATATTCAACTTCTAATCTTAATGTGTCAAGAATTACGATTGATAGAGAAACGGGAAGTGATGAAGAATTAGAAATGAATGATATGTCAAGAACAGAAGAAGTGAAAAATGAATTTGATGATATAAATATAAATGATAAAGATAGAAAATTCACTTTAATTGAAAAAAGAATGATGAAATGGCAAAAAATTAATGCTATATTCAAAAAAAATAATTGTGAAGATTCTTTATTTCTTTTCTCACAAAGTAATTGTTTCAGAATTTTTTGCATGAAATTAATAAATCATCCTTTTTTTGATAAATTCATTTTATTTATTATAATTCTTTCAACAACAAGATTAATTTTAGATACTTTTCTTGGTGGATATTGGATGGCATATTTTTTTGATATGCTTGACACGGCGTTCAACATCCTATTTTTGCTTGAAGCATTAATAAAAATAATAGCTTTAGGTTTTGTTATGGATGATAGCTCTTATTTAAGAGATAATTGGAATAAGATGGATGCAATAATTGTTCTTTGTTCTTTTGTCGATTTTCACAATACATTTCAGAAATATATTAATAAAAATGAGAATATTTCTTCTACTGAATTTTTAAAAATGGTCAGATTATTAAGAACTTTAAGACCTTTGCGTTTCATTTCCCATAATGACAATTTAAAATTAATTATAACTTCTTTATTTGATTCTATATTACCAATATGTAGTACACTTTTTATTTTAATTATTGTTTTGCTAATATTTAGCATAGTTGGAATTTCTTTATTTTATCCTTATTTACATAATTGTTATATTCTTAAGGATAATGGAATGTTCGAATTGACTAAAGATTCATTTACTACGAGATATTCAGAAGATAGCTCTGGTAGTTCTATGCTAGATTTTTGTGCGAATAGATATAATGGAATTATGGATACTGGACCTGCTTTTAAATTTTCAAATATCAAAGATGCAATTATAACATCATATGTATTATCATCAATGGAAGGTTGGCCAGAAATTATGAATAGTTATCGAATATATGGTGATGGATTCGGAATATTTTTTGTCGTGTTTAATTTGATCGTTACATATTTTTTTTTGAATTTATTCACTGGTATAATGTTCAAATATTTCAATGAAGCATTTAAACGCGAACAAAAATTAGATTCCGATGATAAAAAAACGGCAAAATATTACGATTTTCTAACTCAGATTATGGATTCGGAAAGTGATTATATCATATGGAAAAAACCTCACAAAGGGACATTTCAATATCATTTAAGACGAATTGTTGATAGTGAACATTTCGAAAATACTATGTTAGGAATTATACTTTTTAATTTTATTTTATTATGTCTATCTTATGAAAATTGCCCACCAATTTATTCACTGTTTCTTAAAACTAATAATAAAATTTTAACAGTTTTATTTACTATTGAATTTATATTAAAATTAAGTGCATATGGATTCAGGCCATTTTTTCATGTATCATGGAATAGATTTGATTTTTTATTAGTCGTAATTTCTTATGTTGATTGGAAAATTAGTGATACTGAAGGGATAGATTCTTCTTTTTTGAAAACTTTCCAATTAGTTAGGGTTTTAAAAGTATTAAGAGTTTCAAGAGTTTTAAGATTAATTAAAGCTTTAAAAGGTCTAGAAAAACTTCTTCAAACTTTACAATGGTCCATCTCTGCTTTATCCAATGTATTATTTTTAACCATTGTAATATATGGTACTGTTGCATTGATGGGATGCTATTTATATGGCGGGGATAAATATATAGTGGATGTTTCCGAAACATATTATATAAATGATTATTTTAATTTTAAAAATTTTTATTCATCTTATCTCCTAATATTTCGTTGCTCAACGGGAGAAAATTGGCATAATATAATGGTTGAATATGCTTATAAAGACCACGAAGAAACAAGTTATTCTTTCATTTTTTTTATTTTAGATAATTTCGTTACATCAGTTATTTTACTAAATTTATTGTTAATGGTCACATTGCAACAATATGATGAATTCACCGATAAAAAATATAACCCAATCGAAAAATTTAATTCATTCATAAAAGATTTTAATAGTGCTTGGAATAAATTTTCCACTGATGAAGAGGATGGTTATCGCATAAAAAAAATTTTAGCTGCGCATTTTTTAATCGAATTAAATTCTGCAAAACTAGTTTTTCCAGAAAAAAATAAATTAGAATATGCAAAAAAGTACGTCAGTGATTTAAAATTATATTATGATAAAGAAGATTATATTTATTATCACGATGTAATTTTTAAATTATTATATAAATTGTATGGGACAAAAATAGATAGAGAAAACCCAGAAAATAATTTAATATTTAAAACTGAGAAAAAAATTTTGAAACAAATTCGTTTGAATATTAATAATTATATCCAAAAAAAAGGATATAGTCAAAAAAATACTTTGATAACTTTTAATCCATTAACATCGCATTTATATTACAAATTTTCTTTTAATTATTTACGAATGTTTGTGAATTATTACAAAGAAAATGAATTATTACTTCAACGTTTGCAAGAAAATATTTCGCCGAAAAAAGGAGGAGAAAAAAATGGCGAAGATAATTCAGAAAATAGAGATAGTATTAGTTATGGCGAAAGTAATGGGGAAGAAAGTGAAAACGAGAATGAAAATGAAAATGAAGAGGAAGAAAGTGATGAAAATGAAGAGGGTGAAGGCGAGGGGGAATCTTTAAATAATAAGGAATCTAAAGAGTCTAAAGAATCAAAAGAATCTAAAGATTCTAAAGAATCGAAATCTAAAGAAGATAAAAGTAACTATATGATACCTGAGGGTAATAATAATATATATGAGTTTTATAAAAAAAACAGAAAGAAATCTGAAAATAAATCTGCAAATGAAGAAAAAAGGCAATCTATTTAAATTATAAAAAATTGAAACTTGAATTGTGTCTTTTATAAATAAT
>Ga0256405_10012080_pt1 | contig 10810 bp, 10 predicted proteins | sample RumenRJG_02DNA_FD_189096 | JGI IMG/M metagenome (GOLD analysis project Ga0256405, IMG submission 189096) | Bovine rumen microbial communities from Lethbridge, Alberta, Canada - RJG_02 | ecosystem: Host-associated > Mammals > Digestive system > Stomach > Rumen | place: Canada: Alberta... | reverse complement strand
TATTGAAACGCGAGGTCAACGCGTACCTTGCTGAGCATCTGCCGGAGTTCCGCGCAGACTTCGACGTCACGGCCGATACCAATGCGCAGGTGAAGCTCACGGTTTATCCGCGCGTGCCCGTCGTGCGCACGGTCGATCTTTCCATGCGCTCCGACACGATGCCGAACGTCCTGCTGCTCACGCATCGCGAGCTCCTCAAAGACCGCGTGAACGTGCTCGTCGGCGTGCCCGTGGCGTTCACGGAGCGCCACCGCGCCGCGTTCGAGCAGCTCTTTGCTGATGCGGTCGACCAGCAGCCGGATTTCACGTTCATGCGCATGAAGACGGACGTCACGCTCAAAACAGGCGAGCGGGCGGAAGTCATGGCGCGCACGGATTCTTCGCGCTACCGTCTGCGCCTGACGGGCTGGCTCGATGTCGGCCGCGATTCGTCCGCGACGCACAGCGACGAGGAAGACCTGCTCGTGCGGCTTTATGCCGGGCGGCGGTTTTCTCGCGTCGACGAGCTCTACCTGCTCACGGACGTCACGCCGCAGGACGTCGAATGGCGCTGGCAGCTCGGCTGGAGCCGCGACCTCGGCTACGGCACGCGCGCAGGGCTGCGCTATGACTTCAAAGAGCACCGCCCCGTCTATGACTTCGGCTGGCAGATTGCCCCGGACTGGTATCTGCGCTATGAGTACCACGACGCGGACACGCGCGGCGAAGGTGCCATCCGCTATCGCATCCATGACTTCCTCAGCGTCGAGTATGCCTGCGACAACGAAGGCGGCTGGCTGCGCTTCCTCGGCAATTTTTGAAAATTGCATTCTGTCAGGAATACGGCTTGAATCGGCCTTGAGACTTTGCTATAATGAAACGTGTTTCAGGGCTCAGAGCGAGCGACTGACATCCAATTTACCCAAATACACCCAGAGATAGGGAAAGGGAGAAAACAATATCATGATTACGTTCCAGAAGAAATCGGTCAAGATCATCAGCGTGCTCATCGCGCTCGTCTTCGTCGGCTCCGTCGTCGCCCTCGCGCTGACGCAGTTCGGCTCCGGCATGGCGTCGGCAGCTGGCAACAGCAACGTCGGCACGGTCGACTACCGTCAGATCATGAGCCAGCATCCGCAGCTCCAGAGTGCGAACTCCGAGCTCCAGCAGGCCGTGCAGGACGCACAGAAGGATTTCGAGGAGAAGTCCAAGAACATGAGCGATCAGGAGAAGTCCGACTACTACCAGCAGACGCAGCAGCGTCTTCAGCAGAAGCAGCAGGAGCTCATCGAGCCGATCCAGAAATCCGTGGAAGAAGCGGTCAAATCTGTTGCTGATGCCAAGGGCCTGACGGTCGTCATCGACAAGAACGCAGTCGTCTACGGCGGCACGGACATCACGCAGGATGTCGTCAAGAAGATTGCAAAATAATCCATCGGATTCCAAACAAGGAAACAAGATACCGAGCCATCTGATGCGCTCGGTATCTTTCTGAATAGGGGGAGATTTCATGGCCGACGCGGAAAAAGGGCAGGGCGCAGCGCCGGCCGAGGCGGGGCCGCCAAGCCGCAGAAAGAAGCGCATCCTCATCGGCGCAGCCTTCGCCATCCTCCTCGTCTGTCTCGGCGCCGTGCTGACGCGCCAGGCGCTCCAGCGGCAGACACCGCCTGCAGCGACGCAGACGGCGAGCGAGACAGGCGTCGTCCGCCTGCAGGAGCTCGTGCAGGCGCATCCCGCCTATGGCGATCTCCAGAAGCTCTTGCAGGAGCGCACGGAGCTCAAAGCGCGCTTGCAGGAAAGCACGGCGCTCCCTGCGCCGCTTGCCGTCCAGCCGCCCGAGGCCAGCCAGCAGCCGTTTGACGACTCCGTCTGGCAGAAGAATGCGCAGGACGTCATCGGACGGCGCGCCGAGCTCGAGCGCGCCCAGAAGAAGGCGGCGGCTGACTACAAAGCCTCGACGGAGGAAGACTACAAGGCCCGCCGCGATGCCATCAACGCAGAATACCTCAATGCCATCCTCAATATCAAGCTCAAGCTTGATAACCGCGAGGCCATGGGGCTTTCTGATGAAACGGTCGCGAAGCTCAGCGCCGACCTCGACGACCTCGAAGCCGAGCGCGGCGGGCGGCAGATTGCGCTTTATCGTGACTGGCAGCAGGAAATCGCAGGCTATGCGAAAGCCTCGGTCGAAAAAGACTTTGCAGCCAGCCACGAAAATCTTGAGAAGCTCCAGGCGCAGCGGCAGACCGAGGCGGCAAAGGCGCAGTCCGAGGCGCAGCAGCGTGACATCGCAGCAATCAGCGAGCAGATGCAGGCCTCGGCGGCGCGCCAGCAGCAAGCGCTTGCTACGCAGGACGCGCTGGAGGAAAACGAGCAGAAAATCCTCGCGCTCGAGTCGAAAATTTTGAATGACATCGCGAGCAAGGCGGCGAAAGTCGCCATTCTCCATCATTTCACGCTCATCGTCTGCGACCCTGCACGGAGTCTCGCGTCGCTTCTGCCCGATGATTTCCGTCCGGCCGCTGGCCCCGACGTCCCTGAGAAATATGTCAAGACCGTCAGCGTCGATGCGACGGATGTCACGGACGAAGTCCTGGACGAGCTCGAAAGCGACCCGCCCGCCAATGATTGATAGAACATAGAAAGAAGAGAATCACGAAAATGAAACTCACCAAGAAATCCCGTTTGCTCATCGCAGCTGCCTTTGCGGCCTCGCTCGTCATGTCGGGCTGCGGCCAGACGAAGATCGGCTACATCGACGGCGACCGCATCATGAAGGAAGCGCCGCAGATCCAGTCCCTCGTCGAAGAAGGCAACCAGAAGATTCAGGAAGCTCAGGATGAGGCCGAAAAGGATCTCGCGGAGAAGAAGAATTCCATGAGCGACGAGGACTTCCAGAAGGCGCAGCAGGAGGCGCAGCGCAAGGTCGCAGGCCTCAACCAGTCCTACAGCATCCAACTCAAGCAGAAGCTCGACACGGCGCTTGCTGACGTTGCGAAGGAGAAGAAGCTTGACGCCATCGTCGACAACCAGCAGATGCAGAAGACCGTCGTCGAAGGCGGCATCGATGTCACGGATGAAGCCATCCAGAAACTGCAGTAAGAAGAAGGAGCGGGTGAGCGCATGAAGAAGACGCTGAAAGAAATCGCGGAGTACGTCGGCGGGCGCGTCGTCGGAGACGAGACCATCGTCATCTCCGGCCTCGACAACATCGAAGGGGCAGGGGAGCACGAGCTCACGTTTGCCGTCGAGCCGCATATCGAAGAGGCGAAGGCCACGAAAGCCGCCGCTGTCATGCTGCCGGAAGGCATCGAGGGGTTCCCGAAGCCGGTCATTTACGTCGAAGAGCCGCGCGCAGCCTTTGCAAAGCTCCTCGAAGTCTTCACGCCGAAGCTCGTCTTCCCGCAGGGCGTGAGCCCAGAAGCGCATATTGGTGAAGATGTCAAGATCGGCAAAGACGTCACGATTCTTCCGTTTGCCTGCGTCGATGACCATGCCGTCATCGGCGACCGCGTCATGCTCTACCCGCATACCTATATCGGCCAGTATGCCGAGGTCGATGACGACACCGTCATCTATTCGAGCGCGACTGTGCGCGAGCATTGCCGCGTCGGCAAGCGCTGCGTCATCCACAGTTCGGCTGTTATCGGCTCCGACGGCTTCGGTTTCACGACAAAAGACGGCGTCCACACGAAAGTGCCGCAGGTCGGCAACGTCGTGCTCGAAGACGACGTCGAGATTGGCGCGCATGACGGCATCGACCGCGCGGCCATGGGCTCGACCGTCATCGGCCACGGCACGAAAATCGACAACCTCGTTCACATCGGCCACAACTGCAAGATCGGCCCGAACTGCCTGATTGTTGCGCAGACCGGCATCTCCGGCTCAACGACCGTCGGCCACAACGTCACGTTCGGCGGCCAGGTCGGCACGGTCGGCCACATCACGATCGGCGCGAACTCCGTCTATGCGGCGCGCTCCGGCATCATCGGCGACATGCCCGAAGGCCAGTTCTGCGCGGGCTTCCCCGTCCAGAGCCACACGGAGTGGCTCCGCATGCAGGCGGCCATGAAGCACCTGCCCGAGCTCCGCAAAGAAGTCAAGCGCCTGACAAAGCTCGTCGACAAATACGAGAAGGACAAAAAATAAGGAGGCGGGAACGTGATTTCCTACTACCTCCTGAAACTCCTGAGCGCTCTTGCCTGCCTGCTGCCGCGCGGCCTCGCTGACAGCCTCGGCTGGTGCATCGGCCGCATCGCATGGCCCGTCGTGCCGAAGAAGCGCAAGCTCCTCGCCATGAACCAGGTCAAGGCATGCCTGCGCGTCTCGGATGATGAGGCATGGCGTATCGCCAAGGCCTCGGCTGTGCGCTTCGGCCCGATGCTCATGGAAGTCCTGCGCTTTCCCGTCATCAAGAAACATGTCGCGGACTACGTCTCCATCGAGGGACTCGAGTACCTGCAGGCAGCGCTGAAGGCCGGCAAGGGCGGCATCATCGCGACGGCGCATAGCGGTAACTGGGAGCTCATGGGCGGCGCGTTCGCGCAGGCGGGCATCCCGCTCGTCGGCGTCGCCGAAAAGCAGCGCGCTCAGGGCGCGAACAAGTTCATCGTCGAACAGCGCACGCTCATCGGCATGCACATCACCTACAAGACTGGCGTGCGCGAGATGTTCGATATGATGGCGCGAAACTTTATGATCGGCCTCATCATGGACCAGGATCCTTCCGTCCGCGACGGCGTCCTCGTCAAATTCTTCGGCCAGGCGACGAATTACTTCACCGGCGCCGCCAGCATGGGACGCTTCCGCACCGTCCCCATCTTCCCCGCCTTCATGCATCGCGACGACAAGACGGGCAGGCACACCCTCATCATCTCCCCGCCCATCTACACGCCGAAAACAAAAGACAAGCGCGCCGACATCCAGCGTACGACCCAGCAGCTCGCCACCCTGACCGAGCAGCATATCCGAAAGTACCCCGAAGAATGGTTCTGGCTCCACGACCGGTGGAAGTCAGTCAGGAGAGGGTACACGGAAGAAGAAATCAAGGCGTTCTGGGAAAAAGGACATCAAGCATAACACAAGCCGCCTACTGGAGAAAATTGCGAAAAATCGCAAAAAATCTCCAGCAGGCGGCTTTCGATTGTTCGAGGGCATTGTGGATGGTATAATAAGGATATAGTGATTGCGCGGATTGGAGGTGTATTCGTTTGGATCAGCAGGAACTATCAAGAAAGATTTTTGACCGATTGGATGTTCACGGAGCTAATCCGATGAATGACGTACTTTTCAAATTCATTTTTGGAAAAGTTGAACGAAAGAATATTACGATGGATTTCTTGAATGCCGTTCTCGAACCATCACTTGGTCATGAAATCAAAGAAATTTACTTTCTGCCGACAGAGCAGATTCCACAAAATGACGCCGATAAGCTTTCGCGTCTCGATGTGGCTTGCGAGCTTGATACTGGGGAGTTCATCGATGTCGAGGTACAAGTTATCAACTATCAGAATATGAAACGCCGGACGCTTTACTACTGGGCACAGATGTATCTCATGCGTCTGCCGTCTGGAGCGAATTATAACGATCTGAAGCCAACAATCACAATCAATATCCTTGCGTTCAATCTTTTGCCGCAAGTGGAGCCGCATGCGATGTACAGCATCTATAATCTGGAAACGAAGAATCGTTTGAATGATGATATGGAACTTCATTTTCTTGAACTTCCTAAATTTGTGAAGAACGTCAAGAAGCCGATTCGTGATATGACGAAGATGGAACGATGGATGGCATACTTTGCCAACCGCATGAACAAGCAGGAGAAGGAGGAGCTGGCGATGAGCGAAGCGGCAATCAATCATGCTTATGATGCGACGAATATTTTTTTGCAGAACAAGGAAGAACGTTTGAAGTATGTTAACCGTGAGATGGCGCTCATGGATTATCGCTCCGGCCTGATGAGTGCAGAAGAAAGGGGCGAGAAACGTGGTGAGGAACGTGGAGTAAGTCGTTTCGCGCAACTTGTCTCAAAGCTTCATGTTGCTGGTCGCGATAGGGAAATCGTTCAGGCAGCGCAGAATGTAGATTTGCGTGAAAAGCTTTTTCAGGAATTTCATTTGTGAAGTGGCTTGATAAAATATCCAAAAGAAAGGAGCTGTGGATTTTGAAAAGGGGCCTCATAGTGCTGATTTTGTTGCTGTTGGTTTCATCTACATGTTTCGCAGGGCCAGTCAGCGATGGCGAAATCTCTCTTGGAGGAATATCCGTCAATTCAACGGTTGCGTACGTCAAAAGCGTTTATGGAGAGCCGACAAAAATCAGGAATGAATATGATGGCGAGGAGGATGCTTGGGAACATGTTTGGTATTATGGGAATGACGTGAAAATTTGTTTTCATGCTGATGACTGGAATACGGTATCGCATGTCATTGTGACAGCGAACAACGGATTTTCGACCCCAGTCGGAGTCTACGTGGGAATGCGAGAGTCTGCATTGGGAGAGATTTATGGAGCACCCTTGAAGTTGCAAGGAGAGTGGTATTATTATCGTTCCGTGAGTAATTTGACAACGGGCGTTTTGATTGTGGTGGAGAATGGAAAGATTATAAGAATCAATATTGGTGATGGCTTTCGGCTTGATGGATAAATGGCATCAGCTCCTTTTGATTCATGTACACGACATTTTTTCTAGCGAAAAAGTGTCACGAGAAGAACATTTTTCCTATTTTCATGCATGAGAAAAGCCGCTGCGACGACATCGCAGCGGCTTTCGTATGCCGTTTTTTGCGTGCCCGCTCTGCCTCACGACGTGAAATGCACGTAGAGCGAGACGAAGAACAGGACGACGGCGAGGGCCATTGTGATGAGGCTGCCGCGTTCGACGAGGGTCTGCTTCTGCTCGTCGAGCTTTGCGTGGCGCTTGGCGTACGTGAGGACGAGCGAGACGGAGAGCAGCGAGTACATGGCGCGGCTGACGTTGTCGAGGCTCGTCCAGCCCGCGCAGGTGACGAGGACGGTGAAGACGGTGACGGCCATGAGGACGTAGTCCTTGCCGATTTTCTGCTCGGGCGCTTTCTTCTCTGTGGGTTTCTTGTAGAGTTTTTCCTGGAGCTTGCGATATTGTTTTGCCATGCTGGCACCTCTTCTTTCAGAAAGTTTCCCACTTATTATAGCATAGTTTGTTTCGGCGTGGGGAGGTCTTGTGAAAAAATGGGCGCAAGGGGCAAAGTTTTTTAGAAAAACCGGTTGCAGTCCCGGTGGATGCTTGCTAAAATGAAGATTACTGGGTATACAATGATACAATCGAAATATGATGAATAAATCCAAAATAAGTGTCAGGGAAGGGGAAGTTCCGATGATTCGCGAACATCGCAGCCGCGAGAAGCTTGAGCGGTATTATGAAAAATTCCGGAAGGAGGGGGTGCTTGACCCGAATGTGCATCCGTGGGTCGCGGAGTCGTGGCAGCGGAGCCAGGAACTCGGCGTCGAGGCGGACAAGATGAATACGTCGCATCGCCTGTCAGCGGAAGCTTTCCGCGCGTTGCAGGAGAAGCACAAGGGCGCCATCGACTATCTTGCGAAGCTCAGCGAGGGCATCCGCGAGTTCTTCCAGGAGTACAATTTGTCGCTGCTGCTCATTGATGCAGACTGTGTCGTGCTCAAGAGTTACAGCCTGCCGTTCTACCAGATGACGCCGGGAGAAATCGAGGGCGTGCGCGTCGGCATCGAGGAGGTCGGCACGTCGAGCATCAGCGTGGCGTATGAGCATCAGACGCCGTTCTGGATGTTCGGCCCCGAGATGTGGGTCGAGGAATGTCAGCTCGGCGATGCGTGCTCGGCACCGGTCAAAATCGGCGGGGAATGTCAGTATATTATCACGCTCGTCTCGATGGAGCAGGTGCAGATGCCGCAGGACGCCATCATCGCGCTGCTGCTGACGATGAAGACGGCGCTCGAGGCACATCTTTCGGAAGCCATCCGCATCAAGGCGGAAGAGGCCATCCTCGACGCGACGACGTTCGCGGTCTATCATGTGCTGCCGGGCGGCGAGGTCGCCTATACGAACAAGCTCGGCAAGGAGCGCCTGACGCGCATCGGCGCGAAACAGGAGCACGAGACGGGCAAGCGGCTGAATCTCAACGACGTGATTCTGAACTATCAGCATACGCCGATTTACAAAGGCTTCCGCGGCATCCCGTCGTACAATCAGGAAGTGACGTGGATTACGCAGGTCAAGACGTACGAGGACATCACGACGGTCGTGCCGCTCGAGCGCGACGAGGAGCAGAATGTCAGATCCGTCGTCGTCGTCTCGATGCCAATCGAGGACCTGCGGACGCTCGTGGCGCATGCAGCGGGCTATACGGCGAAATACAGCCTGAGCTCGATGGTCGGCAGCGGCGCGGCATTTGCGAGCGTGCGCGAAAAGGCGGGCCGCGTGGCACGCAACAAGCATCACGTCCTGATCCAGGGCGAGGCCGGCACGGGCAAGCAGCGCATGGCGCACGGCATCCATCAGGCGAGCAACCGTGCGGCAGGGCCGCTGATTTCGCTGCGCTGCGGCGATGCGACGCCGGAGCTTCTCGAGCAGGAGCTCTTCGGCATCGTGCAGGGCACGGAGGTCAGCCATCAGGGACGCCTCGAGCTCGCCTCGGGCGGCACGCTGTTCCTCGACGAGATCGAGAAGATGCCGAAGCCGATTGCCGATGAGCTTGCGGCCGCTTTGCAGGCGGGCAAGACGCACCGCCTCGGCGAGAAGGATGTCGAGCGCACGATCGACGTGCGCATCGTCGCGGCTTGCGACAGCGACCTCAAGCGCCTGACAGAGCGCGGCCTGTTCTCGAAAGCGTTCTATGAAATCATTTCGAAGAGCGTCATCCGCGTGCCGTCGCTCCGCAGCCGCCGCGAGGACATTCCCGAGCTCGCGCGCCACATCATCAGCGAGCTCGCCGAGCAGCACCAGATGCCGAAGAAGGAATTGCCGGACGAGACGGTCGATGTGCTGCGCCAGTACGACTGGCCCGGCAACATCAAGCAGCTCCAGAGCGTGCTCGAATATGCGTTCTTCAACACGAAGGGCGACGTCATCGGGCCGAAGGACATCAGCCTCATGGGCGATGTGAAGCCGGACAACAAGTGGAAGGAAGACCGCGACGTGTTCCTGCGCGCATGGCAGGCCGCGGGTGGCAACGTGAGCCGTCTCGCGAACCTCTTGAACGTGAGCCGCGTGACGCTCTACCGTTATCTGAAGAAATACAATCTCGAAAAGAAATAAAGGAGAATCTTTGTGCGACTGAGAAGAAAGCCTTGGGTGGACAAGGCCATCCATGATTTTGATGATTTCGTGTTCCCGAAGGATGCACCTGCGAGCGAGGAGCAGCAGGGCCGCTGGGCCGAGGTCTTCGGCCGCGAGGCGCCGCTCTATGTCGAGCTCGGCACGGGCAAGGGCGATTTCATCAGCCAGATGGCCGAGCGCGAGCCGGGCGTGAACTTCATCGGCATCGAGGCGCAGCAGGACGTGCTCTATGCGGCGGCGAAGAAAGTCGCGGCGATGGAGCTCAAGAATGTGCGCCTGCTCGTCTTCGACATCCACGAAATCGAGCGCATCTTCGCGCCGGGCGAAGTCGACCGCTTCTTCCTGAATTTCTGCGACCCGTGGCCGAAGAAGCGCCATTACAAGCGCCGCCTGACGTATCGCGGCTTCCTTGAAAAGTACCGCCATCTCCTGAAGCAGGGCGGCGAGCTCCATTTCAAGACGGACAACCGGCCGCTCTTCGACTTCTCTCTGAAAGAATTCGAGGCGGCGGAGCTTCCCGTGCGCGATGTGTCGTATGACCTCCATGCCGAGAACCGTCCGGACAACATCATGACGGAGTACGAGCGGAAGTTTTCTGGCTTCGGCGAGAAAATCAACCGCTGCGAGGTCATCTTTCCGTGAAGGATGCGAATGTGTCGAAAGATATTAGGAGGCGGACGGCGTGAATCCATCCGATGCATCGGTCACGACAGAAGACGCAGAAGCGCGCTCGTCGCGCCCCGTGCGCAAGAAGTTCTGGCAGAATGACATGGAGGCCGTGCTCGGCATCATGGCCGTGCTGATTATCCTCGGCATGGTGAACGTGCTGAGTTCGAGCTTCGTCATCGCTGAGACGCGCTTCGATGACCCGTATTTCTTCCTGAAACGCCATATCATCTCGCTCATCGTCGGCATCGTCGTCTGCATCATCTGTGCGCGCGTCGACTACCATGTCTGGCGGCGCTACATGCCTGGCGTCTATCTCTTGACGGCCGTCGCGCTCGTGCTCGTCTTCATCATCGGCCCCGAGGTCAATGGTGCGCGGCGCTGGCTGCCTCTGCCGCTCATGCAGGTGCAGCCGGCCGAGGGCGCGAAGATCGTGGCCATCATGATGATGGCGGCGTCGATGGCCGCGCGGAAATACGGCGGGCGCGACGTCCGCCTCGTCGAGGCGCTGAACCCGCAGACGTTCTTCATCCTGATTCTCGCGGCGCTCGTCTTCAAAGAGCCGGACATGGGCACGGCGGCCGTCATCCTCGGCGTGCCGATTGTGCTGTTCCTCGTGACGGCCAAGCTCTCGAAGGCGCAGTTCTTCGGCACGCTCGCGGCGCTCGTGGCAGCGGCAGCAGCGTTCATCATGGAGCAGCCGTACCGCATCGAGCGCATGAAGATGGTCTGGGATCCGTGGCAGGACGCGCAGAACGTCGGCTACCAGACCGTCCAGTCGCTCTCGACGGTCGGCTCGGGCAAGCTCTTCGGCATGGGTCTCGGCGTCGGCCTCAGCAAGTATGACTACCTGCCGGAGGGCCATACGGA
>Ga0256405_10012079_pt1 | contig 10810 bp, 9 predicted proteins | sample RumenRJG_02DNA_FD_189096 | JGI IMG/M metagenome (GOLD analysis project Ga0256405, IMG submission 189096) | Bovine rumen microbial communities from Lethbridge, Alberta, Canada - RJG_02 | ecosystem: Host-associated > Mammals > Digestive system > Stomach > Rumen | place: Canada: Alberta | collected... | reverse complement strand
ATAATTAATTTTATAAAATATCATATTATAAAAAAATTTAAAATAAGATTAAATTGGCTTATTTTTAAAATTTAGCTATTAAACTAATAATAATTCCCTTAGACACTTATTATTTTCAACATAACAAAATGATTGGGGTGCTCTAAAATCATCATATTGGCTCATGTCAATGTACTCTTCAAAAATGTGTAAATTATCAATTTTTATTGCAAAACCTTCATTTGAATTGGCGTAATATTTGAAAAAATCTTTTTTTGAAATTCCTGAAACTTCGGAAAATGAATTCCATAATTCCTGTGGTGTTTCGCAGATTATTTCACCCACTTCAAAATAACCAACGATTTTTTTGACAGGATATGTTGAGTAAATGAAAATTTTATCAACATCCTCTTTGAAAATGGATTTTCTAAATTCATATAATTTCTCATAAGCCAATATTTTTTTAACAAATTCAGGTTTAATTGATATTAAAAGATTCATTTTATCATCTTTTTTAGTTTTAAATATTTTTCATGCTCTAGACTTTGAATTGATTGTGGAGCACCTTTAATAATGCCTTCTTTTTTCAATGTTTCATAGGAAATCTTATCAAATTCTTTTGTGTGTATAAATAGAATCACTAAATTTTTTCCTTCAAAATTTTTCAATTCATCCTGTGAATAAACGGATCGTTTACCTACAGTTTTATTTATGTTTTCTATATTTAAATTTTTATTGGAAGATTCAACAATACCTATTTGGGATATACCTTTTTTAGGAGTTTCATAAAATAAAAGAACATCTCCCTCTTTTACATTAATTCTTGCTTTGGATAAATATGCTTTTTTAATGGTGTTATTTGAAATTGTAATGTGGCCGAATAATGCACTTTGTTCAGGGTTAGATAAGAATAATTTCTCATGATACTCCTCTTTAATAGGTACTATGAATTTTTTTACTTCTAGCCCATCATAGAAATATGGATAATACTTTTTATCAATTTTTAATGGAGAATTCTGATGAATTTCATTTTCAATGTTTTGAGTAATTTGAGATTTATTAATAGATTTTACATAAACAACCTCTCCTCTGTTATTTTTTCCTTCTAACTGGAATCCATATTCTTTAATTAGATAAATTAGAGAATCATCTTCTTCTTCAAAATGGGTCAAATAGAGTTCATCTAGGTTATTTTTCAAAGCATAATCTATTATCCATTTTAATAAGAATTCTCCAATCTTATAACCTTCGCTGGTTACAATCATTGTTGCAATTTTTACTCTATTTTTTATAGGCAATATTTTATTATCCAGAGGTATTGTTTCATCTTCTTTTTTATAGATTAATAATGCACCATGACTTTTATCTGGTTTATTATAAACTAAACAATTCCTTTTTTCTGATTGTTTGGATTTAAACCAACCTTCAAACTCTTCATAATCTCTTTTTAATTTGTCAAAGAGAGGATCATTGATATTTAAATAATCCATTGTTGTTTTTTCAATAATGTATGGATATTTCGGAGTATATTCTTTGAAATTATTGATTAATTCTTGTGTGTTAAAGATTCTTTCGCTGAAATTAGGTTCGATATGGTCTAACTTTTTTGCTTTTTTGTGAATTCCATTATCATTTGTTATTAGAAAAGTACATTCTCCTTTTAATATTGAATATAATAAAGAATTATCTACAAAATCATGGGTGTTTTCTTTATATCCAACTATGCTTAAAAAATCTTCATCATCTTGAAAATTATATTTAGTTTTGAGAATTGGATATGTATTCATTTTTGAGGACATTATTTCTTTTCTTTCATCGTTTTTATCATTGTTTATATCTTTAAAAGAATTTTCATGAACATAAATTTTGAAATCTTCTTTATGTAAAATTTTTGAAAGTTCTTGAATGTCTTTTTTTATTACATCATTGTCTTCACGATAAATGATGATGTTTGTATCTAATAATATTGATGTTGTCATGTTATTACCCCGTATAGTTTATTAAATTTTAAATCTACCTAAATTAATTAAATTTAGAGACAATGTTTTGATGGATTGCATTGTTTAATCTATGTATTTTCACCTGTTGGCACCATATTATTTCAATGATGTGTTGGGAATGATATCTTTCATTTACATTGGATACTCTATAATGCCCTTTGATTGTACTATTTTAGTATTATTAATAAAATAGTTCGCATGAACATAATAGAAATTTTTACATTAGTTAGGTTATATTTTTCTATATAAATTATTATATATTTGATTTAAACTGTATGGACTTATATATGATGTTTTATTGATGTAAATTTTACAATGTGGAAGCAATTTTACAAAATTAGAATAATTTCAAGTATTTGGATAATTAAATTGATTTAATGCATTTTGTGAAAAAGGACATGTCATTGGGGATAACATTGGGGAGGATTTTAGTAAGTCTGTAAAATTATATAGGCTTATTTTATGTGTTTTTTAGTCAAATTTCATTTGATAATCTAAAAATGTTTGTATTTCATTTTTAGTCTTGTATAAGTTCTTTATTATTTTGTGATTGGTTTATATGTAATAATTTTCGACTTTTTTTGATATTTTTATCATCTATCTGTTTTACATACTTGTGGAATTGGTTGATGATTTTTCTAAGTTTATATTTCAATAGTGGGGAACATATATAACAAAACTTAGACATCAGAAATTCATGCTTGAATAATTAATTTTAGATATTATAATTTCAAGGGTTAATTAGATATTAATTAATTTTGTTGAAGTTACTTTTCAATATATTATTTTTATTTATTTTTTGCATTATTAATTGATATGTAATGTATACATGCTTTTCTTAAATTTTGATAATTAGTAAAAATAATGTGGTAGTTAAACCCCACTGAAAGTTTTAACATATGGAATCTTGCTTAACACATATGGTAAAAGCCAGCTTAAAAATACTATTAACACAAACATTACGGGGAATAATGTGTTGGATCCTGGATTGTGATAAGAAAGTTCCTTCACGACTATTGTGTGTGAAAAGTACATTCCGTAGCTGCAAATGCTCAGAGACAATATTACTTTTCCGATGAAATTGTCTTTAATTGAATTGAACTTGTTTAGTCTGTCAAGACACATTACGAATAGGAACAGTCTGACTCCCATAAACATGTTCGGAAGGTTTTTATATCTTATGAGACTGACTTTTGTGTAGCCGAGATAAACAAATACTGCTAGGGAAACTATAAGTATCAACAATCCTAGAATGCATAGTTTTCCTGTCATTTAACTTGAACTTTTTGTTTGCTAGCCAGTAGCCTAAAACAGGATATCCGATAAATCCTGCAAACATATCTAAATTAAAATAATGCCATAATGGATAAGCGTTGAATGTCTTTAAAATCATAGTAAAAAGCCAGACTGCCAAAAAGTATTCTGCGCCTTTAATCTTATAGTCTTTTATAAATGAGTTTAGGACAGGTATGAAAAGATATATTCCAATCAGTATCCAGAAATACCATGTGATTGAAGGCTCACCAATAAAGACGTCCCAGATGAACTTTGAATTGTATCCGTGGTAATATAGCTGTCCTAGAATTAGAATAATCCAGAATATGAACGGATAGATGATTCTTGCAAATCTTTTTTTAAGAAATTTTTCAAGGCTTGGATACTCTCTGTTTAAAAGAAGCGCTCCGCTGATCATTAGAAAGATTGGAACGCCTAGTTTTTGATGTCATGGAATGTCATCTGTGTGATGATTTGTGCGGGTGTTGTCAGAGGACCGAAAAAGTGGTCTACATGACAAAGTTTTTGATTGATAATTTAATGTTATTTCATATTAAATTATCGTAACTAATTTTTCCAATTTACATTTTATTTTTAAAATCTATCTTTTCTTGCTAATTGTATAATGATATTTTAAAAAAGCATATTTTATATAAAAATATTTTTCATAGCACTATTTTTTATTCAATTCTTATTAATTTATATGTGGGGTTTGAATTTTCTTTATTAATATTAGTTTTAATTGTTTTTTCTAATATGACTTTAACTTCTAAATCCACATTATCTTTAATATTTTGTTTTAATTCCGCAGGATATTTAATTGATGGAATTTTTATATATTTTTCTAATTTTTCATCGAAAAATTTTATTCCACATTTTTTATTGTCTGTATTAATATAATATATAATTCCTTCTTTTTCAATCTCTTCTGTTTCTATTTTTTCTTCATTGAAAGATTTAAGGCAATTGTAAATTTTATGTACTTTTTCATATTTTATTTCAACTTTTGGTTCTAAATTACTTTCATTTATAGAAATATCTAATTTATTTTCATCTAATAATCTTATTAAAGTTTTATATTTCAAAAGTGAAGAAAAACCAATTATGTCTTTTTGATTCATAATTTCTTCAATGCTTTCTCCAAAATTTATAAGTTCACATAATTTATCAAAAGATTGTTTATTTAGTGAAGGTTTTAATGTTGATTGGTTATCTTCATGTACGATAGGTGAAAAACTTATTATAAATGATCCTGGTGATGTTTTAACTAAATGGCTTGTTTCTCGTTTGAAATCTGCATTAATATAATTCATCATATTTTTGCTTCCATATCTCAATGCTGCTGAGATATTTGAAATTATTTCCTCATATATTTCAATAAAATTAATTAGTAAATGTGAATAAATTGCATTATCTTTGATACTTTCACCTGAAAGATGGATGTTAATTTCTTCATTAAGAACTGTACTATCATTATTTTTTTTGATAATGGATAATTCTAATTCCAACTCTTTTAATCTAGTTTTGTGATTAGATAAACTTAACTGAACTCCCAAATCATCAGGATGTTCATTAAGGTATTCAGTTAATGTTTTTATTTTATTTTTACTGTTAATTATTCCATCTTTAAGTTTCATGATTTCATAATTACTCATTTAAATCCTCTTCATAGTCCACAATTAAATTCAAAAATCCTTTTTTACTACCATCGCGTTTATGTCCCCACCAATCAATCCACTCTTTTTTATCGTCCAAATATTCATTATATAAAAAATGTGTTGGGGGATATTTTATTATTTGAAAGAAGTCACAACCCATTTTGTAAAATCTTAAATTATATAATGAATTTTCATTAAGCATACCTTTATCTACTATTTTTTCAAACATTATAAATTCTTGCTTCATTTCATTTTTTTCAAATAATTTTTGTTCTAAAAACTTTTTTTCTTGTTCTTTTAATTTTAATGAATCAACAATTATAGTAAAATCCACATCACGGGGATTTTGTTTGCTGGTTACGAAACTACCATCAATTAATAAATTGGTGCATGATTTGACATTTGTAATTAGTTCTATGTAAAATTTTATAAAACATTCAAAACGACTTTCTCTTGTTTTAGAATTTGGAAAATTATTGACTAATTTATCTTTAATTTCTTTCAATGTTACTTCGTAACATTTGTGGGGGAGATTACCATTTTTATCAAAGTCAGGAATTCCTTTAGCAGTTTCAATCAAATTTTTTCACCAATATTAACTATGATATTATATTATACTTTTAGGATATTAAATGTTTCATGAGATATATTTGTCAAAATTTTAATTTCTAGAATTTTGCTATTATTTATATTGTTAGTTCAGTAGAATAGGATGGAAAAGTTATTATCACATCCAACTTACATAACTATGTAATCTGAATGTTGGATCTTTATTTGTAATTTCATTAATTTCATTTATGTTAAAGTCAAGCTCTTTTAAAAATATTAACTTAATTATTAAATTTAAAGCTTCATTTAATTCAATTAATTTTTCTCCTTCTAATACATACTCTTTTTTATTACCATAATGAGTATAATAATTTCTATTGTTTTTAACTATTTTACAAAATTCGTCAATAGAATTTTCTCTATCTTTTGTGAATTTATCAAGTATTATTAGGAAAATAGGATATTCTTTTAATTCATTAAAAAGCTCTGTAAGCCTGTCATGTAGAGTATATTCATAACTGTATCTTATATTTGATGTAATTTTATTAATAAGTTCGAGTCTTTTATTTTCATCGTCAATGGATTTAATTTCATTTATTTCTTTCAGTTTCTTTCTAATTTTTTTACTAATTCTTTTAAATTCTTGTTTATTTACATATTCTCCTTCATATCTTTGTCTGTGATAACTTTCAATAATTTGAGCATAGGTTAAAAATAATGTTGAAGGATTTAGATGGGAATCTTCAAGTGAAAAATATAAATCATATACAGAATTAAATTGTTGGTAATTTTTAAACCATTTTTTGAATATTTTTTCAGTATTTGAATCTGTTAACTGTATTGCAGTAGGGAATTGGCTGGTAGTTATAATATTATCTGAAACCAAGGGTAGAATAAGATTTATATATTCATCTTCTTTGTCAAATCCATTTATTTCTATTATTCTTGATTTTCCTGTTAAAAAAGTAAATAAATTTTGAATAATTTGAGCATCATCTGTAATTTTATTTAAATTTTCATTTTTGCTGTATTCAATGAGTATAATTATTTCTTCTTTAAAATTAGCATATTGGCCATTACCAAAACCTCCACTTTCTTCATAAAAATGATTCAATCTGATTTTTAAATTAAATTCTTTAAAATTTACAATTAGATCTTCTTTAGGATTAATAATTAATGGAATATATTCTTTTTCTCTTTCAGATGTATAATTATGATTAAATGATGATAAATGTCTCATTGTGGCACTTATGTTATTTATTTTTATAGTGATGTTTTTGAATTTTAATTGATCAAAATCAGTATAAATCTCACCAATAAATAAAGAATGTATTAAATAATTTACTTCTCGAGTATGCTTAGTTGAATGTTTATGGATAAAATGGTTATAAATTATAAATGAAACATCATTCCCGTTTACATGGCCTGTTATTAATACAAAATCATCATCAGATTTAATTTTCGGATTTAGGCTATTAAACTCTAATGAATTATTTTTATTTTTATTAATCATTCCTGTAAATTTATTTTCTTCATGGTAAAATAATCCTTGTTTGTTAAATATTTCATTGTTCATGAATAAATTATATTAATTTATTACTCTATCAATTTAGTGTTTTAAGCATATAATAATATAAATTTTGAGATTTTTAAAAATTTTAATTAATTTGATTTTATTTTAGATATATTTTTCTAAAGTAGCTAATTTTATCAGAATACTTATAATTAATGGATATTGTCTGATATAATGCTACTCTTGTGTAATGAATCATTGTATTGATGTCTTTTTTAGAAATGTAAATGTTTCCAGCATGCACAATTTTGGATCTGTACTTGTAAATATCCTTTAAAAAGGATTCAATATTTTCCTGATATTTGGGTTTTGAAATTAATTTTGAAACTTTACATGATATTGCTTCTGATTTATTTTCATTCCCATAAACAAAAAGAGTTTCAAGACTAATAACTAAATTTAAAAGTTTAGGGTATATGTCATAAAATTCAAGATTATTTAATTGTGTATTATGTTCTTTCTCAATCTTTGAATATCGATTTCTTTTAACAGATAATGCTTCTCCAAACCAGTAAATTGATGTTAACAAGCGATTTTCAAATTCAGATTTGGGATTCCTAATAAATAATATTGATAAAACATTTAATTCATAATCAATATTTTTATAATATTTATCTAAATCACATCCAAAGTTTATATTTTGAAGTTCATATCCTTCTGAATAAAAATTATCTGAACTGAAAATTATATGCGATCTATATTTTTGAAGAAGTGTATCTCCATCTAAATTAAAATTGCAATCATGTTCGGGTAAAAATAATTTAAATATGTTTAATGCAGTCTTTATTTCGATTTGGGACTGTATAATTGCATATTCTTTTGAGCCGTAAATTTTTGTTTTAGCATAGACATTTTCATTTTTGAAAAATTTTTTATCAATTAATTCATCATTTACATCATTATATTTTTCACACTCGGGATTAAATTGAAAAAAGGTAACATTACCTAATTTTATTGTTTTGGATAATTTTAAATTGTCAACATGAAAAATGCATTCAAATTCTTTAAATTCTTTGTTAATTATTGTTTTAATTTTATTTTCAAATTCAGTTAATAAATTTCCACATAATTCGTTAAATTTAGTTTTATTTAAATTTAATGCATAATTTGATTGTAATTCTTCTAAAATAAATATGATATTTTCTTCAAGAAATTTAATTGGGAAATTATTATGAATTAATGAATTCTCATTAAATTCAGCGATAATTAATTCGATAATTTTATTTATATTCTTATTTCGGGGAAATATGGATTTATGTTTGTTTCCTGTTGAAATGTGTACTATTTCTCCAGATTGAATATGCTTTGATGCCTTTAAGCATCTTTTAAAATTTTTTATTATTGATTTTGTTTTAAAGTTTATGTTGTTCATGTGTGTTTCCTATTATTTTTTAATAAATTATTCTTTTTTTATATTCATTTTTTGTTTTTATTTGTTTCAAGTTTTTCTATAAATTGATGATTATTTTACAAAACTTCAGGCATCAGAAAAATTCATGCTCGAATAATCAAGTTTAAGCATTATAATTTTAATGGTTAATTCGATATTCAATAATTTGGTTGAAGTTACTTTTCACTATATCATTTTTATTAATTTTTTATATCATTAAGTGGTGGGTGATAGATAAGTGGAGAATCTTAAAATGTATAGAGTAATAAAAAGATTCTCCACAAATAACATATTAAATTAGACTAATAAAAATTTATTGTTTAAACACCACTGAAAGTCTTTATGTATGGAATCTTGCTTAAAATGTATGGTAAAAGCCAGCTTAAAAATACTATTAATATAAACATTAACGGGAATAGCATGTTGGATCCTGGATTGTGGTAGGAGAGTTCCTTTACGACTATTGTGTGTGAAAAGTACATTCCGTAGCTGCAAACGCTTAGGGAGAGTATTGCCTTTGCGATGAAATTGTCTTTGATTGAGTTGAACTTGTTTAATCTGTCAAAACACATTACGAATAGGAACAGTCCGACTCCCATCATCATGTTTGGCAGGTTTTCATATCCTTATGAGACTGACTTTTGTGTAGCCGAGATAAACAAATACTGCTAGAGAAATTATTAGTATTATCAGACCTAAAATGCATAGCTTTTTATCATCTAATTTGAAATCTTTGTTTGAAAGCCAGTAGCCTAAAACAGGATATCCGATAAATCCTGCAAACATGTCCAGATTGAAGTAATGCCATAGAGGATAAGCATTGAATGTCTTTAAAATCATTGTAAAAAGCCAGATTGCTAAAAGTATTCAGCGCCTTTAATATTATAGTCTTTTATAAATGAGTTTAAAACAGGTATGAATAGATATATTCCAATCAGTATCCAGAAATACCATGTGATTGAAGGCTCACCAATAAAAACGTTTCAGATTAACTTTGAATGTATCATTCTGTTCTATTTTTTTGTAATTTTATTTAGGGATACATTTATAAACAATTAGGACAAATTTATTATTAGCAATTCACACCATTTTAATGCCAAAATTGTTGGTTCGGTATGTGTTTGCTTCTATTTTCGTCAGTGTTAATAATGATGAAAATTTGTTCTATGTGATTGTTGCTGTCAGATATAGGTGAAATTCATGTTTTATATTTGAATTTATTTGATGGCAACGATAATTCATTTCTTTTTTTAAATAATTTTCTTTTATCTAATTAATTTTTTATATTATAATAATCTTATAGCAATAATAGAAATAATTCTGGTCCAAAATCACATGGGACAAGGTTTTATTAAGATGGATTATAATGATTTAAATCTCCTTGTTACTAAATATGGAGGACTTTTGATGAATAATCGTCAAGAATTTTACATTCATATTGCCGTATTCATCATTTTGGAAATATCCTTTAAAATTCTTTTAGGATAATAGACTGACGAACTTGAGAATTATGAGTAAATTGCTCTTTTTTATGGATTTCACCTAATATCCATGGGGCCAGTAACTTTCTTCTTTTTGCACATAATTCTCTCATGTTCAGTTTAATCAATGATTTATTTTATTTTTCTTTTAAAATATAAAAATAGAATCCTATGTGAGAAATTTTATTTATTGTCTAAAAATGCTATGAGTATTTTTAAACTCATTAACCTAACCGCAAATTTTTAGACATTTTGCTTTACCTGTTCCTTTTTTTGTTAGTTTTGAATCAATATTTTTGTTATTTGATAAGTGGTCATGGCAATGTTGGTTTTTTAATAAATTAACTAAATGTCCAGATATTTCTGGAATGTGGTGAGGTAAAATTGATAATCATGAATTTCCCGTTGTTGATGCAAGTGTAGAAATTAAACAGACTTGGACAAAAATTATAATTTATCTGTACTTAAAATGCTAAATCCCGTACTGAAGCATTAACTTTTCATGATGTAGATTCAAATAATCCTGAAATATATTATATTTAGATAATAAATTCAATACAAAAAATTATCTTCCCATTGAGGAACTGGGATGTTGACATACAAAAAAGATGGAAATCTTCTTGAAGGTTATTATTACACTGATGAACATGGAGAAAAATATTGGTATATAAATTTAAGAAGAGTTTGTTAATTTAACGGATAATTCAAGTAATTAATTTATTTTAATTAGATATTATGATGCGATAATGTTAGTTAATGGATATAAAATTAGAAAAGTTTTACAATGTCGTCAAGTTGATTTTTTTATTTTAAGTCTTTATTTTTAAATTATTAGATTAATATTACTTTGTTGGTGTTAATTCGTGTTTATAATTTTTTATTTCATAAATTAATTTATCATATCT
>Ga0256405_10012077_pt1 | contig 10812 bp, 9 predicted proteins | sample RumenRJG_02DNA_FD_189096 | JGI IMG/M metagenome (GOLD analysis project Ga0256405, IMG submission 189096) | Bovine rumen microbial communities from Lethbridge, Alberta, Canada - RJG_02 | ecosystem: Host-associated > Mammals > Digestive system > Stomach > Rumen | place: Canada: Alberta | collected... | reverse complement strand
GCATTGAGCTTCATCACAGAGCTTGGGGCATATCCCAGGCTCTGTGCGTTTTCCGGAATATCGACCACAACCTGAACGGTTCCGGTCTCATCCAGTGCTGCGAATGTATCAGCCAGCTGACGGATGGAACAGAAGGTTTCCGGATTGCAGATATTGTATGCCTCTCCGGGTGCGCCGTTCAGCAGCAGAAACAGAATTCCGGTCAGGGCGTCTGCGGTATAGCAGTAGCAGTTCGCCTTGTCTCCCTTCGTATGAAGGATGATATCATCCCCATGGATCACGCTGCGGGCAAACTGCCCGATAACTCGCTTATCCTCCGGATCGATTCCGGGACCGGACGTCGCAGACAGGCGGGCGATCTTTACAGGTACTCCGTATTCGGAAGCATAGGCGGCACACAGGCATTCACATATCCGCTTTCCCTCAGAATAGCTGCTTCTCACCTCTGTCGGATCAATAAATCCGAGATCCTTTTCCCGGAGTTCTCCCGCATTTTCCGGTGTTATCCCATACACTTCCATAGATGACAGATACACAGCGCTTTCCATCTGACAGCGGGCAGCATATTCAAGCATTGCCTTTGTCCCTTCAACTGCCGTGAGGATCGTCTCCACAGGCTGCTCTATCATCAGTCTGGATACCGTATTCGCAGCGGTGTGAATCAGAAAGTCCGCTCTTAACCCTTCTGCGGGGGGGCATGCAATATCCTGCACCACATAATTCAGCCTGTCAGTCTTCACTCCGGCGGAAATCTGTGCCGCACAGGTGCAGCCCATACTCTCCGAATCGACATCATCATAAGCCAGGTCTTTCTCAATGCCCGCAAATATCCGCTCTGCTTTTTTCCTGTCCCGCACAAATGCCTGGACACAAAGGTTCAGATTATACTTTGCATCCGCTTTAAGAAGTGCGCAGACCAGCAGTTTGCCCAGAAGTCCTGTTGCTCCGGTCACAGCAATTGTCTTACCACGGAACCGTTCCCACTCAATCTGAGGCGAAGAGGCCACAGCCTCCATATCTTCCCGGATATAACGATTTTCAAGCAGTCTCATATTTCCTGTGTGATCTGGCCTTCCTCTTTATGGCCGGAATTCCTTTCTCCCGCTTAGCGGGCACCCCTGCGTCCCCTGAAAGTCAGGTATCCCCTTCCCATCCGGGCCATATCTCTGGTTCCATAATCTCAAGCCTTCAGATTCCTTCTGTGCCGATTCCGAATGTTTCCTCGTGCTCCCGGTACTCGAGAAGCGCTCGGTATAGGAACACATCCTCAGGCGTCGTAATCTTCAGATTTCCACGGTTGCCGCGCACCATGTGAACCGGTTTCCCGAGTGTGCGCAGTATCGTGCAGGCGTCTACCATGTTTTCATAGCCTTCCGGGCGCTTCCGGATCCGCTCATGAGCATCCAGAATGTCCCGCAGGTAAAAGCTCTGCGGTGCCTGTGCGGTATAGGTTTCCCTACGGAAAGGGACCTCTCCGACATTCTCACCATCCCCACTCACGATTACGGTCTCATAGCTCGGAATACATGTCACTGCGCTGCCATGCTCCTTCACCCCTTCGATGTTTCGGGTAATCAGCTCCATCGGAATGAACGGACGCACTCCGTCGTGCAGAAGCACCACGCTGTCTTCCGGATTTTCATCGGCAGCCTCCCGCAGAAGACGGTAGATGGTATCCTGTGCGCTGTCCCCGCCAGCGATGATCTTCTGTGTCTTGCGCAGGCTGTATTCCACAACCAGTTCCTGGGCCTTGGCGATAAACTGCTGGGGTACCGCCAGATACATCCGGTCGATTTCAGGATGCCGCTCGAAAAGTTGCATCGTGTGAACCAGGATCGGTACACCGTTTATCTTCAGAAACTGCTTCGGAATCGCTGCGCCCATCCGGTTGCCGCTCCCCCCCGCAAAAATCAATGCAATATTCATATTCTTCCCCCTGTCTGTCAGTTGACAGCACTCCCCTGTCTGTTTCGATCCATCCACTCAATGATCCGCCCTGTTGCATGACCGTCGCATGCGCCCATGTAACGATCCAGGAAATCCTCCATCTTTTCCGGGTCTGTCCGGGCTTTTCTGACCGCCCCAGCCAGAGCCTTTTCTCCGCCCTGCACTATAATCTCCCCCGGAATGCTGCTGATATCCATATAGAAACCCCGTCTTCTCCGGTATGTCTCAAGATCCGGACAATACAGCACAACCGGTTTCCCGAACAGCAGATACTCATAGATCAGGGAAGAATAATCCGCAATCAGTACATCCGTCACTGGATAGAGTTCCTCTGTCGGGATCGGACACAGCACCTGTCCTTCCACCATATCTTCTGTTCCGTGCCCGCTTTCTGCCGGGTCATTTTTTCCGGATGCAGATGCTTCCTGCTGCACGCTGCGCATCATATGCGGATGTAATCTTGCAAGAACCAGATATTCCTCTCCCAGACCTTTCTGCAGCTGCCCCAGATCTATATTGATGCTCTCCGGAGCTCCCGCATTGCCGCGAAAAGTCGGTGCCCAGAGCACAACCTTCTTTCCCTTCGCCTGAGGGTATTGGCTATAAAAACGTTCTTCACACCTTCGGATCCATATCTTGCTGCGGTACAGGTCCGTACGGCTTACTCCAAGCGGCTGTACACAGGATTCCGGAAGACGCATCGCAGAGGAAAACGGTCCGACTGCAGCCTTGCCGGACACGGTGACAAGATCTGCGTTCCTGTACACGTTCGCTCCGTGGTAATTCTCCGGGATATCATCCTTCGCGTCATAGCCGAATTTTTTGTAACAGCCACAGGCGTGCCACAGCTGGATCAGCTTAGTCTCTTTTTTCTTCCTGCAGGAAGCAGCCGGAAGAAAATTGTCGCATATCACGACAAAACCGGCTTTCGCATAAAGTCCCATAAACCGGACAGAGTGTTTTGCAACACCTGCAGCACCGGCCTGGCCGTAATCCAGATAATGTTCGATAATTTTCCAGGAACCATCCTTTTTAAGTCTGTGGTACAGAAGCTCCATTGCAGCAGGTCTGCTGTCATGATGGGCATCCGCAAACACAACCAGCTTCGGATCGGTCTTCCGGCAGCGCTGCAGGCTATAGCAAACCGGCAGTACCAGATTCTGTACTGCCTGCTTGATAAATTGTTTCAGCTGAAAACGTATATTCATGATCCTGACTTCTCACTGAGCTGCCTTAATATTTCAACCGTATGTTCCAGGCCGGTCTTAAGATCAAACTGTGCGCGCCAGCCGAGCGCTTTTAGTTTTGAGCTGTCCAGTCTGGCTTTTGTCGCCGTTGAATAACCTGTTGCCTCCACCTCATCCGGCAGTTCGAACACGACCTTCGTACCCGCTGACTCCGCCACAAGTTCTGCCAGATCCTTCAGCCGGATATCACAGGTTTCATCCGCAATATTATATGCCTCCCCACAGGAGCCTTCCAGCAGACAGGTAAGCAGTCCGCTCACCGCATCGCAAACGTATGTATATGAGTAGTACTGCCCGCCTGTACTCTTCAGTATAATATCCTTTCCTTCCACCGCTTTATGCAAAAACTGTGACAGAGCCTTGGTATCTGTCTTCAGCAGAGACGGACCGAAAGACCGGGTGAACCGCGGAATCACGACATCCAGCCCTTTCTGCAGGATATAAGCCTGGCAGAGCGCCTCCCCTGCCCGCTTGCTCTCAGGATAACCGGCCCTCAGTGTATTACAGTCAATGTATCCACAGTATACTTCATCAAACAGTTCTGTATCCCCACGGTTCTCCCCGTAGATCTCATTGGATGAGGCAAACAGGAATCTTTTGCAGCCATGATCTGCAGCATATTCCAGCAGATTATTCAGGCCTATGATATTCGTTGTGACCGTTCCTATCGGATCCGTCGCGTAAGCCAGAGGATGCGTATTGGAGGCGGCGTGGAATATATAATCAGCACAGGAGATCCGATTCTCCAGAGCCCTTTGAAGATCAGACCGGTCCTTGATATCACACTGCACAAAGGACAGATGCGGATCTTCCCCATATGTCCCAAACCGACTGTGTGCCTTGTCTTCATTTCTGCTGATCGCTGTCACCCAGCAGCCGAGATTCCTCTCCAGGTTCTGTTTCATCAGTACATCGATCAGCGTTCCTGCAATCATCCCGGTCGCCCCGGAAATCAAAAAGCTCCTGTTCTGAAGCTTTTCCCATGGAAGCTTCAGTTCTGTCACTTTCTTCAAGTCTGCCTGATAAAGATCATTATCTGTTAAAGCCATCGGCAGCCTCCCGCTGATATTATTTCAGCCAGTTGTCCGGATCCATTTTCAGATACGCCTTAAACAGTTCCAGATCGTCCTTTGTCGTCAGCTTGATATTCTTCTCCGAACCTGCGGCGAAATACAGACGCTCCCCAAGCTCCACCATCATCGTGTTTGTATAGGCAGAACCTTTGATGCCAATTCCTTCTTCAAAAGCCCGGTGATAAGCACGATCCAGCTTACCAAACCGATATGCCTGAGGCGTCTGTACACGGCGAAGTGTCTCACGCGGAATATAACTCGTCGTAGAGATCTCGTCATCAACCAGAAAGATCTGTTCGTTGTACGGCATGGAGGTGACACCGTTTCCGTACTGCTCGCACTTGCGGATCACATCCGTCAGGACGGAAGGATCAACCAGCGGGCGGATCCCATCATGAACGATCACAATGTCATCTTCAGCACACACGCTTTCCAGATGATACACCCCGTTACGGATCGATTCCTGTCCGGTCTCTCCCCCTGAAACAACCCATTTCATTTTGTCGATTCCGAACTGCTTTGCGTATGCCTTCGCAACATCGTGCCATCCGTCAATGCAGACCAGTTCGATCGCATCTACCATGGGATGCTTTTGAAAACCTTCCATCGTATAGACAAGAACCGGCTTATCATATACATTGATAAATTGTTTCGGGATATCCTGTCCCATGCGCTGGCCGGAGCCGCCGGCTATAATCAATGCAATATTCATCTGCTGTTTCCCTCTTTTACATGCCATTCATTCAGCACTGACAGATTCCGAACCTTCTGTTTCCCCAAGAGTCGGCGCCTCTTTATCGAGACAGGTCTCCAGTTCAATACCATCAAATCTGCCTTCCCGGTAAATCACCCTGAACAGCTGCCCGTCTGACATCTGTTCTTCTGGAATATCTGATTTAAGTACGTCCTGCAGAGCATTGGCAAGATATTCATCCGTGTTATATACCCACAGCCAGGTATAACCTCCATCTTCCAGCAATTCGGGAAGATCTCCCACTGTCGGCGTCTCCTTCTCCGCATGCCGGATCACACACCCGTTTTCAGTAAACTGCCAGGGTTCGGTCATAAAATTACTGACCTGATCCTGAAGATAACAAAACGCAACATTCAGCGGCATTTCGTTTTCGCCTTCCTGATCTATGAGAAAAACCCTGTCTTCCTGGCCGATCAGTTTGCGGATCTTTGATACTTCGGCTCTGGTCTCTATGATATCTTCACTGTTCGCAACCTGATACTCATTAAATGCTGTGGCATTGGCGATAAAGCGGTCATTCCACCCTGTTATAAAGAATAACAGCAGTGCCAGCGTCCCGACCAGGCGCATCATATTTTTCTGCCGGTCTTTTTCCTCCCGCTGCAGCCAGCGGGACAGGCATATAAGAAACAGATATATGATCAGAATACTCAGATACCGTTTTGAGCTCTTGGCATCAACTGCTTCTTCGTAGGTAAACAGTGTCAGGTAGGCCGCCGCAAGTGCAGCGATATATCCGATACCTGAAAAAACCACGTAGGCATTCCGCACAACAGTCGAAGCTCTCTCTGATTCCTGCCATGTATCTGCTGTCTGCCAGATAATCAGGAAACACAAAAACGCGAATGCATATATACTCCGGTCGGATTTGCCGTGAAGCGCTGTCCCGAGAAATGAATTGCCCAAAGCCCCGGCAAGGCGGATTATCTTGGTTCCGGAAAAGCCTGTCGCTTTAAGCAGTTCCTGAAGTGATGACGGAAGCATCACAAAGAATCTGTCTCTAGTAAGAAGCAGAAATCCCCCGCTGAAAACAACGACAAGAATCATAAGCACAAGAAATGAGCCACCGGTCAGCCGGATGCAGCGTCTTCGTCCCCTGTCCGCATCAGTCAGGCATCTCTGTGCCTCATGCTCATACACTATGTACAGGAGAATGAGAAGCACCATCAATACTCCGACCATCTGCTTGAAAAAAGCCAGCGTCACAAGACCGGCAATCAGAATGACCGCATTTTTTTTACCCCTTGCCTGGTCACGGCCTGCCCACCAGCCGGCAATTCCCCCCGCCCATGCAGCGCAGGGAAGATCCACGTACAGGCTCTTATATGGATGTCCGTAAAGAGAATAAAGAGCGGCAAAAATGACTGCGGCGTACAGCAGCACCTTCCCCCAGTCCTTCCTCTCCATCCGGGACATCGGAAGAAGAAATCCGATCCAGCTCAAAAGAAAGGCAGACACATACATAACCTGCTCTTCATTCCCCGCTGTCTTCATAAAAAAGAGCTCAAAGAAAGATGGCGCGTACGCCTGATAAGGAACTATGAATTCCGACCAGTTAATCAGCCGGTTATTCTGTGACATATACAGAGCTACCGGCCCATACCAGTGAAGATCATCAGGATTCTGTAAAAAAACCCCATAGAAAAAAACAACCCCATACAGAAGCGCAATCACAAAAACTGCCAGAACAGGAAGAGACATTGCAGCTGTCTTCCCCGCCTTCAGACAGACAATAACCTGAAAAATGAAACCGGCTCCTCCTGCGGCGGCAAGAAAAAACATACCGGGTGAAAAGGTGCCGAGCAGTCTTCCGCTGAGATAAAGAACACCGATAATCAGGGAAACCGACAGGAAAAAGCCTTCCCCCAGATTGATCTGTATTATATTTTTCAGAAGCAGCGCCAGTCCCGTCAGGATTATAAACGCCAGCGGCAGCATCAGTATTATTCTCATATCGATCACACCTACAGAGTTCTATGATCAGTAGTACCTGGCAGACTGTGAGTAAAAGACCATGATCAGTTTCGCGATCCACTTCGGCCAGAATCTGCTTAGGATCTCAAACTCGTCATCATATCTGGCATTGGTGGATTTGATCAGTTTCGCTGTCGCGTTCTCGCTGGTCATCCGGTGGAGCAGAAGCACATCCCCAACGTAAGCAAATTCACCTCTCTCCCGGGATAACCGTTCCCACAGATCCCAGTCCATGGATGCTTTGTATTTCTCTCTGAAAGCCGTTTCCGGCATACGATCCATAACACAGACTACAGAGGGATGCGTAATCGGATTTCCGAGGCACTGTCCCAGCCGTTTTGCGGCCACAGTCCTTCTGAATCCCGGAATCCGCATCGGAAGAACCAGTATCCGCTTTATTATAACCAGCCCTGAAGCTCTTCTGTCTATTACATCATCATGTATTTCTGCGTAATTTGTAAAAGACAGGATCGGATCAGACACCTTATTCAATGCTGCCAGACTCTTTTCGACAAACCTCTTATTCAGAATATCATCCTGATGCGCGATCATTCCAAGCTTCGTCTCAATATGGTTCATCGCATAGTTATAGTCTTTGACATGTCCTCCATCCGGATTGACCATAACAGGAACGCGGTATTTTTCCGCTATACGGGAAATATACTCATTCGGTGTAGAAGTTGAAATACAAACATTGCTTTTGACGGTCTGGTTTACCACTGCACGCAGGCTCTTTTCCAGGTAAGGGCACTCTTTGTACGCACAGAGAACAATGGTAAGGTCTTTTCCTGTATACTTCATAATATAGTATCTTATCTTTCCCTTCGGTAACTTAATATGTTTTCATGATCTCATCAATTATGGTGCTGTCTCCATAGATAATCGGGGAATCGTAAGGTCTGTCTGGAAATACCCCGTATTCAAGGTCAATTTCCAGTCCGTTTTCTCTGATGAATCCTTCAACCTTTTCCTTGAGAGAAACGGGTTTCCCTGAGCAGACATTGATAATGCCGGTATACCTGTCCTGCGTCGAAGCAGCGACAATTCTTTTTGCAAGTTCTCTGATATCAATGAAATCGTACTGGTTCTTCCCGGACGTAAACGGAAACGTCTTCTTTCCGTCAGAGACCGCTTCCAGCAGTTTTGTGAAAACAGAACTGTTCCGGCCGTCATCCCCGGTAATATAAAATGCTCTGAGCCAGTAAAGGTTAACTTCCTTGTCCTTACACAGCAGCATCAGTGACTGACGCAGCGCATTTTTGGCCACTCCATATTGAGAGAGAGGTGTACATGGTGTATTCTCATCCACTTTCCCTTCCCAGTATCCGATCTCATGCATAGTTCCCATTACTGCTATACGACTGCAGCCGCCCCGGATCAGATTATACAGAAAGGTGAAATGACGGGACAGATCTTCCATGTGCTTTACAGAATTATGGATAAAACCGTCTCTCCACGCAAGATGAATGCACAGGTCCGGTTTGCCGAGCTGCTCATATATATCCTTGTCACCAGAAAAAATAGATACATCAGAAAGTTCAGCCCTGCTGTCAACTTCCTTGTAATGAAGATCGACTGCAGTAACCTCGTGCCCTTTATTCAGAAGCTCTTTTACAACATATCTCCCCATATATCCGCTTGCGCCGGTCACAACAACTTTCATTGTATATTTCTCCTTTTGTGCATTTTATAATCTGCTTTCTATGCCATGATAAACCATCACGCCTCCGGCGACAGCCAGAGGAACAGCGATGCAGAAATTCAGATAAGAATTCATCGTTCCGCCATATCGGCTGATAATCATCTGCTGCAGGGGAAAGCCGCACAGATACATTCCGTATGAATAATTGCCTAGAGTCCCGAGTGCTTTATGAACCTGAGGAACAGCATAAGACAGGTACATAATAATATAAGGAAGCGTCAGAACCAGACCGATTCTCCCGGCACCTGCCGCACAGAAGATCAGCAATACAGCACAGGCTGCTGCAAAAAACATACCCCTCATAACAATGTGCTCTCTGTATACCCTCGCTGCCATCCCTATACAGAAAAACATGCAGGGCAGTATGACAGCTGAGAGGAACGGGATACGGTTCTTCAGTACGATCGCAGAAGCAAAACCCGCGCCTGCTATCGGGATAAACCATGCAAACCGTTTCTTCTCAAAACTGAAGATCCTGTATATCAGCCAGCAGAGGATATAACAGATGAACTCAACCGGAAGTGTCCACAGTGCCCCGTTTACAGTCGAGGTGTATATGTTGTCCAGGAACACTCCGGGCAGATTATGCACCAGGATGAGCACACTGTTCAGAAGGTATCTCCAGGTTCCTGCCTGGCAATAGTACTCCCTCAAAGGCAGGGCCGAGAAAAATCCGCACACAATAATGACAGTAATATTTACCGCCGCCAGAGGCGGAATGATTCTCAGCAGTCTCCTTCTGATAAACGGAATAAAACCTCTGCTTTTCTGTGCGCTTCCTGAAATAAGATATCCCCCTGCAAGGAAAAATATGGACACACACAAGGAGCCAAATGTTAACTGACTTTTCGTCAGGACGGCCAGCCATTCCTTTGACAGATTTCCGGATGAGAGAATAAAAGAATGATGAAACAGGACTCCGACAGCAGCCAGAAAACGGATCAGATGCAGGTTATTGCTCTGTTTTATTTGAACATCCGATAAAGTCATATCCTTCTACTTTCTATATTCTGCTGTTTATATTCTTCCGCAAAGCATCAAAAACCGGATCACAAGTTCCGAACTCAGCGAAGGTCTCCATCTCCCCGGATAAAAAGCTTTTTTCAGCGAGTCCCTGAGACAGTAGGAATCATGCGTGAACCAGTGGACGATCCTGGCATCGCGCCTGCGGCAGCGGGATCCGAAGACCCTTTCAAACTCTTTCGCATTCGCCTTAATGCTGGAATTGCCTGTAATGAATGTATCCCGCAGCCACTTGAACCGGTTTCGCAAAGACATTACAGATACGCTGGAATCAAGACGCCTGTGCTTTGCCGCTATCCGCCCGTCAAAAAAACTGCAGCCGTATTCTTCCGCCAGCATTACGCCCCACCAGTCATGTGAGATCAGATTCTGGTCCTCTCCCCTGAGCATAAGACTTCTGAGCGGACGATTCATTGTCATCACAAATCCCTGATACAGGCAGTCCGTGATACTCCTTCGGAAATCAAACCGGTACCCGGGAGGCATATTTGTCCCGAGAACCGTACCAAGATCTTCTGAGGTCAGTTCATACGCGTTTCCAAACAGAGCAGGTCTTTTAGGATTCTGGCGGCTCAGCCAGTCTACTGACCATTGTATCTTCTCCGGATACCAGACGTCATCCTGATCGCTGAAGGCCCAGTAGTCTCCCTCTCCGGCCATCCGGAGCAAAGACAGGAAGCTTCTGCCATATCCTATATTCTCGCCCTTTTCCAGTATGATCTCTCCGCGTTTTTCATACTCCTGCAGGATCTGCAGAGTATGGTCACTTGAACCATCATCTCTGACATAGATCCTGACTGCAGGATATGTCTGCGATTTGATGCTCTCAATCTGCTGTGCGATATACTTCTCTCCGTTATAAGTTGAAATCAAAACATTTACAAGACCATCCATATCGCGCCTTTCACCGTTCATCACCATGGAATTCCGTCTTACTGAAATAATGCGGTTCAGCGAAGCCTGGAATATATATACAGCAGAGGATACAGCAGCTTTCTTTTCTCGAGCATGACTGCCATCCACAGAACCAGCCTGACCCCGGCACTCTCTCCCTGCGGAGTTGTGAGGCCAAGCAGTTCATTATCCCTGAAA